>OGQT01003410.1_pt1 | contig 10174 bp, 7 predicted proteins | sample 1553261 | NCBI WGS metagenome assembly OGQT01 (sample SAMEA2579992, study PRJEB22360) | human gut metagenome | biome: human gut; feature: human-associated habitat; material: faeces | place: Denmark | collected 2008/2010
ATACCCCCAACCCAAGGCCGGCGCTTGGGGGGGCACGCGCCGCGCCAAAGAGCAGGCACAGGCCGAGAAACTCAGCAAGTTCGTAGAGACCAAGGTGGCCGACGAGCCGTCGGGTGTCACCCCCGGCGAGACCCCGACAGGCAACCGCATAAACCTGGTGCTGGCATATCTGCCGGTAGAGGCGAAACATCTCAACACCACCACGTTCGAGGCATATCTGGTCAATGACTCGAACTACTATATGTATTTCACCTACCTTTCGCGTGCCGATGACGAGCAGGGGTGGACAACCCGCTTCGCCGGCATGATCGAGCCGAACATACAGCTGTTCCTTGAGGAGCTTACAGGCGAACAGGCCGGGCGCCTCGACCGCGTGGCCGTGCAGTATGTGGCCTTCAAGCGCGACAAGGAGTTTGCCCTGAAAGCTCCGGTGGCAGTGGAGGCACATCTCGACACCACCAAGTTCTTCAAACTGCACTGTTTCCGCGACAACCGTTACTTCGACGAGAAGGTGCTGCCGGTCGACATCGTGATAAACGATGTGCCCCAGCGCCCGATGGTGATCAGCTCGGCCTCGGTAGAGGATGCCATGCGCCAGAAGAAGGAGGCCGACCGTCAGAGCCGCCGCCAGCCCCGCCCCGTCAGCCACAAGAAGAGTCCCGACCTTATCGAGGTCGACCTGCATGTGTCGGCTCTGCTCGACACCACCGCCGGGCTCTCGAACGCCGACATCCTCAATTACCAGATCGACACCTTCCGCCGCGTGATGGACGAGAACCTCTCGCGCAAGGGCACCCGTATCGTATTCATCCACGGCAAGGGTGAGGGTGTTTTGCGCCAGGCGCTGATGAAAGAACTGTCGCACCGCTACAAGGGGCATGACGTGCAGGATGCCTCGTTCCGCGAATACGGTTACGGCGCCACCCAGGTGACCATACGATGATACTCTGCTTTACCGGAACCGGCAACTCGCGCCTCGTGGCGCTTGAGCTGCAGCGTCACATCGGCGGCGAGGTCGTGATGCTGTGCGGCGACCTGCTCACCAACCCGTCGGGTACGGTGCTTGAGGTGCCTGCGGGCGAGCCGGTTGTGTGGGTGTGCCCTGTGTACAGCTGGGGCCTTCCCCCGGTGGTGAACCGGTTCATACGCCGCTCAAAGATAAAGGGTGCGCACGAGGCGCCCCACTTCCTGGTGTGCACCTGCGGCGACGACGTGGGGCGTGCCGACGACCGCTGGCGCAAGCTGGTAGGGCGACGCGGATGGTCGCCGCGCGGAGCGTTCTCCGTGACCATGCCCAACACCTACGTGTGCATGAGCGGTTTCGACACCGACACCCCCGAGGTGGCCGATGCCAAGGTGGCGGCCATGCCTGAGCGTGTGGCCGGGATTGCCCCGCGCATCCGTGCCGGCTTTGCCGAGAGTGATGTCACACGCGGCTCGTGGGCGTGGATGAAGACCTGGGTCATCTACCCGCTGTTCTGCGCCACCTGCATGTCGCCAAAGCCGTTCCACACCACTGCCGACTGTATTTCGTGCGGTCTCTGCGCCCGCTCATGCCCTACGGGCAACATCACCATGGCCGACGGGCACCCCGTCTGGGGGCGCGACTGCGCCCTCTGTCTGCGCTGTTTCCACATCTGCCCCAGGCACGCCGTGCAGTATGGCCGCGAGACCGCGGCCAAAGGCCAGTCAAGCAATTTGCAGCTTTAGAGGTTTATGGGGCTTTAAAGTCTTTAGGGTCTTTAGGGTCTTTAGGGTCGCTAAAGATTCTAAAGACCCTAAAGACCCTGTTGTTTAGTTGTTGGCGTCAGCCTTTGAGGGGGGTGATGCGCACGCGGGTATTTTTCAGTTTCTGGGGGGCGAGGATGTCGGCCAGTTTGGCGGCTTTCGCGCGTGGCACGGCCACGATGGCCCAGTGGTCGTAGACGGCGATCTTGCCCACTTCATCTTTGGCGAGGCCGCCGGCCTTCATCAGGTAGCCGGCGATGTCGCCACGCGAGATTTTCTCTTTTTTGCCGGCGTTGATGTAAAGGGTGGCCACGTCAGAGCGGATGCCGTCGGCCGACACGCCCTTGGGGAAATACTCGCGGTCGTAGTTCACGAATTCGGGGATGTTCTCGTCGTCGGCAAGGATTACGTATGCCGTTCCCGATGCTCCCATGCGGGCGGTGCGGCCGTTGCGGTGCGTCCAGCTCTCGGGGGTAAGGGGCGTGTGGTAGTGTATCACATAGTCTACGGCGTCGATGTCGAGGCCGCGTGCGCTGAGGTCGGTGGTGACCAGCACGGGGGTGGTGCCGTTGTTGAGCAGGTCTACGGCGAGCTGGCGTTCACGCTGTTCGAGGCCGCCGTGGTATAGCCCCACCGGCAGATTCACCTCTTTCAGATGGTTGTAGACACGCTCGGCGGCATCGCGGTGGTTCACGAACACAAGCGCGCGGCCGTTGGGCAACGCCTCAAGCAGGGCGGTCAAAGTGTCGAGCTTGTCGCGTGTGGGTGAGGTGACGCGCACGGTCTGCAGCCGGCCCGAGGGGCCGTGAGCGGTGAAATCGAATGTCGACGCGCCTTTCAGCGGTATGAAGTCGGGGATGTCACCCAGGCGTGTGGCCGAAGTGAGGGTGACGAGCCGCAGGGCCTTCATGCGGGTGACGATGCGTTTCATCTCGTCGAGGAATCCGAGTTCGAGCATCTTGTCGTACTCGTCGATGACGAGGGCGCCGGTGTCGGCCACGCTGAGGTTGCCGCGGCGGATATGGTCGAGCAGGCGCCCCGGGGTGGCCACGATGATGTCGGGGGTGACCGAAAGCGAGTTATCCTCGTCCTCCATCGTGTGGCCGCCGTAGAACGCCACAGTCTTGAGTCCGGCCGCCACGGGGCGTATCACGTTGGCTATCTGTATGACCAGCTCGCGCGCCGGGGCCAGTATCACGGCCTGGATGCGCCCTGCCGAGGGGGTGAGCTCGCGCAACAGCCTGATGGTGAACGCCACCGTCTTTCCCGACCCCGTGGGGGCCAACAGAATCAGACGCGACGCGGCGTCGGCCGCCATCTGCATCTGCATGTCGTTTAGCGCCGTGATGCCGTGGGCGTCAGCCAGGCGTTGCTTTATGGTCTTGATATCCATTGTGGTATGCTTTTATCGTGAGATTACCATGTATTCGCCGGTAGTGCGCGGCGTGCACGCGTAGCGGGTCAGGCCGTAGCCGTCGTCAAGGGCCGGCCCCGATGTGGGGGTGCCACCGTTGGTATAGATCGAATAGCGGCTGTGGCACTTGGGGCAGTAGGCGTCATGCTTGTCTTCGTCGACGACGATGCGCACATCCTGCCGTGCCTCAACGGGGCATGCCAGGTCGAACGCCTGCGGCGTGTTGTGCACGTCGGCCACCAGCAGTACGCCCCCGAACCCGGTCTGGCTCAGCGCCGTGTAGGGGAAGTTGGCCGGTTTCCGTTCTGATTTTATGAACGAGCGGTGGTCGGGCGTGGCCGTCACGCCGTAGAGGCGCCATTCGGCCTCGGAGGGGAACGCTATGTACACCGGCGCCGGGGGGATGCGGTTGTCGTCCAGGCGGTCGCACCCGTAGAAAACGGTAATCGCCGCAATTGCGGCGATTACCATATATGATATGTGTGATACAGTCTTCGTGTGCATATTGTACACTAATAACGGATGCGCGGCGTCAATTGTTGAGCGTGGCGATGAGCGAGCCGAGCTGGTCGGCGGCTTTCTGCAGCTGGGGCCCGACGAGCGGACGCAGCATAGCGGGAATCTCCACGTCGATGGCGGCGGTGACCGTCGATGACGTATCGCCGGCCGGGATGATGTCGAGTGCCAGCGTCAGGGGCACCGGCGACGACTCCGTGCCGAAGACAATGCGCTCCGGTGCGTGGCGCTCCATTACCTTGAAGGTGATGTCGCCCACCTGCGGGGTCTGGATCTTGAACGAGTCGGCGGTGAACTCCACGCTGCCCACTTTCTCGCGCTGGTCGGCGGGGAGGCGGTCAAGAGCATCCTGCAGGCGGCTCAGGTCGGTGAACCGCTCGGCGGCGGGGCGGTTTATCACCGCAGGCTTTGATTTATACTGTGCCATCAGTAATCAGTCGATAGTTGTGATGTCGCGACCGGGGTTCCAGTTGGCGGGATCCTCGCGCCACTCCTGCAGGGTCTTCAGGTCTTTCTCGCGGATGAAACCGGTCTCGAGCGCCACCTGCAGCATGGCCTCGTAGTTCGAGAGGGTGGTGAGTTTCACGCCGGCCTCCTTGAAAGCCTCGTCGGCCACGGGGAAACCGTAGGTGAACATGGCTACCATGCCCACCACGTCGGCACCTGCCAGGCGCACGGCCTCGGCGGCCTTGAGCGAGCTTTTGCCGGTCGAGATCAGGTCTTCGATCACCACTACTTTCTGACCCGGTTTCAGAGTGCCCTCGATGAGGTTCTCAAGACCGTGGTCCTTGGGGGTCGAGCGCACGTAAACGTAGGGGAGGCCAAGTTCGTCGGCCACCAGGGCGCCCTGGGCGATGGCACCTGTGGCCACGCCGGCGATGGCGTCGACCTGCGGATACTGCTCAAGAATCAGGCGGCACAGCTCGATCTTGATGAACGAGCGGATGTCGGGGTACGACAGTGTCTTGCGGTTGTCGGTGTAGATGGGCGACGACCACCCCGAGGCCCATGTGAACGGCATCTCGGGCTGTAACTGTATGGCGCTGATTTTGAGAAGTTTCTCTGCAAGAAGTTTTTCAAGTGTCATCATAATAGGCAAATTTTTGACAAAGTTACTTATTTTTTTTGTCATCACCGCCACCGCCGCCATTTTCCGCCCCCTTTTTTAATCTTTTTTTATCACGGCACGCCTCACCGGGTGCTGAAATCATTGGAGGTCGCGTTGTCACGCATGCTGAGCCTCTATATGCCGTCTGGTTTCAGGGTTGCCGGCAGGAATTAATGCTTTCAGAATGTCTCACACATCAGACATTGACGAAGAGACATCTGCGTTATTCCGTCGTAATCCTTAGGCTTTGTTATTAGATCCATCGAAACGACATATTTCGGATAGTTGTCATGAATTTTCAGAAGATTTCCGAATTCTCTTGCAATTGTGTTTTCATCCGCCAGCAGATAGCACACCTGCATATAAATCGTTTTCCCCCCCTTCTCTGCCACGAAATCAATTTCTCCGGCAGGCAAAGTGCCGATCCTTATTTTGTAGCCGAGATTCTTCAGGTGGAGATACACCGCATTTTCCATTAATTTCTCAATATCACCCGAACGATTGTTTCCGACAAGCAGATTGCGAAGCCCCAAATCTTCAAAGTAATATTTGTCATTACTCTCCAGTAGTCGTTTCCCGTGGATGTCGTAACGAGACACCTTGTTTATGATATATGCGTTTGTGGCGGCTCTGAGATAGTTTATCGCAGACATCGGGGTAAGATCCACGCGATGTGCTTTCAGGTATTTTGACAAGGAGGTCGCCGACACAAGCTGTCCGGTATTGTCGCTTATGAACGTCATGAGGTTTTCAAAAAGAGTGACATTCCTCAGGTTCTCGCGCTGTATCACGTCTTTCAGCACAATGGTGTTGTAGATATTCTGTATATATTCCCAGACCATATCTTCATTTTCAAGCCCAAGACGATATAGATGAGGCAGGCCACCGTATGACAGATAGCTGTCAAGGCTTTCCGCGGTGTCATCGAGATTGTGGAAACGGAGAAATTCCTTGTATGACAGGCTTTGGATATGTATGTCAATATACCTTCCGCTCAGATAAGTGGACAGTTCCGATGACAGCATTTTGGCATTGCTTCCGGTGACGATTATCTGGCATTCATCATCCGAGTTCAGACTGCGCAAGGTATTCTCGAACCCGTCAATATCCTGCACTTCATCAATGAGAAGATAGTTGTCGGCGGCGTCGCTGAATTTGTCAGACAGATACGCTGATAAGTCTACGTCATTTCTGATGTCTGCAAATTTCTTCTTTTCCTTATTGATATATACGATATTGGCATCGGGATCCATCTCTTTGATAACAACCGCAAGTTGCCGCAAGACATAGCTTTTGCCAACACGTCGCTGCCCGGTGAGTGCAATCATTACGCCCTTTCCCAAATAACGGAGAATATGTTCGATATATGTCTGTCGTGCTATCAGTTCCATTGCGCAAAGATAGCGATTTTATCAATCATATCTAATAAAAATGCCATAAAATACAGTTTTGTAAACTGTAATTTATAAAACTGAATTTTCGTGAGCTCGTTTTTTCTACTTGTGCTATTGATGTGTGTTACGAAGATTGTTCAATCTGTGGGTAAAATTTAATTTTTTTATTGTGTTTCATAGAGGGACAATGTTTTCGATGTAATATCAGCGGGTGCTGAAATCATTGGAGGTCGCGTTGTCACGCATGCTGAGCCGCTTGCCGAACCGCATGGAGAACCTTACGATAAATGCCGTCTGGTTTCCGAGCTGGCGATAGGAGGTGGAATACAGCGGGCACTCATACCGGTTGTTGTTACGGTGGTTGAATGCGTTGTAGACAAACAGGTCTACGCGGCCGCCGAATGTAAATTCCTTGCCGAGCCCTGCATCAATCCTTACATATCCGTCGGTGTGTGACAAGGGCAGACGCACAGGTGTGAAATAGATCGCTGTAAGACTCAGGTTCCAGCTGCGGTCGTGCGTGAAATATATGTTGTTGTCGAGGGTGATGTCTCCGCTCCATGTCTTGATGTGCGGTGCCACAAGCGACTCGGATAGGGTGCCGTTGTCATAGGCATGATGGCTCCCGGTTGCCGTGACCCTGAAAATCCAGCGGTTGTCAAACAGGTAGTCCATATATCCGGCCACAATCCTGACCTCGCGGTCGTCGTCACCCTCGGCATATCTATAGGCGGTAATGCCGTCGGGGTCGGTTATCTGGCTCATCAGCGGGGTGTTGGTGGATATTTTTCCGATCAGGCCGAGCGATATTTTCTGACGCAATATGTAAAACAGCGTCAGATTATGGAGGACTGATGCCTTGAGCTGCGGATTGCCGGCGGTGTACGATGTGGGTGTGAGCCATGTACGCAACGGGTTGGTATATGTGTAATAGGGCTGTTGCACATCCATCGTATATCCCAGATTGATTATATGTGCGGGTGAAAGATTCAGACTCAACGATGCCGTCGGCAGAATGTACAGGTCATGGAATTCATGGTCGGAACGCTCGCCGGTTTCCGATATCTTTCGGCGGTACATGCGTCCGCGCAGGCCGGCGGAAACGCCGACAGTATTCGAGAACGTATATTCGGCTGAAACAAACAGGTCACCGTTGTCCTGATTCTGGCGTATCTCATCGGAAACAAGACCAGAAAAGTCCTGCCGCCGACGTATACGGTCAGCAAACAGGTTCAGGCCGAAATCGGTAATCAGCCTGTCATTCCATACGCGTGAATATGTGACGCTGCCCTGGTATGAATCGCTCCGGATATCGGTTGAATAATCCTGAAGTGAGGATGTCGGGGTATAGTTCCGGTGTTTCGTTTCACGGTCAGTGTCATAGGCGACTCTGCCCCACAGCCGTGAGCCTGCCGAGTCAAGTTCATGATCGTAATTTACGGTGAAAATCATGTGGGGACGGCTGAAGGGTCTGCGTATGCGGGCATACGTGGGCTCAGTGACGTTCGCCGGTGAATAGGTCGACCAGGTGGAATCTTTTCCAAGACTGTAATCGGCAATTACGTCGACCTTCACCCCCAGAGAGTTGTTATGGCCGAGGTTCACGCCTGCTCCGAGGGCGCCGTGTATCTTGCTCGCAAATTCCCTGCCGCGGTTTCTTGTGTGCCGCGTTTGCCATGTATTGTCGGCCGACTCGTCATTGAGTGTATAAAGGCTTGTGCTCTCCAGTTTTTTAGAATCCTCGATGAACGCTAAGTTGGCCGAGAACTGCCAGTTGTCATATTCGGCGCCTATCCATCCCTGCTGCCGGGATGAGAGCATGGTGTTCATGAGATGCAGGTTTATATCCGCAGTGCCGGTCATGCCTGTACGTGGCGCAAGCACTACGTTCACGATGCGTCCATACTCCTGATAGGCCGGTCCCGGAGTAAGCCATATCTCTACGCGCCGGACTCGTGCGGCGTCTGACGCCCTGAGCATCTCTATTACCCCTGACTGCGGCATGACTGGCTCTTTCCCGTTGATGAATATGGTACACCCCTCCATCCCCAGGATTCCGATATCATCTTTGCCGGGTGTGATTCTGAGCAACGGCACCATATCAAGCAGTTCAAATGAATTATGTGCGATATCGCGCAGGTTACCCGGGATGAATGAGAATTTGCCGGGAGATGCCTGCATCAGATTTGCCGTCACAGTCACCTCGTCAAGCATGACGGGCAGTTTGTCGAGTCGCAATATGTTGTTTCTATCAGATACGGCCGGTGTGGTCACAGGCGTGAACCCGGCTCCCTCGGCTCTCAATATAAGTTTGCCTCGTATATCGGTTGATAAATCAAAGTTACCGAGGCTGTCGGTGACACTTCCTGCCACATAAATGCTGTCAGGCAGAGACAGTGCCACCACAGCTATGTCGGGCAATGTGTTGCCGTCGGCATCTGTCACCGTTCCACGGATGGATGCGGAAATCAGCTGTGGGAACGATAGCCATATCAGACAAAAAAGAGATACGAGGATGGTTCCTTTGTAACGCAGATATGTGGTTATGGGGTGTATGTGATTGAGTAGATACATTGTAATCGGTAGTTAGACGATTCCATATACTGACACAAAGATATGCAGTTGTATCCCGGAATCCAAATGTTATTTGTTTTTTTAATTTATGAATGAAAGATGTGGAAATATGCAGTGAATATGAGGAGTGGAGGCGGTGGTAAATGGCGGTTTCGGTGTGAGGCGGCCGTTACTCGGGTTTAGATGGGGTGGGGGCATCTGACGGGGTGGCAGCAGGGGAGGCATCTGACCGGGTGGCGGGGATTCGTTCCTTTCTATACACGAAGCATGGTATATACAATGCCGGAATTCCTGGAGCGTCGTTATAATCCTCAATCACGTACTATTTTATCTGTAATTTCTCTTGTAAGTTATGTATTGACCAAAGTAGCCGTAACTGTTTATGCCGGTGGCCTCGTATTCCAACAAGTATTCGGTATCAAAGAGCTTTGGGGAATTGATTTCTTCTGGATTGCAGCTATCGGTCTGGTAGTGTTAACTGCGCTTTATACTATCTTCGGTGGTATGAAATCAGTTCTTTACACTTCTGTTCTTCAAACCCCTATCCTACTGCTAGGATCATTAATAATTCTAGTGCTCGGTTTCAAAGAATTAGGTGGATGGGACGAAATGATGAGAGTCTGCGGCGCTGTTACTGTAAATGATTACGGTGATACAATGACTAACCTGATTCGTAGCAACGATGATGCAAACTTCCCTTGGTTGGGTGCTTTGATCGGTTCGGCTATTATCGGTTTCTGGTACTGGTGTACCGACCAGTTCATCGTACAACGTGTACTTTCAGGTAAAAATGAAATGGAAGCTCGTCGTGGTACTATTTTCGGTGCTTATCTGAAACTGCTACCCGTATTCCTTTTCTTGATTCCTGGTATGATTGCATTTGCATTACATCAAAAATATATCGGTGCCGGTGGTGAAGGTTTCTTACCGATGCTGGCTAACGGAACAGCAAATGCTGATGCCGCCTTCCCGACATTAGTAGCCAAATTACTTCCTGCGGGCGTGAAAGGTTTGGTAGTATGTGGTATTCTTGCCGCTTTGATGAGTTCCCTTGCATCTCTGTTTAACTCATCAGCCATGTTGTTTACTATCGACTTTTACAAACGTTTCAAACCGGAAACTCCGGAAAAGAAGCTGGTGGGTATCGGTCAGATTGCAACAATTGTAATCGTTGTTTTAGGTATTCTTTGGATTCCTATCATGCGTAGTGTAGGTGATGTACTTTATACTTACTTGCAGGATGTTCAGTCTGTATTGGCACCAGGTATCGCTGCCGCTTTCTTACTGGGGATCTGCTGGAAACGTACTTCCGCCCAGGGTGGTATGTGGGGATTGATCGCCGGTATGATCATCGGTCTGACTCGTCTGGGTGCCAAAGTATATTACAGCAACGCAGGTGAAGTGGCAGATTCTACCTTCAAATATTTGTTCTACGATATG
>OGQT01003412.1_pt1 | contig 10169 bp, 9 predicted proteins | sample 1553261 | NCBI WGS metagenome assembly OGQT01 (sample SAMEA2579992, study PRJEB22360) | human gut metagenome | biome: human gut; feature: human-associated habitat; material: faeces | place: Denmark | collected 2008/2010
AAGCTGACAGAGCGGATCGGCAACCGCTGCCAGTTGGTGGGCGACGACCTGTTTGTTACAAATGTGGACTTCCTCTCCAAAGGAATTCAGGATGGTTGCGCAAACTCTATCCTGATCAAGGTGAACCAGATCGGTTCGCTGACGGAAACACTCGATGCGATTGAAATGGCGCATCGCCACGGCTATACGACCGTGACCTCCCACCGTTCCGGAGAAACGGAAGATGCTACGATTGCCGATATTGCCGTTGCCACCAACAGCGGACAGATCAAGACTGGTTCTTTGAGCCGTTCCGATCGTATGGCTAAGTATAACCAGTTACTTCGTATCGAAGAGGAACTGGGTGATCTGGCGGTTTATGGATATAAAAGAATAAAATAATCAGATATAATCATAATTGCTAATTTGCATAGACAACGAAACTAAAATCAGAAAAAGGCTTCTCGCGATGAGAGGCCTTTTTTATTGGTAAATTAAGCGGATTGATTGAATGTGTTCTGACAAGACTGTAGCCGGCAACTCGATCCAGAAAATGACTCTAAGTTTGCGTAAAGCAAGAAGCTGAGGTTAATCTATATCTTTGTTGTATGAAGAAAATAGATTAACCGACTAACGGAAGTACACTAATAGAAAATGATAGTCTTTCAAGACTAGTTATTGTAACAGACTTCCGTTAGTCAAGCAGGCAAAGACTAAATAGATTATTGATATATATGAGGATATCATTTAGAGTAGTAGCCCATTCCTGCTTTCGGTTAATCCAAAAACAATATAAAGGTATGAATAAATTATTTATCGGGATTGATTTCTCCAAGAAAAAAGTGGATGTAAGTGTGATAGAGAAAGAAAACATGTCTTCAGGAGTCCACCGTGAGTTCAGTAATGATGTTGCCGGACATGAGAGTCTGTTGGCATGGCTTTGTGAAAGCTATCCGCAGACAGGCAAGGATCAGATGCTCTTTTGCGGTGAGAACACGGGACTTTACAGCGTTTGTTTGAGTAACACTCTCGCGCACGAAGGTTATACACTGTGGCTGGAACATCCTTACAGTATCAAGCACAGCAGTGGCATGCAACGCGGGAAAAATGATAAATCGGATTCATTGCTGATCGCACAATACGCTTGCCGTTTCGAGGATATGGCCAAGGTCTATGCCCCCAATACGGAAACCATACGGGCGTTGCACTCATTTTTTACATTCCGTGATTTATTGGTGAAAATGAAAAATGAAGCATTGGTACATGCCAAAGAACTCCATTCGGTCCTGAAAGGGAATCGCGCAACGGATTACATATATCAACATAGCCTGACACAAGTGAAAAACTTGACCCGTGAAATAAAAGATGTGGAAAAGGAAATAATGGATCTGATCAACAGTGAAGAGGAGATCAAAAACAATTATGAGCGTATTACATCCATCAAAGGCGTGGCTTTTGTCAACGCCCTTGCTTTGATCGTTTATACCGAAAACTTCACCTGTTTTGACGATCCACGCAAGCTGGCCTGCTATGCGGGAGTGGTCCCGTTCCAACGAACCTCCGGATCCAGTGTCAAAGGTAACGCAAAGACCAGTGGATTTGCCAATAAAAAACTAAACACGCTACTCACCCAAGCGGCACGAACGGCTGCCATACATGATCCAATATTAAGGGAGTATTACAGGCGCAAAAGGGAAGAGGGGAAGCATCATAATTTGGTTATAAACAATATTAGAAACAAACTGATACATCGAATCTGCGCATTGGTCAGGAACCAAACTTTCGACCAAGCGGCTTAGATTTTTGCAATATTCTTAATTTGTTTTAAAATCTTTCCGTTTATTTGGTTGGGAACATAGATTACAATATGTAGGTAATATGGAGGCCTGTTTTTACCTGTAAATAGGGATTGGGTATTATCGTTGAATTTGCGAACTTTGTCATTTGAATGGTTGTTATATCGTATAGTTCGCGATAAATGGATAGATTAAGGAAATATTTAAGGATTGCGCTCCCGTTACTTTTCATATCGTATCTGGGATGTCTGATAGCCTTTACCCACGTTCATATAGTGAATGGGGTGACGATCGTCCATTCCCATCCTTATCAGAAAAATGACGACGGGACTCCCAAGAAAGAGCATAACTACGCCGAGTTCCAGTTGTTACACCAACTTTCGACTATTCAAATCAGCGGTGCTGCTTTTGCACAAGTGCTGATTGCAGCGTTTATTGCAACGTTTTGTGTTGTATCCACTCGTCCGATCTACCCGGATCACCTTCGTCCCGTTCTGGGGAAGGTTTCGCTTCGTGCACCACCGTTTGTCTTTTTAAATAATTAATGACGGTATGTCGAAAATGTCTTGTCCCCGCGCTTCGCGGTGGGGTGTAAAAAACATGCCTTATCAATCGGATGTTTTTACGGCCGGCTTTTATGTGATCTCGCATTAAATGTGGGAACAAGGCAGTTCTGTATACCTATACACTTTCTATATTATTAATTTTTAAAAGACATTTCAATGAACAAAATTTATATACTTGTCCTATGCCTTTGCTGTGCCGTTTCGGCAATGATGGCAGACACCTATAACAACGAAAAAGAAGTGATGAACCCTACGGATGCCAATATTTTCGGGCATGTCGTGGATAAGGCGACCGGTGAACATTTGCCGGGAATAACGATTATCCTGAAAGGAACGACAATCGGCACGGCGACTGATGACTCTGGACATTATATGTTGAAAAATCTTCCCGAAGGAGAGTTTATGATCGAAGTCTCCTTTATCGGCTTCAAGACGGTTACGAAAAAAATAACGACCGGAAAAGGGAAGACGCAGGAACTGAATTTCGAGCTTGAAGAAGATTTGATCTCGCTCGAAGGTGTAGTCGTCTCTGCCAACCGCAACGAGACAAAACGCCGCTTGGCGCCTACCCTGGTGAAGGTACTCAGCCCGACCTTATTCGAAAAGACCAACTCCACGACATTGGCGCAGGGACTGGTTTTCCAACCGGGCGTCCGGGTCGAGAACGATTGCCAGAACTGCGGCTACTCGCAGGTCCGCATCAATGGTATGGAGGGGAAATATACACAGATATTGATCGATTCTCGTCCTATCTTTTCCGCACTGGCTGGTGTGTACGGACTGGAACAAATCCCGGCCAATATGATCGAGCGGGTCGAAGTGATACGGGGAGGAGGTTCTGCTTTGTTCGGTTCGTCGGCTATCGCCGGAACAATCAATATCATAACGAAAGAGCCCATCCGCAATTCCGGTTCCTTCGGACATACGATCTCCAACCTGGACGGCTCCGGTGCGTATGATAACAATACGGCTCTTAATCTCTCGTGGGTCTCTTCGGATAATAAGATGGGTGCTTACATATATGGGCAAAACCGTTATCGTTCGGCCTGGGATTCGAATGGAGACGGCTTTTCCGAGCTTCCAAAGCTGAAAAACCAGACGATCGGTTTCAACGGCTTTTATAAGACCAGCGCCTACTCCAAATTGAATATCGAATACCACCATATGGAAGAGTTTCGCCGGGGTGGCAGTGGAATGAAACTGCCGCCGCATATCGCCGAAGCCCCCGAACTCAACGGGATGGGTGAGGCCGGGCTTGTCGAACAGTTGCAACATTCGATCAATACGGGAAGCCTGAAGTTTAATGTCTTTACTCCGAACCAGAAACATAACCTCAGCCTCTACGCCTCCGGACAGCATATCCACCGCGACAGCTATTACAGCGCGTATGGCCGGACGACAGATTTCACAGGCGTGATGGGAGCGCAGTATCTCTATAGTTTTGACAAATGCCTCTTCATGCCTGCCGATCTGACGGGGGGTATCGAGTTTAGCCACGATGATCTGGACGATCGTGCCACCGATAGATTGAAATACCGGGATGCTGCACTAAAGGAAGATCCGACGGCTACCGGACAGCATTTGCAGGAACTGATCGAAAAATATACGCCGGCATCCTTGCACCAGATCATAAACGTGTGGAGCGCCTATGCACAGAACGAGTGGAAAAATGATAAATGGAGCTTCCTGATCGGTGGGCGTATCGATAAGAACAGCATCATGGGTAAGGCTATTTTCAGTCCTCGTGCCAATGTGCGCTATAACCCGACAGCCGACATCAATCTCCGGTTGAGCTATGCCGAAGGGTTCCGTGCCCCGCAGGCCTTTGACGAAGATTTGCATATCAGTAATGTCGGAGGCGCGCGCGTCTCGATCGTGCGGGACCCGAACCTGAAGGAAGAGCGTTCGCGGAGTGTGAACGGGTCTGTCGACTGGTATCATTATTTTGGAGACTTCCAGGTGAATATGTTGTTGGAAGGATTCTACACGAAACTGAGTGATCCGTTTGTCTTGTCGGCTCCAGTAGAATCGGAAAACGGTTCGCTGGTGCAGACTCGCAGCAACGGTTCGGGGGCTAAGGTGTACGGCTCTACGCTGGAGGGAAAGATTGCCTGGCGGAATAAAGTACAGATACAGGCTGGTATAACGGTACAACGGAGTGTATATGACAAACCGGAGGAATGGAGCGCGGATAAAGAACATCTGACGGATACGGAGCGGCACAGCGATAAGATTTTGCGTACCCCGAACCTGTATGGTTATTTCACGGCATCCTATACACCGGTAAAATCGTTTACGATAGCGTTTAACGGTAATTATACCGGGCGGATGTATGTCCCTCATCTGATGTCCGAAGTGAACGGGACAGCGGATGTTCTGGTGAAGAGTCCGGATTTCTTTGAACTGGGAGCCAAGTTGAGCTATGATTTCAAGTTGACGGCAGCCATGACCTTGCAACTTAACTTAGGCATCCAGAACCTGTTCGATTCTTATCAAAACGATTTCGACAAAGGAGCAACTCGCGACTCCGGCTATATTTATGGTCCGGGAACTCCCCGCACCTACTACGCGGGGGCCAAGTTCAGTTTTTGACGGGATGAATGGTAGATGACAATTGTTTTGTATGACCATGTCACCCCGTAGGGGCAGGGCTCTGCTCTGCCCATTGAATCCGGACATTTTCATTGGGCGGAGTAGAACCCCGCCCCTACGGGGCACCATTGTTTTATTCCACCCCGTCTTTTTTCAAACTTTCGATCCAGGCGTCTATACGTACCGGAGTCTGGTCGTCTTCGTTCATTTCATCCAGGGCGAGACCGACGAATTTGCCATCGACGACAGCGGTCGAATCGTCGTAGGTGTAGCTGGAAGTATCCATGCTGCCGACGAATTTGCAGCCCGTGGCTTTCAGGTCGTTGTAGATTGTCCCGATTGCGTCGCAGAAAGTATCACTGAAAGAAGAAGAATCGCCGCAGCCGAACAGCCCGACCAGCTTCCCGGATAAATCCAGTTTCTTGATTTTTGGGAGGAAATCATACCAGTCGTCCTGAAGATCGCCCGCTCCCCAGGTGGAACTGCCCAGCAGCAACACTTCATAAGAAGCGAAATCGGCAGGTGATGCCTGGCCGACATCGTGAATATCCGCTGATTGGACGCCCAATTTTTCCGCAATCTGTTTCGCAACACTTTCGGTTGTCCCGTTCGACGAACCGTAAAAGATTCCTATAGTCTTCATTATTAATTTGTTTTTAATTGATAACGAGGACAAATATCCATCATTCCGCCTCGCCGTACAATACCTATAAAAATGTATTTTATAGGCTACCCGTACCTGTTTGAGGGGATTTCCGGCTTTTTCCCTATCTTTGCCGCCAATTAAGCAGTATCTGGAAAATCATGAAGTTTTCCGCCATGAATGCATGCTTCGCCTAAAGAATTAAATCTCTTATTAATATAATAACTAAGCAAAAAAATGAAACGTATAGTTTTTTTGGATTATGTACGCGTGTTCGCATGCTTCCTTGTCATGGTCGTCCACGCCAGTGAAAACTTTTACGGAGCCCCCGGTTCGACGGACATGGTGGGACCACAAGCCTTTCTGGCAAATGAGGCAGACCGGCTATGGGTGTCTATGTACGACGGGTTTTCGCGTATGGCTGTACCGTTGTTTATAATAGTCTCCGCTTTTCTTCTTGCACCGATGAAGGAAGGGCTGACCATGTGGCAATTCTACCGTCGGCGTAGCATCCGCATCCTGCCGCCGTTTTTCATATTCATGATACTCTACAGTACCTTGCCGATGTTGTGGGGGCAGATTGATGGAGCGACCTCGATCAAAGACCTGTCGCGGATATTTCTGAACTTCCCGACGCTGGCCGGGCACTTATGGTTCATGTTTCCTTTAATCAGCATTTATCTGTTCATCCCTATTGTCTCGCCCTGGTTGAGCAAGGCAACGGCCAAAGAAGAACGTTTCTTTATCGGACTGTTCCTCCTGTCGACCTGTATGCCTTACCTGAACCGTTGGTTCGGGGAAGTGTGGGGACAGTGCTTTTGGAACGAATATCATATGTTGTGGTATTTTTCCGGTTACTTAGGCTATCTCGTGCTTGCACATTATATACATGTCCATCTGACCTGGAATCGCTCCAAACGTTTCATTGTCGGAACCGCTTTGATGCTTGTTGGTGCAGCTTTGACCATCTATTCGTTCTATGTTCAGGCCATACCCGGAGAGATTCTTCCCACGCCCGTACTGGAAATAGGGTGGGCTTTCTGTACCATCAATTGTGTGCTTCTCACGGCAGGTACGTTCTTGATGTTCAGTTGTATTGAACTTTCCGAAACTCCACGCTTCGTGCTGGAACTCTCTAAACTTAGCTATGGGATGTATCTGATGCATATCTTTTGGCTCGGCCTGTGGGTGACAGTGTTTAAGTCCGCCTTACCGTTGCCGACTGTTGCTGCCATCCCTGTCATTGCGACATGCACGTTTATTTGCTGCTTCGTGACAACCAAGGTTATTTCGCTCATACCGGGCGGCAAATGGATCGTCGGGTAGGATATATTCGTTTGTTACTTCCGATTTTCACTTTGTAAGGGATAAAAAGATCGTTATCCCTTCATTTATTCTAAAATCAGCGACAGCAATTATGTAATCAGTGACAGTGATTATATAATTGCTGTCGCTGATTTTGTAATCACTGCCACTAATTACAGAATATTTCGTGTGTCCGTTCCGAATTTTTGCAGTCGAAATAGAGTTTATAAGAAAAAAAGTTTACATTTGCCACCGAATCGGTTCTGTATTTCCCGTTCGGGAATATGGATTAAAAGGGAATCGGGTGTAAATCCCGGACAGTCCCGCTGCTGTGAAGCTCCGTTTTAACATCCTGGAACTACTTTCGCCACTGGCTTGTTATAATAAGTCGGGAAGGCTTCAGGATGGGAGTCAGTCAGAAGACCTGCCGTTCATTATAAGGTTCATATCCTCGTGGGTTAGGCTATGGATGCGAAACATAAATACAATAAATATGATAAGAAAAGTTCTGATTGCAAATCGGGGCGAGATAGCTGTGAGGGTTATGCGCTCCTGTCGCGAAATGGGGATACGGTCGGTGGCTGTTTTTTCGGAAGCAGACCGGACGGCACGTCACGTCCTTTATGCCGACGAAGCGGCCCTGATAGGACCGGCAGCATCAAAAGATAGTTACCTGGATATCGAAAAGATCATCCGGGTAGCCAAACAGCACAAGGTGGATGCAATCCATCCCGGATATGGTTTCTTGTCCGAGAATGCGGATTTTGCCCGTCGGTGTAAAGAAGAAGGAATCATCTTTATCGGTCCGTCAGCTGAAACGATGGAGGCGATGGGAGATAAAATATCCGCCCGCAAGCGGATGATAGCTGCTGGTGTACCGGTCGTCCCTGGCACGCAGCAGCCTTTGCAGGATGTCGGAGAAGCACGCCGGATCTGCCGAGAGATTGGCTTTCCGGTCATGCTGAAAGCCTCGATGGGAGGCGGTGGAAAAGGGATGCGCCTGATTCATTGCGAAGAAGAAGTGGAAGAGGCTTACAATGCCGCTCGCTCAGAGTCGCTCTCTTCTTTTGGCGACGATACGGTTTATCTGGAGAAGTTTGTGGAGGGACCACATCATATCGAATTCCAGATTTTAGGCGACAATCACGGGAATGTGATCCATCTCTGCGAACGCGAATGTTCTGTGCAACGCCGTAACCAGAAGATCGTCGAGGAAAGTCCGTCGCCGTTCATCACGCCAGATCTACGGCAGGAGGTGGGCGAGAAGGCGGTAGCGGCTGCCAAGGCTGTCGACTATTCCGGTGCCGGGACAATCGAATTCCTGGTCGATAAACACCATAATTTTTATTTCCTCGAAATGAATACCCGTTTGCAGGTGGAGCATCCGATCACAGAGGAAGTGCTGGGGCTCGACTTGGTAAAGGAGCAGCTCCGTATTGCCGACAATGAACCGTTGCACATTCGGCAGGAAGATATCTCTCAGCGCGGACATGCCATCGAATGCCGGATTTGTGCCGAAGATACCGCCAACAATTTCATGCCGTCACCCGGCGTCATCCGCCAGCTGACCGAACCGAACGGGATCGGGGTGCGGATCGATAGTTATGTCTATGAAGGCTATGAGATTCCGGTCTATTACGATCCGATGATCGGCAAACTGATCGTTTGGGCTACCAGTCGCGAGTATGCGATCGAACGAATGAGGCGTGTCTTGCACGAATACAAGATTACCGGGCTGAAGACGAATATCAGCTATCTCAGGCGGATCATGGATATACCTGATTTTGTGCATGGAACCTATGATACGTCGTTTATTGGAAAGCATGGCGAGGAACTGCAACATCCGGTCAACCCCGGAGACGAACATGAATCGGAAAATATCGCCATGATCGCCGCTTATATGGATTACCTGATGAACCTGGAGGAAAACGTATCGGGCTCTTCGGCGGACAACCGCCCGATCAGCCGTTGGCGAGAGTTTGGGTTACAGAAAGGTGTGTTAAGGATTTGAAAAATTGTTTATAATGGAAATACATATTGGAAATCGGGTGGCAGATGTGTCGCTACTTGGAAAGGAAGGGAACAAGGTACGGCTCGACATAGACGGGCAATCCTATGAGGCGGATATCGTAATGGCCGAGAACGGCGCTTGTTCGATCTTGCACGACGGTCATTCTTATAATGCTGAGCTGATCCGTTCGGAGGGGGGAAAGAATTATCAGGTCAATACGCTTTTCTCCTTTTATTCGGTCGACATAATTGATTCGCAGGCCAAATATCTGCGTATGCGCAAAAGTAGCGAAGAGAAGCAGGGCGACAAGGTTGTATCGCCGATGCCTGGAAAGGTCATGAAGATTCCGGTGAGCGAAGGGGATCTTTTGTCTGCCGGGGATATTGTGGCGGTACTCGAAGCCATGAAGATGCAGAGCAATTATAAGATCAGCTCGGATTGCCGGGTTCGTGAAATCTTGGTGAAGGAGGGAGATACGGTGAACGCGAATCAGGTGTTGATGACATTGGAAGTAATTAATCAGGAAGAAAATGCAGAAAGAAAAGATATATAAGAAGTTTGAAGAACTGGACAAGGCGGCTGCCCTGGGTGGCGGCGCAGTCCGTATCGATAAGCAGCATGAGACGGGGCGTATGACAGCTCGAGAACGTATCGACATGCTGCTGGATAAAGGTACGTTTGTGGAATTGGATAAGTTCGTGACGCATCGGTGCACGAACTTTGGTATGGAGAAAAACAAGATTCCGGGGGACGGCATCGTTTCCGGATATGGTAAGATAGAAGGCCGTCAGGTCTTTGTCTATGCCTATGATTTTACAGCCTACGGAGGAACGCTGAGTTCGACTAATGCCGCCAAGATTGTGAAGGTCCAGACACTGGCTCTAAAGAACGGTGCACCGGTGATTGCCCTGAACGATTCGGGAGGTGCGCGCATCCAGGAAGGGGTCGGCAGTCTGGCTGGTTATGCATCGATCTTCTATCAAAATACGATGGCTTCCGGGGTGGTACCCCAGATTTCGGCTATCCTCGGTCCTTGTGCCGGCGGAGCTTGCTACTCGCCGGCATTGACCGATTTCATCTTTATGGTGAAAGAGAAGAGCCATATGTTCATAACCGGACCGGATGTCGTGAAAGCTGTTACGCACGAGACGGTGGAGAAAGAGGAATTGGGTGGTGCCTATGTGCATAGCAGCAAGAGCGGTGTGACGCATTTCATGTGCGATACGGAGGAGGAGACGCTGATGAGCATCCGCGAGCTGCTGAGTTTCTTGCCATCG
>OGQT01003413.1_pt1 | contig 10168 bp, 8 predicted proteins | sample 1553261 | NCBI WGS metagenome assembly OGQT01 (sample SAMEA2579992, study PRJEB22360) | human gut metagenome | biome: human gut; feature: human-associated habitat; material: faeces | place: Denmark | collected 2008/2010
CCCTCTCGGGCGGCGAGAACCAGCGCGTGAAACTGGCCACCGAGCTTGCACGCCCCTCGTCGCGCCATGCGCTTTATATACTCGACGAGCCAACCACCGGTCTGCATTTCGCCGATGTAGCCACCCTGCTGGCGCTGTTGCGCCGTCTCGTAGACCGCGGCAACACGGTGCTTGTCATCGAGCACAACACCGACGTCATAAACGCCGCTGACTATATCGTTGACATGGGCCCGGGGGGCGGACGCATGGGCGGACGCATCGTGGCCGCCGGCACCCCCGCCGAAATCGCCGCCACCTCCTCGCCCACGGCACCGTTTATCGAGACGGCACAGGGTGCTTGACGGCATATTTTGCCGATTTCGGAATATTTGTTAATTTTGCACTGAAGTCACAGACAGCGTCAGCATAAAGGCGCACGTCGCGACACACCATATAATTCCACAGCAATGAAAGGCAGTGTAATCATAAGATTCATAATTGTCGGAGCCGTATGGCTCGGGCTCTGCGCCATTCTGCTGGCCAGACTGATAGGCTCGGGCCAGCCGGTGACTATGCTGTCGCTGTTTCCGATAGTGGCATCGGGCGTTATCGTGTTTGTGCCTTTATATAAGAAATATGTCAGAAAACGAGACTAAATATCCGTTGCTGTCGGCAATCGACTCGCCGGCCGACCTGCGTCGGCTCAGCGAGGACCAGCTCCCCGCCGTATGCCGCGACATGCGCCGGTTTCTGATCGACTCGCTGTCGAAGAATCCGGGCCATTTCGCGTCAAGCATGGGAGCTGTGGAACTTACCGTGGCACTGCACTACGTGCTTGACACCCCAAACGACCTCATCGTGTGGGATGTCGGCCACCAGGCATACGGTCACAAACTGCTCACCGGGCGCCGCGACCGTTTCGCCGGCAACCGCAAGCTCAACGGCCTCAGCGGTTTCCCCAACCCTGACGAAAGTCCCTACGATACCTTCTCGGCCGGACATGCGTCGAACTCGATTTCGGCGGCTCTGGGCATGGCCGTGGCAACGGAACTCAACGGCGACAATCCGCGCCGCATAGTCACCGCCGTAATCGGCGACGCCTCGATAGCCGGAGGACTCGCCTTCGAGGGGATAAACAACGCCGCAGGCACACCCAACAACCTGCTCATCGTACTGAACGACAACAACTGGTCGATTGACCAGAACGTGGGGTCGATGCACCGGTATCTGGCGCGCGTGACATCGTCGAAAGGATACAACCGCCTGCGGTTCAAGGCGTTCAAATTCTTCAAAAAACTCGGTCTCGTATCGGAGTCGGGCCGCGGACGCATCATGCGCCTCAACAACTCGCTGAAGGCGTTCCTGTCGCGCCAGCAGAATATCTTCGAGGGGCTCAACGTGCGCTATTTCGGGCCGGTCGACGGCCACGACATCGCCACTCTCGTGAAAACACTGCGCGACATCAAGGACATGACAGGGCCGAAAATCCTGCATGTCAAGACCGTGAAAGGAAAAGGTTTCGCACCCGCAGAGGCCGACCCCTCGACCTGGCACGCTCCCGGCAAGTTCAATCCCGTTACCGGCGAACGCGGTGACAGTGCGGCTGCAAAAGCCACCGACAGCGAGCCACAGAAGAAACCGGCCAGGTTCCAAAACGTTTTCGGCGAGACACTGCTTGAACTTGCCCGTGAGGACAGGCGCATAGTGGGCATCACGGCCCGCCATGCTCTCAGGCACGTCGGTCAGCATCCTCAAGAAAGCCATCCCCGAGCGCGTGTTCGACGTTGGCATCTCCGAAGAGCACGCCGTCACATTCGCCGGAGGTCTGACCCGCGAAGGGCTGCGTCCGGTAGTGGCCATCTATTCGTCGTTTCTACAGCGCGCATACGACCAGATCATAAACGACGTGAGCCTGCAGCGCCTCCCGGTGCTGTTCTGCATAGACCGCGCCGGCCTCGTGGGCGAGGACGGCGCCACCCACCACGGCGTGTTCGACCTCACTTATCTGCGTGCCATCCCCGGCATGACAGTTGCCGCCCCGCGCGATGCCCGCGAACTGCGCGACATCATGCACCTCGCCCTCACCACCACGCCTGACGGGCCGTTCGCCATCAGGTATCCGCGCGGCACAGTGCCCGAAACCGAGTGGCATACACCGTTCGGCGCCATTACCCCGGGCAAAGCCGTTACGCTTGAGGACGCGGAAGACGCGGTAGCCGCCATCCTCGCCACCGGCGAGTCGAGCAACGACGCGCTTAAAGCCGCCTCGATACTCGGCAAACGGGGCATACGGGCATCCGTAATACATTTCCCGTTCGTAAAACCGCTCGACACAGCCGCCATCGACAGCATCGCGGCGCGGGGCATACCCATCGTCACCGTTGAAGACGGCTCACGCATCGGCGGATTCGGTTCGGCCGTGGCCGAACACCTGGCCGACACATCGGCGCAGGTTCCATTGCGGCGTCTGGGACTTCCCGACAGTTTCGTGGCGCAGGGCACCGTGGCCGAACTGAAGTCTCTGTGCGGCATCGACGCCGACGGCATAGCCCGGACAGTGACCGAACTGGTTCCCGTTCATTCACCCGCAATACCGTGAAGTCATGAAGATTGTCATTGCCGGCGCCGGCGAGGTCGGATCCCATCTTGGCAAACTGCTCTCACGCGAGGAGCAGGACATCGTCATGATCGACCGTGACCGCGACAAGCTCGACCGCCTCGACGCCAACTACAACCTGATGACGCATGTGGGGAGCCCCACATCGTTCACCGACCTGAAGAACGCCGGCATCGACACCCGCTGCGACCTGTTTATAGCAGTCACACCATACGAGAACACCAACATCACCTCGTGCGCCATCGCCAAAAGCCTGGGTGCACGCAAGACGGTGGCCCGCATCGACAACTACGAGTTTCTCGACCCGCGTAACCGCGGCTTTTTCGCGTCGATCGGCGTTGACCATCTCATCTACCCCGAATATCTTGCCGCCCAGGAGATATGCACCGCGCTCAAGCGCCCCTGGGTGCGCCACTGGTTCGAGCTGCACGATGGCAAACTGATCCTCATCGGCGTGCGCGTCCGCTCTGACGCCGAACTTGTGGGGCGCAAGCTACGCGACATCACATACAACCAGCACAACTACCATGTGTCGGCCATAAAACGGCGCCACGAGACCATCATACCCCGGGGCGACGACGAAATCCTTGCCAACGACATAGTTTACTTCACCACCACCAAAGAGTATGTGGACGAGATACGGCGCCTCTGCGGCAAGAAGGATTACCGCATACGCGACGTCATGATAATGGGCGGAGGCCGCATAGCTGTCAGACTCGCCCACATGGCATCGGAACAGTGGCGTCTGACCATAATAGATGACAACGCCGAGACCTGCCGCCGTCTGCCCGAGAAATGCACCGGATGCGACGTGCGCATAATCCACGGCGACGCCCGCAACAACGACTTCCTTCGCGACGAGGGAATCGACCACATGGACGCTTTCGTGGCACTAACCGACTACTCCGAGACAAACATCCTGGCCTGCTTGACAGCCAAGGAGTTCGGCGTAAGCAAGTCGATAGCCGAAGTCGAGAATATCCAGTTCATTTCAGAGGCCGAGGGACTGAACATCGGCACCATCATAAACAAGAAACTGCTGGCGTCGAGCAAGATTTTCCAGCTGCTGATCGCGGCCGACGAGTCGTCGTCGACCTTCATGGCCCTGGCCGATGCCGAGGTGGCCGAAATCGAGGCCCGCGAAGGCTCGAAGATTACCCGCGCCCCGGTGATGGACCTGAAACTCTCGCGCGACATGACCCTCGCCGGACTGATACGCGACGGCAGCGGAATGCTCGTCGAAGGCCGCACGCAGATACAGCCCGGCGACCATGTGCTGGTATTTTGCCTGGCCGGGTCGGTCCACAAGGTCGAGAAACTGTTCGTCTGACTTCATAAAACTCATCATATCCGTTCATCACCACCCTCAACATAATCCCGCATGGGCCGGCTCATAGGCATAAACTGGAAGATAATCATCAGACTGCTGGGTCTGCTGCTGTTTATCGAGGCGCTGTTCATGACAGTGCCGCTTGTGACGTCGCTCTATTACGGCGAGCATGACGCCTTTGCATTCGAAGTCACCATAGCGCTCACGGTCTTTATGGGGACGCTTATGGCGTTCGGTATGCGCCCCAGGCGTTCCCACATGGGCAAACGTGAAGGTTTCCTGCTCACATCGCTGGTGTGGGTGGTGTTCTCGCTGTTCGGCATGGTGCCGTTTCTGCTCAGCGACAGCCCCATGTCTGTGTCAGACGCCTTTTTCGAGGCCATGTCGGGTTTCACCACTACCGGTGCTACAGTTATAGCCGATATGGACAAGGTTTCATACGGGCTGTTCATGTGGCGTGCCACAATGCAGTGGGTGGGCGGACTCGGCATCATTCTGTTCACGCTTGCAGTGTTGCCGATGCTTAACTCATCGGGTGGAATACAGATGTTCAACGCAGAGGCAACGGGCATAATCCATGAGAAACTTATGCCGAGGGTAAGCTCTACGGCTAAACGCCTGTGGATTGTCTATATTGTTCTGACATTCATTCTCATTGGTCTTTACTGCCTGGGGCCGATGGGAATTTTCGACTCGGTATGTCACGCATTCGCGACAATGTCGACCGGCGGATTCTCGACCAAAGCCGACTCCATAACCACCTGGGACTCCATATACGTCAAAGTGGTCACGACAATATTCATGTTCATCGGGGGCGTGAATTTCGGCCTGATTTTCAAATGTTCGACCGGAGATTTCAAATCGCTGTGGAGGAACCAGACATTTAAGGTATATCTGCTTGCGATACTGGGAGTATTCGTCATCTTCGACATATCATTGTTCTTTGACAACAATGTACCCCACACGATTGAGAAATTCACTGTCGACTCGCTGTTCCAAATCATAGCCATCATGAGTTCTACAGGCTACATGATTTCCGACTTCCCGGAATGGGGCCTGGTACCGCTCGTTTTCGTATTGATTATGATGTTTTTCGGAGCCTGTGCCGGATCCACATCAGGAGGCGCCAAGCTCGACCGCGCAGTGTTTTTGCTCAAGAACACCCACAACGAGCTTTACCGTTGCATATATCCGAACCACATACGTTCCGTATCATTCCACAGCAAGGCCGCCTCTCCCGAACTAATCAACAAGGTCATGGTATTCCTCGGGCTGTATGTGATGTTGATTATTGCGGGCACAATTGTCATGGCGTCTTTCGACATTCCGCTGGTTGACTCATTCTATTCATCAATGTCATGTGTCACCAACGCCAATTTCTCGGCCACAATAACCGATTTTTCATCATCTTACACTGACTTACCGGCTGTATGCAAGTGGTTCATGACAATTCTGATGCTTACCGGCCGTCTTGAAGTGTTTACCGTGCTTGTCATACTGACACCGACATTCTGGAACAAATAGCCCGTAGGCCGTCGCGCAGAGCGCCCCGCAATGCCGCGAGCGCGGTGTCATGGGTCAGTGGCATCGAACCGAGCCACTGCTCTGTGGAGAGAACAGCAAGTCCGGGCCTCGTACCATCCAGTCTGTCACACCCCACCACAGCCACTACCGGAATATTACGTTTCCGTGCCTCGGAATAGAGAGCGCCCACAACTTTGCCGGTGCCGGTCTGAGCATCGACAGCACCTTCGCCGGTGATTACAAGCGCGGCCGCCGTGCCGTCGAAAATACCGTAGCGGTCAATCATGAACCGTGCCCCGTCAGCGACATCACAGCGCAACACACGCTCGAACGCGTAACCGAGACCGCCGCCGGCACCGCCGTGCATGTCAACAGAGTCCGACGGCAGCAGAGTCTCGTCGACAGCCGCCCGGAAATTCGCAAGGGCAGCACGCAGGCGCTCAGTCTCTGCGGGTGTCACCCCCTTCTGCGCGGCAAACATGAGGGAATCTTCAAGCGGCACGGCAACATCCGACAGCACCGTGATGCGCCGGCGTATGTCGCGACCATTCACTCCCGAAAGGTCAATAACGTATATCCGGTCGAGGTCAGCTGCCCTCACAGGGGTTTCAAGCACAGCACCCTCCACATCGGCGAATCTCACCCCAAGTGCCTGCAAAAATCCTGCGCCGCAGTCCACGGTGGCAGTTCCCCCTATTCCCACATAAATGTGCTCTGTGCCGGAATCAAGCAGATGCCTGACAAGCATCCCGAGGCCGTATGACGTACTTTGGAACGGACGCAGTTCGCGCCCCGCAAGCGACGCCAGTCCGATGACCGATGCCGAGTCAACCACAGCCTGATGGCCGTCGTTATAATATGTGACGTCATGTTCCTCGCCAAGCGCGTCAGGCACTGGCATTGTACAGGCCGGCAGTGCGAACAACGCCCCGAGTATCTGCGCCGTGCCGTCGCCACCGTCGCACATCGGGCACACCCTTACCGTGGCGCGGGTACATGCCGCGGCAATCTCACTCGCCACCTCAGTGGCCCTGAGCGTGCCCTTGAACTTGTCGGGCGCGATGACGACCAACGGTTTCTGAGCCTTGAATCCTGAAAATATTCCCATGGCGCAAACTTACGAATATAATTCGTAACTTTGTGAAACGACAACTGAAAAATCCCGAAATGAAACCACGCTACATACTCACCTTCATGGCGGCAGCCGCGCTGTCGGCAAGCTGTCTTGCATCTGACCTGGTGATTATTCACACCAACGATACCCACAGCCAGATTGACCCCACCGACAAGAACCTCGGTGGCATACAGCGCCGCAAGGCGTTGATTGACAGCATCCGCGCCACCAACGAGAACGTACTGCTCGTCGATGCGGGCGATGCCGTGCAGGGCACGCTGTTCTTCACCCTCTACGGCGGCGAGGTCGAGATGAAGATGCTCGACGCCCTGGGATATGACGTGGCCATTCTCGGCAACCATGACTTTGACAACGGAATGGAGGCGCTGAAAAGGAATGTGACATCGACCTCGCATCCCACATGGCTGTCGACCAACTACAAATTCAGCGACCCGGAGCTTGCCGAGGTCTTCTCCCCCTACCGGATATACGAGTTCGACGGCAAGAAGATTGGCGTGATAGGCATAAACCTCAACCCCAAGGGGATGATCGCCGAGGGAAACTACGACGGCGTGACATATCTCGACGGCATGGAGGCGGCAAATTCCACCGCCTGGGTACTGAAAAACCTCATGGGTGTCGATGCCGTGGTGGCCGTGACGCATATCGGCTATGACGAGGTACCTCCGTCGGACCGCGACATCGCCGCCTCGTCAGACAACATCGATGTGATACTCGGAGGCCACAGCCATACCGACATCATACCCGGCAGCGGCCAGGAATGGGTGAACAACCGTAACGGGCGTCCTGTGCTCATCACTCAGAACGGCAAGAGCGGCCTCGCCGCCACGCAGGTGACCATCGACCTCGACAGCATCGGGGCCAAGCTGCCTGTATTCACAAAAATCCCGATTGACAAATCGCTTGACGGACGCCGCGACCCGCGCATCGACTCTATCATAGCCCCGTACCGCAAGGGGGTTGACGACCTGATGGGGGTGAAAATCGGGCGCACTGCCAAAGCCATGGAGCCTACAGACCCGGCTCTGCTGAACTTTGTGAGCGACTTTCTGCGCGAGCGCGGTAAAAAGCTCATGGACGGCACCATGCCCGACCTTTCGCTGGCAAACAAGGGTAGTCTGCGCCGGTCGTTGCCCAAAGGCGTGATAACCCAGGGTGAAATCATCTCTATGCAACCATTCGCCAACCGCGTGGTGGTGATAAAGGTCAAGGGGAGCGACCTGGCCGAGGCTTTCGAGGTAATGGCACGGCGCGACGGCGATGGTGTCAGCGCAAACGTTGACGCTACGTTCGACAGGCGCTCGCACACCCTGAAATCACTTAGAATCGACGGCAAACCCGTCGACCCTGACAAATACTATACCGTGGCTACCATCGATTACCTTGCCAACGGCGGCGACTACATGGAACCGCTCACGCGCGGCACACGTGAGGCTACCTCAGAGACAATCGTCTACAACGACCTTATCGATTACATCAAGTCGTTGCGCGACAAGCCCATAAACCCCTCTGACAAAGTGAGGATGCGCCCCGCCGACTGACCGGCCAGACCGCGCGCGGCTATGGCATGAGCCACGAATCCCATGGTGTAACGCAGGTTTATCTCGATGAAGGGCACCACCGTGCCGTCGGCGGTCACAAGCATATCCACCCCTACAGGCCCTGAGTAAGCGCCCCCAAGCGTTTTGCCCAGGGCTTTTGCCACTTCATCGCGGAGAACGGGTAGTATGCCCGGTGCCACAGTCGCCGACAGATATGCCTCAATCGCGTCATCTGTCATGATGCGGTTGCCGGCATACGCACCGGCGCCGCTGCCGGTGAAGAACAGAGAATACCCCAGGAAATGAGCGCCGAGGGGGTCGCAGTCGAAGAGCATGGCGAAATCCTGTGCCTTGTCATAGGCGCGCTGCACGACCACAGAGCCTTGGCGGCGTATGGCTCCTGCTATCTTGGTCTGTTCGTGCGCGCCCGCATCGGCCGTCACGCGCCACACGCCGCGTCCCGACGATGACCACGGTGTCTTGATGAACACTTCGCCCCAACGCGCCACACATTCCATGACCTCAGAAATGTCACGGGCCTCGCAGGCGTCGAGTGCCGCTACCCCCTCGATCAGAGGCAGACAGGAGTGTGCGGCAATCGCCGTGCGCCGGTGCGAGAGTTCGCGGTGACGGTCAAAATCGATACCGGCATCTCCGACAAGGGCGGCCTGCGTCAGCAGACGTGCCGTGTAGCGACTCCACCCCCAGGGATGAGACTGTACGCCGCTGAGACCGCGGCAATCGGCCACCAGACGCGGGCCGGCACCGAAACAGCCCTCTATCTCTGCCTGCAACGCATCAAGCCTGTCGGCGGCAATATCCCTGACGAGCAGGAAATCATCGCTGTCGCCGAGCCACCAGGGCAAAAGCTGTCCCGCCGACGCGACGGCCAGTGCCTGCCGTGTCGGCGTATAGTTCGAGGTCGCGGCCGCCAGGGCCATGTCATTCTCAGGGTTGAAGAAAAAAAGCCTTTTCACGTCACCGTTCTTGTTTCAGTGCAAAATTACGGATTATTTTGTGTAATTTTACACCCCCGAAAAAAAGAACAGAAGCGAAACAAGAACAGAAAAGAGATGAGTGACGTAATCAAACTGCTGCCTGACTCTGTTGCCAACCAGATAGCCGCCGGCGAGGTGATACAGCGCCCCGCCTCGGTAATCAAGGAACTGGTGGAAAACTCGGTAGACTCGGGCGCCACGCGGGTGGAGATCATCATCCGCGATGCAGGCAAGACGCTGATACAGGTGGTTGACAACGGCTGCGGCATGTCTGACACCGATGCCCGTCTGGCCTTCGAGCGTCACGCTACATCAAAGATACGCCAGGCCTCGGATCTCTTTGAGCTGCATACCATGGGGTTCCGCGGCGAGGCACTCCCCTCCATAGCCGCCGTGGCACAGGTGGAGCTTGATACCATGCGCGCCGACGACACCCTGGGGTCGCATCTTGTCATCGAGGGGTCGAAATTCATCTCGCAGACCCCACAGCCCTGCCGTCGGGGCACCAATCTGAAAGTCAAGAACCTGTTCTTCAACTTCCCGGCACGCCGCAAGTTCCTCAAGCGCGACACCGTAGAGCTGTCGCACATCATGCATGAGTTTGAGCGGCTTGCACTGGTGAATCCGGGTATAGAATTCGTGCTGACGCACAACGACGTGACACTGCACCAGCTGTTGCCGGCATCTCTGAAAGGGCGCATCGCCGCCCTGTTCGGCAAGTCGCTCGACCGTCAGCTGATTCCCGTGGCCACCGAGACGCCGATAGTGAAGATTTCGGGATTCGTATGCCTCCCGGAGAACGCCCGGCGCCGCAATGCCCTGCAATATCTGTTTGTCAACGGGCGCAACATGCGGCACCCGTATTTCCACCGCGCCATCCTGGGGTGTTACGAAGACCTTATCGGGCCCGAGCAACAGCCCAACTACTTCCTTGACTTCGAAGTCGACCCGCAGACCATCGACGTAAACATACACCCCACCAAATCAGAAATCAAATTCGAGAACGAGGCGCCGATATGGCAGATACTTCAAGCCGCGATACGC
>OGQT01003417.1_pt1 | contig 10163 bp, 8 predicted proteins | sample 1553261 | NCBI WGS metagenome assembly OGQT01 (sample SAMEA2579992, study PRJEB22360) | human gut metagenome | biome: human gut; feature: human-associated habitat; material: faeces | place: Denmark | collected 2008/2010
TGGCAATGAACTTATGCTTCAAAGTGATGAATACTACGATGATGGCACCGCCCACGGTGGCACCCAGTCCGGCAAGGAACCTGCTACGCTTTAACTTCTCGATGACATCGCCTTCGCCACTGGTAAGCAGTATGGAGAAGACGTAGAGCACTACGATACCGCCGGCATAGACCATAATCTGCACGGAACCGAGGAAGGTGTAACCCAGCAGAAAGTAGATGCCTGCCGTACCGAAAAGCACGAACAGCAGGTAGGTGGCCGAGCGCACCATGCGGTGGGTCGTTACCGTCAAGATGGAAAATACGGTGATAAAGGCCGCAAGGAAGTAGAATACTACTGTTTCAAGAGTTATTTCCATGTTGTTTAATTACAAGTTACTATTAACGGATTACTTTGTTGTCTCTTCTTTGGGAGCAGCGGGTTTCTTTTTTTCTTCTACATGGCTGCCCGGACGGTTCAGCGTCATGACCAGTTTCGTGCGGTCAAACACTGCATGCTCAAAATCCTGGTCGAACGTGATGGCATCGTGAGGGCAGGCATTCACACAGAGTTGGCAGAACATGCACGAACCGAGGTCGTATTCGTACTTAACCAATATCTTCTTTTTCTTGCCGTCTTCCGTTTCAACCATCTCGCCGGTCACCTTGATAGTGTCGTTGGGACAAGCCATCTGGCACAAACCGCAAGCTACACACCGATGTTCATTTTTATCATTATGGGGCATGGTCAGCGTGCCACGGAAACGGTCGGAGAGTTTCAATGTCGAGCGGTTTTCCGGATATTGTTCGGTAGTCTTTCGTCGGCAGAATACGGTCATGGTTGTCTTCATACCTGTCAGCAGAGAAGTGACGCCGTGTATGAGTCCGCCGATATAAGAGTTCTTTTCTTTCATTACTTTTGCCTTTATTAAAATTATCCGCAAGGAAATCTTGCTCCGGCGCTACGCCGGTTAGAAATGCAATTTAAATACTACAATTAATACCATCAAAATCAAGTTCACCATAGAGATGGGTACCAGGTACTTCCACTCCAGATTCAGAATCTGGTCAATACGCAGGCGGGGGAAGGTCCACTTTATCCACATCAGCAGGAAGACTACGAAGAAGGCCTTTCCGAAGAACCATACAAATCCCGGAATGTAATCCATCACTGCGTTGAAGCCGTCCAGGCCTACGATGTGTAGCGGCATCCAGCCTCCCAGGAAGATGGTGGCTGCCACGGAGGCTACGATAAACAGATTCAAATATTCTGCCAGATAGAAGAATCCGAAGCCCATACCGCTGTATTCCGTATGGTATCCGGCAGTCAACTCGCTTTCGGCTTCGGGCAAGTCGAAGGGACCGCGGTTGGTTTCCGCATTTCCGGCAATGAGGTAGATGATGAAGGCTATCAATGCAGGGATATGTCCCTTGAAGATGAACCAGCCGTCAGCTTGTCCTTCTACTATTTCGGAGAACTGCATGGTTCCCATCAACACTACCATTGTCAGTATGCTCAATCCGCAGGACAACTCGTAGCTGATAATCTGCGCACCGCTTCGCATGGCTCCAATCAGCGAGAATTTATTGTTGGAACTCCAGCCTGCCAGCAGGATACCCACTACGCCGATACTCGATGCAGCCAGCAGGAAGAACACTCCTACATTGAAGTCCAATACCTCCAATCCCTTGTTGATGGGCAGGCAGGCAAATGTCAGGAAAGAAGCGATGATTACCATGAACGGTGCCAGATTGTAGAGGAACCGGTCAGAGAATTTCAAATCAATGATTTCCTTTGTCAACATCTTGATGACGTCGCAGGGCACTTGGAGCAATCCCCATTTCCCCACGCGCATCGGACCGAGGCGGCATTGGAAGAAGGCGCATATTTTACGCTCCATGTAAATCAGGATGATGGCAAGCACGGCATACATCAAGATGATGCATACGCCAATCACCACGCATTCGAGGAATATTGCCAGACCTTCCGGCATCAGGGAAGTCAGCATCTGGTGTATCCAGTTGGTTACTATACTAAAGTCAAACACGTTGTTCATTTACTATTTACAATTTACTATTTACAATTTACGAGGCGCTTTTTGATTTACAATTCACAATGTACAATTTATAATTTGGCTGCGCTGTAATTCCGCATGGTAAATTGTAAATTGTCAAATCGTAAATCCTTTTATCTGTCAATATCTGGTACTACATAATCCAATGTTCCGCCAATGGCAATAAGGTCGGCGATTTTAGCTCCGCGGCAAATCGTATTTACGGTCGATACCAATGGCAAGCCCGTACTGCGGAAATGCAGGCGGTAAGGCATCTTGTCGCCGTGGCTTTCGAGGAAGACGCCGAACTCACCGCGGCTACCTTCTACGGCTGCATAATAAGTGCCTTCCGGTACGCGGATAATAGGTTTCATCTTTTCCTGGTAGGCTCCTTCCGGGATGTTGTCTATCAGTTGCTCGATAATCTTCAGGCTCTCCAGAATTTCATCCATACGGATAAGGTAGCGTGCCCATGAATCGCCTTCGGTGCGGATGATTTCTTTAAAGTCCACCTTGTCATATACGGCATATGGCATACGCTTACGCACGTCGCAGGCCCATCCGCTGGCGCGTCCGGTGCCTCCGGTAGCTCCAAAGGCGATGGCATCTTCCCGTGAGAGTATACCCACACCTTTCAGACGTTGCTGGGCAATGATGTTCCCGGTGAATACGTCGTGATATTCGTGTAGGATACCGCGGAGGTAGGGGATAAACTCCTTCACTTTCTTTACGAAGCCGGGAGCAATGTCTGCCTGCACGCCACCGATGGTGTTGTAGTTCATGATGAGGCGTCCGCCGCAAGTTTCCTCAAAGATGTCGAGTATCTTTTCGCGGTCGCGGAAACCGTAGAAGAAGGCCGTTAATGCACCCAGGTCCATAGCAAGACAAGAATAGAACAGCAGGTGAGAGTCTATTCGCTGCAACTCGTCCATGATGGTACGTATGTACTGCACGCGTTCGCTTACTTCCACGCCCATTGCCTTTTCGATACACATGCACAAGGCATGGCGGTTCTGGTGTGCGCCCAGGTAGTCCAGACGGTCGGTCAGAGCCAAGGTCTGCGGATAGGTCAGGCTTTCGCACATCTTCTCGATACCCCGGTGGATGTAGCCGCAGTTGGCATCAATCTTGTCGATGATTTCACCCTCCAATGATACACGGAAGCGCATTACGCCGTGGGTGGCCGGATGTTGGGGACCGATGTTCACCACATATTCCTCATCACCGAAAAGTTGCATCTCCTTATTCTTGATGCTACCGTCGGGATTCAGCTCCAATTCCATGGTAGTGTCCACCGTTTCTTCGTTGTCCATACGCAACGGATTATCTTTTTCCGGCTCATTGTCTTTACGCATGGGATAGCCTACCCAGTCATTGCGCAGATAGAGTCGGCGCATATCTGGATGACCGATGAAAACGATGCCGTAAAAGTCGTAGACTTCGCGCTCGTTGAAATCCGCAGCTTTCCAGATATCGCTGACGGAAGGAAGTTCGGGATGTTCCCGGTTTAGAGTGGCGGGGGGTACCGCTATCCGTTCGCCGGTAACAGTAGATTCCAACAGATAGACTACACCGAGTCCGCGGGGGGTGTCCGGTACGTCTTTCTCGTCGGGTATTCCCCAATCCATACCGCTGAGGCATTCCAGGAAGTCCATTTGTTTCTCTTTCCGCAGACGCAGCATTTCGTCGTGCAGGACTGAGGGCTCTATGTATTTTATTTCCATATTTTTAAGTACTGATTAGTGGTTCTCTTCTTTTCTGTTTACTCCACCGAAGTATTTCTCTATTTTCACTTTACGCTGCAATTGCATCATGCCGTAGTAGAATGCTTCCGGACGCGGAGGGCAACCGGGAATGTAGACATCCACCGGCAGAATCTTGTCCACACCGTTCACCACGTGATAGGATTTCTTGAACGGGCCTCCGCTGACGGCACAGCCGCCTACGGCTACTACATATTTCGGATCGGCCATCTGGTCGTAAAGACGTTTCAGAACGGGAGCCATCTTGTTGGTTATTGTTCCGCAAACCATAATCATGTCTGCCTGGCGCGGACTGGCACGGGCTACCTCGAACCCGAAGCGCGCCATATCGTAGCGGGCTGCGCCGAGGGCCATGAATTCGATACCGCAACAGCTGGTTGCAAACGTAAGAGGCCACAGTGAGTTGCTGCGTCCCCAGTTGACGAAATCGTCCAGTACGCCAAGGGCGACATTGGCGCCTCCGGCATTAAGTTCCCGAACCAGTTTCTCCAACGTTTCGTTGTCTGTAAACTCCTCATAAGGGATAGATTTAATTTTCGGTTTCTTTGTTACTTCCATTCCAAAGCTCCTTTCCTCCAGGCATAAGCAAGGCCCAGAATCAATATAATCAGGAAAAATAAAACACTGAAAAGTCCTGCCACGCCAAGTTCGCGGGTGATGACTGCCCAAGGGAACAGAAATACCGTTTCCACTTCGAACATCAGGAACAAGATGGCAAACAGATAGTAACCTACCCGGAATTGCATCCACGATTTACCGCGGGTAGGGATACCACACTCGTACGGCTCCATCTTCTGTGCATTGTACGAACGGGGTGCTATCGCATTGGAGAGCGCGATGACGATACCCACGAAAGCGATTGCCGTCAATAAGACGACCACTAACAAAGTAAAGTTCATAAACCTGATAAGATTTTAGATATATAATAATAGATACATCGCACCGGAGGACAAAACCTCTGATTTGTTGTCCGGCGAGGTCAGGGGCAAGCGTCTGCGCTTGCAGGCCTTCTAAATGATAATCTTTCTTAGCCCGAACACGTAATAATTCGCGTCGGGTACGGGATGAGGAGACAGATTCAACAAACGGTCGCATTCCGGTGCATAGGCATGCTGCTGCATCTTGTAGATGTACATGCGCAGGAGTACGCTTTTGTTGGTTGGTACTTGCGTATGGTCCACATGTTCTATGCAGAGGGAGTTTGGTGAAAACAAGTCGTAGAACTTCTGGACTGCTTGTTGGGTGGTAGGAGCTTGTGACAGCGTACAGCATTCTGCTTGTCGGGTGGCAGGAACGCACAAAATATCTGCAGCTCCGGTTGCACTGTCGTGCAATAGGGCTGCAAAGATTATGATTAAACAGTATTTAATGCATTGCTTCATACCACAATTCTCTCTTTCAAGGACGCAAAGATATAATAAGTATTGTTCAATTTGCTATCCCCGCATAACAAAAAATGATTATTTTTACACTTTTTATCCTAAATCAATTCCGTTTCCAGAAATCCGGTGTGAAAAGCAGCAGTACGGTAAATAACTCAAGACGACCCAGAAGCATTAAAAAGGATAACAGCCATTTAGCTGCATCGGGCAGGGCATTCCACGAATAGGCAGGTCCGGTTTCACCCAATCCGGGTCCCATATTACCGATACTGGAAATGACGCAGCCCATTGATTCTTCAGCCCCGACACCCATAGCCATCATGAGCAGTGTGCCGATGACTATAATGGAGATATAAATAAAACAAAAAGCCAGTACGGTGGAGACAATGGAGGGAGAGATTACCTGCTTGTTTATCCGTACCGGAAGTATGGCATTGGGGTGTAGGATGTGTTTGAACTCGTTTCGTGAGACTTTGGTAAGAATTACCATACGTATACACTTCAAGCCTCCGGTGGTACTGCCTGCACACGCTCCCATCAGCATGATGATGGTAAGCAGCCCCCACAAGACGGGTGTCCATTGCATATAGTCATCTGTCGCAAAACCGGTGGAGGTCTGGAGGGAGATTACCTGGAACAAGGATTTGCGGAAGGATTCTTCCATCCCCATGGGACTGGTATAGTAAAGCACGATGGCTATGACGGCAGTGAAGAGCACAACTGAACCGAAATAGAATTTCAGCTCGGCATTGCCGATGAACTTCTTGAATTTCCGGTTGACGAACAATAATAGCAAGGTGAAGTTGATGCCGGAGATAAACATGAAAATGGAGATGACATATTCTATATAAGGAGAATTGTAGTAGGCAACGCTGGCCTGCTTGGTGGAGAAGCCACCGGTACCGGTAGTGGCAAATGCATGGCAGATACTGTCGAACCAGTCCATACCTCCAAGCATCAGCAGACCGACAAGCAGAGCGGTTATGCCGGCATAGATACTCCAAATCCATTTGGCGGTGATACCGATACGGGGATGAACCTTGTCATGTGTAGGGCCGCTTGCCTCGGCGGCGAACACCTGCAGGCCACTGACTCCGAAGATGGGAAGCACTGCAATGGTGAACATGATGATTCCGCCAATCCACTGTGTCATACTGCGCCAGAACAGTATTCCATGAGGAAGTGACTCGATGTCGTCCAAGATGGTGGCACCCGTACTGCTGAAACCGGACATGGTTTCGAAGAATGCATTGGCAATGTCGGGTATGTATCCGCCTATATAGAAAGGTAGCATTCCGAAAAGAGAGAATGCCACCCAGGCAAAGCTGACCAGTACATATCCGTCACGGCGCGTCAGTTGTCGTTCACCTCCCTTGCCGAGAGCCGCCAGCAATAAGCCTACCCCTGCTGTGATGCCTCCTGCTTTCCAGAAGTCGAGCATATCGCTTTCTCTGTAGTAGAAGGACACGCCCGAACAGACCAGAAACATGACTGTTTCCAGCAATAGCAGAATACCGATAATCCGTATGATTGTCTTGAAGTTAATCATTTACCAACTACTCATTCTCAATTAGTTAAAGTATTTTTCGATTTTCTTAATCATCATGTTCAGGCAGAATACCACTACATGGTCACCCGGCTGTATCAGGGTGTTACCCATAACCACAACGCCTTCCCCCTGGCGGATAAGTCCGCCGATGGTGGCTCCTTTCGGGAGGCCGAGGTCTTTTACCGGATGTTTGGTAATCTTCGAGCCGGCCTTAACGGTAAATTCCGCTACATCGGCATTGGCAAAGGTCAGGCATTTCACGTTGCTGACGTCCGCATCCAGCATCATCTGGTAGATGTGGCTGGCAGCAATCATCTTTTTGTTGATGACGGTGCCGATGTCAAGGCTTTCGGCCATGCCTATGTAGTCGATGTTCTCCACTTCCGCTACGGTTTTGCTGACTCCCATGCGTTTGGCGGCAAGGCAGGCCAGGATATTAGTCTCCGAGTTGCCGGTCAAGGCAACGAAGGCTTCCGTATTTTTCAGTCCCTCTTCCACAAGCAGGTCCATATCCCGTCCGTCGCCATTGATAATCATGGTACGGTCGTCAAGCAGCTCGGTCAGGCGGTTGCAGCGGTTCAGGTCGTTGTCCACGATTTTCACCTGCATGTAGTCCGGGACATATTGGGCGGTGCGTACGGCAATCCGGCTTCCACCCATAATCATTACGTTGCGCACATCGGCATAATCTTCCTTGCCGGCTATTTTGCGGATGTAGGGGACGTATTTTCGTGTGGTGGTGAAGTATACGATGTCATGTAGCTTGATGGTATCGTCACCACGGGGAATCAGTGTTTCGCTTCCCCGTTTGATGGCTACCACGTGATAGGGCAGCTCCGGTCCGCCCAACTCATGGAGGGGGATGTTCAGTATCTCGGCTTTTTCGCGCATCTTGGTGCCTATCAGTATCAAGGCTCCTCCGCAGAATTCCCACCATTGGCGTACCCAGCTCATGCGGATGGAGGACACGATTTCCTTGGCGGCAAGCATTTCCGGGTAGATGAGTGAATCGACGCCCAGCTTCTGGAAAAATTCCTTGTTTTTGGGCAGCAGGTATTCGTAGTTGTCAATACGGGCTACGGTCTTCTGTGCTCCCAGATTGTTGGCAAGCATGCATGCGGTCATGTTCCGGCTTTCATCGGGGGTGACGGCTATGAACAGGTCGGCTTCTCCCACTCCCACTTCTTTCAAGCCTTTTATGGAGGTAGGGGAAGCTGTAGCCGTCATCAAGTCAAAGTTGGAGTTCAGTGTGCTCAACTTCTCTTCGTTGTCGTCCATCAGAATGATGTCCTGCTTCTCGCGGGACAGCAACTTGGCCAAGTGTGTGCCTACTGCGCCGGCACCTGCAATAATTATTTTCACTTTTAGTTCGCTGATAGTTGGTAATTAATAGTTGACCTATGGGGTAAATGCTCAAACTGTCAATTTTCAACTATCAATTATCAATTGATTATAGATTCCTTCTTCGTCCATTCCGCAAAGATGGTGCAACTCTTGTATGGTGCCGTGTTCTATGAAGGCATCGGGTACACCGATACGTCTGAAATGGGGAATATAGTCATTGTCCGCCATGAACTCCAGTATGGCACTGCCCATTCCTCCTTTTTTGACACCGTCTTCTATGGTGACGACATGCTGGAAGTTGAGTCCCACCTCGTGCAGCAGGGCTTCGTCGAGCGGCTTGAGAAAACGCAGGTCGTAGTGGGCTATGGAGATTCCTTTGTCCTTCTCCGCACGCTCTATGGCACGTGCGGCCACGTTGCCTATGGGACCGAGGGTGATGACTGCCAGGTCTTTGCCTTCTTTCAGTCTGCGCCCTTTGCCTACGGGGATTTCTTCCAGCGGACATTTCCAATCCAGCAATACGCCGCGTCCGCGGGGATAGCGGATGACGAACGGACCTTGGTCCGGCAACTGTGCCGTGTACATCAGGCGGCGCAATTCATGTTCGTCCATCGGTGAAGATATGGTCAGGTTGGGAATCGGACGGAAATAGGCCAGGTCGAAAACTCCATGGTGTGTCGGTCCGTCTTCTCCTACCAGTCCGGCGCGGTCTAGGCAAAGTACGACGGGGAGGCGGAGCAGGGCGATGTCATGGATGACATTATCGTATGCCCGCTGCATGAAGGAGGAGTAGATGTTGCAGAAAGGCTGCATTCCTTCTTTAGCCATACCGCCCGAGAAAGTGGCTGCATGCCCTTCGGCAATACCCACATCGAAGGCACGGTCGGGCATGGTGTCCATCAGCTTGTTCATAGAGCAGCCGGTGGGCATGGCGGGGGTTACTCCGACGATTTTCGGATTTTCCTTTGCCAGTTCTACCAGCGTTTCCCCAAACACGTCCTGGAAAAGCGGAGGCAAATTGCTGGTATCCGCCTTGAGGCGTTCTCCGGTTTCCGGATCGAATTTGCCCGGTGCATGCCAGATATCCGGATTCTTCTCGGCAGGTTCGAAGCCTTTTCCTTTCACAGTGTGCAGATGCAGTATTTTCGGTCCCTGCATATCTTTGATGTCCCGCAGGACACGGGCTATGTTTTTCACATCGTGTCCATTGATAGGGCCGAAGTAGCGGATGTTCATCCCTTCAAAGATATTCTGCTGCTGGGCGGCCATTGATTTCAGGCTGTTGGCGAAGCGAATCAGCGCTTTGCGGCGGTCCTCGTTCAAAAGTCCCATTTTGAACAGCAGTCTGGATGTCTTGAAGCGCAGCTGGTTATAGCGGTTGCTGGTAGTCAGGTTGAAAAGGTACTGCTTCATGCCACCTACACTTCTGTCTATCGACATGTCATTGTCGTTGAGAATGATAAGAAGGTTGTTGGGGGTGGACGAAGCGTTGTTCAGTCCTTCGAAAGCCAGGCCGCCGCTCATGCTTCCATCACCGATGACGGCGACCACATGGCGGTCTTTCTCGCCTTTTTCGGCAGCGGCAACAGCCATGCCAAGAGCGGCGGAGATTGAATTTGACGCATGTCCGCAGGTGAATGTGTCATAATCGCTTTCCTCTGGTGAGGGAAAAGGACGAACTCCCTTGAATTTACGGTTGGTGGAGAATGCTTCACGGCGTCCGGTCAGTATCTTGTGCCCGTACGCCTGATGGCCTACATCCCAGACTATGCGGTCGTACGGAGTATTGAATACGTAGTGCAGGGCAACGGTCAGCTCTACCGTGCCCAGACTGGCTGCGAAATGTCCGGGGTTGCACGAAACCTCTTTTATAATGTCTTGCCTCAATTCTTTACAGACTTCAGGAAGCTCTTCTACGCTGAGTTGGCGTAAATCCTTGGGAAATGTAATGGTGTTAAGCAAGTTATATGTTGTTGGTTCTGTTCTCATTTCTAATCTGAAGATTACAAAATGCAAAAATAGCAAAAGAAAACGGATGGCGGGAAGTTTTAGAAGGAAAAAAAGCCTCTTTTGTTCACTTCTGTTTTTACTTT
>OGQT01003419.1_pt1 | contig 10160 bp, 6 predicted proteins | sample 1553261 | NCBI WGS metagenome assembly OGQT01 (sample SAMEA2579992, study PRJEB22360) | human gut metagenome | biome: human gut; feature: human-associated habitat; material: faeces | place: Denmark | collected 2008/2010
CCTGCCACTACAAAACCACCATTTATTTCTTCATTATATAAATATGTCATCATGCACGGATTTATTAGTATAAAAATATGAAAAAGACGGTCAAACCTTTTCAGATCTGACCGTCTTCAATCTTTTATGTCTTTTTTAAAACAGACTACATATATCCTTGATATCGTAAAACGTCTGATCAGCATGCTGCTCTGTGATATCGTTTGGCTTTATAAGATCTACCACCATCACGGTATAAAGTCCTGCAGTGTCCGCTGATATAACTCCGTTTACTGAATCCTCAACAGCAACTGCCTCTGCCGGTGATACTCCGAGCTTTTCACACGCCCGGATATATATATCTGGATCAGGCTTGCCCTTGACTATCTCGTCGCCACAGACCATCTCATCAAAGAAATCAAGAATACCAACATCTGAAAGTCTCTGCATCGCCCGTTCTCTGCCTGTGGATGTGGCTAGAGCGATCCTGACGTCCCTATCCTTCAGAAATCCAAGTGTCTCTGCTACATGATCTTTTATATCAATTCCATGTTCTGCAACGTATTCATCGAACAGATCCATAGTCCTCTGACGAAATGGAAGATACTCAAAATCCTCACCCATTATATCTTTGAATACACGGGCATTGGTGGTTTTATTGCCGCCGGCAACCCGGTCGCACACACGTTCCATATCATCTTCCGAAATACCAATGTTCACACCGTTTTTCTTCCAGCACAACCGGTATATCCGCTCTGTGTCCACCAGCACGCCGTCCATATCAAACACTACTGCTTTATACATTCACCGTCTCCTGTGATCTTATTTATGCTGCACTTTTCTTCTTTCTCTTTCTGCCTGCTATTATGACAAATATCAGCAGTGCTACGAGAAGGATCGCTGCTATTATTATCAGTATCAAAGCGACTGATGAGATCTTCTCGCTGAGCTTGAATGTGAATACAGCTCCAGTCTTTTCATCAACCGTGGATGAGATATTTCCAGCCTTATCTGTAGCTGTTACTTCTATTGTATATGAATCATACTCCTCCACATGCATCTTGTACTGATTGTTGCTCTTGTACTGAGCAGGATCGATGGTATTGCCGTTTATCACGATCGATGTGATCTCATCTTCCTCGTTCTCAAGTCCGATCGTCATGTCAAATGGCTCTCTGACTGTCTCGCCATCCTCCACACCGCTTATTATGATTCTCGGTGCGGTTCCATCATATGTAAATCCAAACTCCTGGCTGGTCTCGTGTCCAACCTCATCAGTTGCCTTTAATGTTATCTTGTGGTATCCGTCTTCCATATCCGAGAAATCGATGAAATCGACTCCATCCATCTTGACATTTACATCGAATACCGATGTATCGTTTACATTCCAAAGTGCATCGTATCCTGAGTTCAGGATATCCGCAAAATCATCTGCATTGAGAAGTACGCTTCCATCCTCACCTGCAGTTGACTTAGCCATGAGGCTGAGAAGCTTTGATGTGGACTCTATCGTAGGTGCTGTGTTGTCCACGGTGAATACGATGTTGTAATCATCCGTCTTATTTCCAAGCTCATCCTGGGCTGTGACTGTTATCTCGTATACACCATCCTCATCAAATCTCTGACTTCCTGTACTCACAGCTGATGAGTTGCTGTAATTTGTGAAGCTCGATGCTGATATATCCTTGCCATCCTTGTTAACTGTTATCTTGACATTGTTTGTTCTGAAGAATGTCTCCTCAACTGACAGTGACATGTCAACGTAGTTTGGATCAAGCATATCTGTGCTTCCCACTGCATCGTAGCTCTTTATCGTCTTGCTGTTCTTATCAGATACAGACATCTTGATGACAGGTGCCTTTGAGTCTATCTTGAAAGTCTTTGTGGCACTGGCTGCAACATTTCCTGCAAGATCCTTAGCATTTGCAGTGATCGTATACTCACCATCCTCTGTGAAGCTGTAGGATGCTGTGTGTGGATTGCCACCCGAGAAGCTTCCCGCTGTGAGCTCTGCAATATTTGATGCTCCTGTTCCATCTGTCTTCTTTGTTATCGACACCTTTATATCTGACGCACCAAGACTTCTGCCTTCATAGTCAAATGAGAATGCCTCGTCCACGCTGATAGTTGCTGTGCCTGTTGTCGTCTGTTTGTCATTTACACCACTTATCGTGATGACTGGTGCAGTCCTGTCGATCCTGAACTTTGATATCTGCGCATCTGACTTATTGCCAGCCTTATCCTCTGCTGATACAGTAACAACATAGTCTCCCTCATCAGCAAATGTGCAATTCTTGGTGAAGTCTGTGCCAGTCCACGTTCCGTTTTCAAGGTCTGCGTCATATACCTTGCTGCCATTTGCATCTGTTCTGACAACATGGACTGTATATTTTGATCCCTCCATGTTATCTCTAAGTGTCACAGGAAGAGTTACATTTCCTGTATTCAGAGGCTGAACCGTGCCAAGCTGTACTGTAGGCTTTGTCTTATCGATAACAAACTTTGTTCCGACTGTCGATGAATTTCCGGCAGCATCTGTAACCTTTATGGTAAGGTCGTAGCTTCCCTCATCTCTGTATGTCGGACTGTACATATATTCATTGAACTCAAACTTCTCTGTCCGTTCAGGGGCGGTTCCATTTGCATCAGTTATTGTAAGTGTATGCTTTCTGTTAAACTGCTCCAATATGCTGATATCAAATGACACATTCTCTTTGTAGTAACCGTCATTCTTTGACTCCGGCTTTGGCGAGATCTTGACCTCCGGCTTTGTCTTATCGATATAATATCTGTTCTTTGCAAGATCCACTTTGTCCATAACAGCATTTCCGGCCTTATCGTTACCCTTGACCTCGACTCTGTAGACCGATGCCGCTCCGCCGACCGGCTTGAGATTCATGGACGCCTTTATCGTCTCATTATTCACTCTTTTGAGCGATCCGATCATCGTTCCGCTTGCACCGTCATACGTTCTGTAATATACAGTGGCAGTGACATCACTGCTAACTATCCTGTATGAGTCATGTACAGTAACTTCTATAGTCTGGCCGCTGTTATCCTTTGCAGATGGATCTGTAACCTTCTCTGTGTACTCAACTACCGGATTCTCCCTGTCTATCACAAACCTGACATTTGCTGAGTCGCTTACATTTCCGGCGGCATCGTATGCGTAAATATCGATGTCATATTTTCCGTCTTCTTTAAATGTATAGCTTGTCTCTGTGCCCTTAAGACGGAATGTGCTGATCTCATGCTCTGTCTGATCTACCTTTCCGGTCGTCTTGTTGTAAACACATACCGTTCTGGTTCCTTCTATCTCAATATACTTGACGTCCTCTTTATCCTTGGCAGTCCAAGCAACTTTAACCTTCTTATTATTATAAGGTGTCACCTCCGCTGCTGTCATATTTGGTGCCGTGGTATCATACACCAGTGAATAACTTGCAGTCTTTGTGACATCAGTACCATGATTACGCACGGTCATCTTGAACTTGTAATGTCCCTGCATATCTTCCTTCTTGGTATTTGATATCACATATGTGAATATGACTGTTCCATTCTTCTGATTTGATATGCTCAAATGCTTATCTGAATTGATAACTTTACCATCAACTTCTACCTGCACATCAACATCATCAGTTGTCAGACAAAATCCCTCTGCAGTTCCGGTAACCACTACCTTGTCAGCAGAAACATATTTACCACTCTTTATCTCCTCAGCGTCGGCCTCTGCTGAGATCTCAGCAGAGAAATCTGATTTGTTCACAAATACAGGTACGCTCTCGGTCGTTTTGTTTCCGGCATGATCATAGATCGTTATCTCCAGCGCGTACTCTCCACTCTCCACGGCATTGCTCATTGTGACATGTCCTTTGCCTGCCTCATCCCTGTTGACCTTAAGTGTATAGGATATTGCTGAGTTGAACAGTACTGCAGTCGTAGCGCTCTCATCTACACCTGATGTTGCATCCTCCCATGCCACATCAATCTTATCTGTGCTTTTCGACAACGAATAGTACTTCTTTGAACCGACCTTTACCTTAGGGGCGTCTGATGATAACTTCAGAACCGGTGCTGTATTGTCTATATACACATCGAGATCCTTTGTGCCATCATTGCCAATATAATCCTTTGCGCCAAATGTCAGCTTGTACTGACCATCTTCAAGGGCTATGCTGCCCGCATCTATACCTGGATGAGCCGTTCCTGTTATTCCTATCTTTGCATTCTTGCTGAATACGTTCAGATCCTGCGCAATCACTGTCTCTGCGCCGCCATTTTTATAGTACATCTTGTCTATATAAGCATAATCATCATTTGCCGACATAACAAATGACATCGACTTTACCCAGTTGTTATCATCTTTTGCCTTATACCCTTCGCCTCTGATCTGTGTCATCTTGGTGAAATCGATTGTCGGTGACTGATCGCTGACAAATACTATATGATTTTCCAGATCTGTATAGCATGATCTGTTGTCGAATTCATCCTTTACACAGATAGCCATCTTTGTAAGTGACTTCTTATCCAGTGAATTCACTGGGATCACAAATTCTGCCACGTATTTGCCCTGTGCATTCTTTGTGACTTCGCATATGGTCTCCGGCGAGTCCACTGTGTTATCATCTGAAAGAAATCTGTAACAAAGCTGAGCGCCAACAACCACCGTCGAATCACCGTCTCCGGCTGTAGACATATTTATCTCAGCCTGAACTGTCATAGTCTCAGGTGAAACTATGAATTCCATATTGTTGATCAATTTCTTCTGCGCCTTGTTGTTTGAACTGCTCAGATTTATCTTGCTGATCGATGGAGCGCCATTCAGCTTTTTTATAACAAGTGGCTGTGTGTCAGCACTTACATTTCCTGCCTTGTCATATACTCTGAATATGTATTCTCCAGTCTCGTCTGGGACACCGAACGTATACTTTCCATCTGTTCCCTCAATCTCAGTCTCTGTGGTCTCGCCCTTTTTCAGATATACGACCTTTGCCACTCCTGTGTCCGTCTCCTCTGTACCATCATCTACTGTGATGGTAAACTGAGGCAATGCCACTCCATCCTCAGTCACATCGAGAAGATAATATCCATCCTTCACGATCATGTTGCCGCTGTTTGATGTCAGCTCTACACTCTCTATCTCCGGATTCTTGTTGTCATAGACCGCTCTGAGTTTGCCCATGAACTTGATATTTTCGATCTCTCCATCATCATTGTACTCCACATAGTAGAACGCATACTTAGACACCTTGTTGTCATTCGTAAACGCTTCCTCTGTGCCAATGCTGTTGTACTTTGTAACATCTGTTGATGTCGGAAGTTTTTCCTCCGGATCATCACCAGTATATGACTTATACACGATCTTGCTCAGATCCACATCATCAACCGGCTTGCTCGCAAATTTATACTTCGTGATCTCCTTGGATCCAAAAAGCATATCCGTCTCATCGCCCTTGAGCAGATCAGTGATATCTACGGTCTTTATCTCTTCTTCCGCAAATAGATGCACTTTGGAATCTATCGCCACCAGGGTCAGGACCATAACCACTGACATTACAAGTGCTATAAGTCGATGAAGCAATGACTTATTATGTAATATCTTTTTCATACCTTCTCCCTCCTATATACTCTCATCTGTATGAACGATCACAACGTTCTTGACCATCTTAAGCATACTATTTTCTCCCTGACTGAGTCTTCCCGTAAAATCTGACTGTCCGGTCAGCACGCTGGTCGCCTCAGTATCATCATTTCTAAGGACATCGGTTGCATCATCGTCCTCGGCTCTGAGCACATCAGTTGCTGCCTCGTCGTCATCGGCTCTGAGTACGTCCGTTGCTGCCTCGTCGTCATCGGCTCTGAGCACATCTGTTTCCTCTTCGCCGTCGTCTTCTGCTCTGAGCACATCTGTTTCCTCTTCGCCGTCGTCTTCTGCTCTGAGCACATCCGTTGCCTCTTCGCTGTCCTCATTCTCCATTAGTACATCCGTTGCCTCCTCATCGGAGTACATGTTCCTTGCCAGCTCCTGCATATCCTCATGGAGAATATCTGTAGCCTCCTCATGTATAGACTTCAGATAATCTTCGTTTTTCTTTTTATTCTTTATATCTGCAACCGCCTTCTCGTAATTTGCTCTTCCCTTTTCAGCTCTCTTACTCGATTCAGATGACTGGACATCTCGCACAGAAATCTTCGTTGTATGGTTCTTTATCGCTTCCTTCTTGGAAATTCCAACCCCCTGTACACTTTCATAGCCTTTCTCCCTGATCTCCTCGATCTTCTTTCTGGCAGTTGAGCCTGTCACATCTCCGATCGCTTTCGGTATCTTCAGTGTAAAGAATAATACGATTGCCGTAACGGCAAATATGACTGCAAGTGCAAGGCCGCCATATAGCATTATGTTGTAAATTGTTGCCATATCTTTTCCCCCTCTACTTGCCTGTCTTACTTCCGGTTCCTGAAACTATAGCCTCTATAACCGGTTTGTGTATCAACGTGTTCCACTGTGGCTTCTTTCCATCCGCCAGCATGCTTATCCTGCTGCCACTATTGTATACCGAAATAACTGTATTCCTTGCGCTCTTATCCCATGTATCAGGAGAGCTTCCATACAGATCCGTGTATCTGTTATACAGATATGTAAGATGACTCGTGTAGAGATCTGCCGAATAATCATCAACACCCAGCATCTGCTCCGCCGAAAGGTATACATTCTCTGCAAGTTCATAGTTTTTGTCGTCACCACTGATGTCGCCCATGCTCACATATATCTCAGCTTTTTTTCTGGAATACTCTGCGTACACATTCTTTGTCTTCTCGGTGACAGCATCTCCGTTCATATCTAATCCTGACAGATATGAATCAATGCTGTTTATAGCCTCTCTGTAATAAGCTACCTGTTCAACAGGATCGCTCTCCTTCTCTGCAAGATATGTGTAGACTGAACACAGGATCGCTGAGTACTGACCGCTGTAATAGTTAACTCCTCTCTCCTCTGGGAACTCCTTTGAGAGGACAGTTGCGTTGTCGTTCAGCTTGTCGCTCGCCTCCTGCAACAGTTCTATCGTTCTGTTCGCAAGCTCCTCATCGCTTGAAAGCTTATCTACATATATAGTTGCTATATTAAGGTAATTGACATATTTGTATGTATTTGTATCGTCTATGTTGTCGCTGTTGTACTGCTGAAAGTCAAATACTTCCTGCTTACTGTCATTGAAATCGGCTGTCTTGTTTATCTTGTTATCGCATATAGCCTCATAGTATTTTGCCTGTTTTACATCATTTGCAAAGTTTTCCGTATCTCCTACCATATTAAAGTACTTTCTCGCAGCACTATAATCCGGTACCTCATTAAAATACAGAAGGGCTATCTCATATTTGACATCATCCTTTACCTTGTCAATGTTCCTCAAGGCAAACTTGATTCCCTTTTCCGCCGGTGTCTCTGTACCCGTTCCTGTAGCCGCATCCTCATCCGTGTAATAGTAGGCATATGTGTCCATATATCCTATATACGCCTCTGATGCCGTAGGATCAATGTCCACAGCCGCTTTATAACATTCAAATGCCTTGTTGTAGTCGCTCGAATCGACCGCGTCCTCTGCTTCCGCTATCTTGTTGTTATAATCCTGCTCCTTCAGCTGTCCCTTCTTGACTCCGCCAAATATCGCACAACATCCGGACAATATAGAAAGTCCCGCCATCGTTGCAAATACTGCAACTTTTCTCTTTGCCTTTGCCTTGAATTCGTTGTCAAGCTCATTGTAATGATCCAGCGCATACAAAAGCTCTGAACACGACTGATATCTGTCCTCCGGGCTAGGCTGACAGCATTTTATTATTATCTGCTCAAATCCTGACGAGAGCGTTGGATTCCACTGTCTGATAGGTTTTATCTCATATGGAGGCTCACATGGATTCTTACCCGTTACCAAATGATACAACGTAGCACCCAGATTATATATATCGGTTCTTGCATCCGTATTGTATATACCTCGTCCCTGGGAATCTCCGAACTGCTCAGGTGCTGCATATCCTCTGGTTCCAAGAGCTGTGGTATCAGCATTGTTCTCAACGATATATTCCTTTGCCGTTCCAAAGTCTATAAGCTTTACCGAACCATCAGGTTTAAGCATTACATTTGACGGTTTCATATCCCTGTATATTATAGGTGGATTCATGGAATGAAGATAATCCAGTGCACTCGCTAGGGCTCTGCCCCACTCTATGACCTTGTTCTGATCCTGTGCGCCCTCAGCCTTGAGCACATCGCTGAGAGGTTTTCCCTCGACAAAATCCATCACTACATATATCGTACCGTTTTCGTTTATAATATCGACGATACGCGGAAGAACCGGATGGTCGACATCTTTGAGTATGTTGGCCTCCCTCTCCAGACTTTTCAAGAGAGTTGCCGTACTTTTGGAGCCGTCATTTTTAATCTCCTTGACTGCCCACTGCTTATTAAGTCGGTTATCCATAGCGAGATAGACTATCGACATTCCGCCCTGTCCGACTTTTTTTAGTATTTCGTATTTCCCATCTAATACTGTTCCTAATTCTGTCATCTTATCTCCCCATTATTCCGTTTTAATAAGAACCACTGTGATATTGTCTGTTTCTTTTCTGTACTTAACCAGCTCTGTGAGGAACTTACATCCGTCCTCCATCTCTGCCTCTGTTCCACATGCTGCCGGCCCGATCTTACTCATTATCTCATCGTTTGAGATCTTATGTCTGAATCCGTCTGAACAGATCATGTATGTTGCACCCGCCTGGATATCTCCAGCCACAAAGTCCGGCTCAACAACCGGCGATGCACCTATGCACTGGAGAAGAACGCTTCTTCGGCTATCCGTCTCTGCCTGCTCCGGTGTAAGCCTACCAGCTGCTATCTCCCTTGCAACCAGAGTCTGGTCAGCTGTGAGCTGCTGCACGGTCGAGCTCATCTGATATATACGGCTGTCTCCCACATGTACTATGTAATATCTGCCTCTGTACATCAGGATTGCCGATATTGTTGTTCCAAGCATTATTCCATTCTGTTCACCATATGCCTTTATCTTCTCATTCATGTCCACGGCAAGGTGAAGCCACTGATATTTCAATGCTCCCTCACTGAAGCTCTCATTTTTTACCATCTCGGCGAACTGCTGGTCAAACCAATTGCAAAACGCACATATAACTTCTTTGCTGGCGACCTCCCCTTTTGCCAGTCCTCCCATACCGTCACATACAAGTGAGAACAAGGCCTGTCCGTCCGGTGTCTCTGCAATCTTTATTGCAAGCGAATCCTGATTGGTCTTTTTCTTGATTCCCACATCTGTATTGTATACTGCACTAAATCTCATCACAGCTCTCCTTCCAAATATACATTCTAATTATTGGTGACAAGACTATCTTATATGATATACAAATTCTTCATTGCCCAATAAAACAACTACACCATTTGTAAGGAATCTCTTTTCCCCTTCATTTAATCTTTGTCCGTTTATATATGTTCCGTTCGTTGAGTTGTTATCACTGATAAAACATACTCCTCTGTCTTTGACTATCACACAATGTACTCTACTTATATCTGTGTTGTCAGAGATCGCATAATCTACTTCGGAAGCCTTACGTCCAATCTTGAATTCTGCCTTATCAATATTTATTCTCTCACCGGTCCTCATTCTGATGAAATATGGAGCAGGGCCTTCCTCAAACGGCATTCCCGTTGGCACTGCCGATGATACCGGTGTTCCGCCAAACTGATTATTCATCTCAGGCATCGGTGGCATCGGCGCTCCGCCAAATGGATTACCCATCTCTGGAATCGGTGCTCCGCTAAATGGATTGCCCATCTCTGGCATCGGCGGTACCGGTGCTCCACCAATCAGATTATCTGTAACTGGCTGCTCCGATGTCTCCTCTGTATTCTCATTCTCTTTATCTTCAGCTGCCCTGTCCTCTGGCGCCTGCTCAATCGGATTTTCCATCGGTGATACCGGTACTCCGCCAGATAGATTGCCCGTTGGTGGCACTGGTGCTCCACCAAGCGGATTGCTCATTGGTGGTACATTTTCGTTCATCGGCATTCCGTTTGGTCCCATCGGCGGCATACCTCCATTCATCGGCATTCCGTTTGGTCCCATTGGCGGGATACCTCCCTTCCTCGGGATTTCGTTTTGTCTCTTTTTGTG
>OGQT01003421.1_pt1 | contig 10157 bp, 7 predicted proteins | sample 1553261 | NCBI WGS metagenome assembly OGQT01 (sample SAMEA2579992, study PRJEB22360) | human gut metagenome | biome: human gut; feature: human-associated habitat; material: faeces | place: Denmark | collected 2008/2010
AACCTGACGCAGGCAAATTTTTAGCTCTGAAACGCCATGCTTTTTCAAATTCACCCTCATGGTAAATATGAAGTGAGGTTATTTTATGCGTCTTTTTAAGCTTCATAACAGATACGCCTTGCGTATCCTTAGTAGTTTTAGGCAAAATCGCTCCTGTGTTAACAAGAAGCATTCTGCCGCTTGAAGAGCAAATAACCAATTCAGTATCTTCTTTAATGTATATTGCCTGCGCAAGCGGTGATTTATTTGAATAAGCGTTAATAAGCTTCTTTCTGTTAGTCTTTGTAGCATAAGATGCCATATCGACTTTTGCAAGCTTACCGTTATCAAACACAAAAATCATATATCCCGTATATTCGCTCACAACAGCAGTGTAAACCACCTGTTCACCCTCTGCCATTTCAAGCTTACCCGGAACATACTCACCGAGAACCGAAGCTTTTGTATCTGCAAAATCATCAACTTTTGCTTTATACACCTGGCACTGATTTGTAAAGAAAAGAAGTTCATCCTTATTTGAACATTCGATTTCAGGAAGAAGTGAATCGCCCTCTTTAATTTTTTGCTCGCCGCTCATACGAAGATTAGCTGTTTTTATTTTCTTAAAATATCCGTGTTCAGTAATAAATAAAGTTACAGGATAATCGGGTATTTCAACAAGTTCTTCTTCAACGGGGTTCTTCCTCTTTGTCCTCCTTGGCGGTTATGCCGTAAAGAATTTCGCTCTTTCTGCCGTTATCATATTTTTTTGTTACATCTTCAAGCTCTTTAATGATAATTTTCTTCATTTTGTTTTTACTTGAAAGAATTGATTCAAGTTCAACAATATCATTTTCAAGCTGTTCAATATCTTTAATGCGTTTTAAAATATATTCACGGTTTAAATGGCGAAGTTTAATTTCAGCCACATATTCAGCCTGTATTTCATCAATACCAAAGCCAATCATAAGATTTGGTACAACTTCTGACTCGCTTTCGGTTTCTCTTACAATTTTAATAGCTTTATCAATATCAAGTAATATTTTTGAAAGGCCTTTTAATAAATGAAGCTGATTTTTCTTTTTATTAAGATTAAAAGTAATTCTTCTTCTGATACATTCAAGCCTGAAATCGACCCATTCAAGAAGTATATCCCTAACGCCTAAAACAACAGGCCTGCCCTTAATAAGAACATTGAAATTGCAGCTAAATGAATCTTGAAGCGGAGTCATTTTATAAAGTTTAGTCATAAACTTATCCGCATCAATTCCGCGTTTTAAATCAATAGTGATTTTCAAACCTGAAAGGTCTGTTTCATCACGAATATCACTTATTTCTTTAACTTTGTTTGTTTTTACAAGTTCAACAACTTTATCAATAATTGCTTCGCTTGTAGTTGTCGGCGGAATTTGGGTAATATCAATACAGTTATATTTTTTATCATAGCTATATTTTGCACGAACTTTAACAGAACCTCTGCCTGTTTTATAAATTTTATTAAATTCGTCTTTATCATAAAGTATATATCCGCCGCCCACAAAATCAGGAGCAAGAAGTGTATCGCTGACTTCGTGGTCAGGATTTTTCATAAGCGCAATTGTGGTGTCACATATTTCTTTAAGATTAAAAGATGCAATGGATGATGCCATACCGGCAGCAATACCCGTTGTTACATTACAAAGAATTGACGGAAAAGTAACCGGCAGAAGAGTCGGTTCCTTCATTGTATTATCGTAATTATCAACAAAATCAACAGTGTCTGATTTTATATCATCAAAAAGTTCGTGGCAAATCGGTGCAAGCTTTGCTTCGGTATAACGGGAAGCCGCATACATCATATTCTTACTGTATGCTTTACCAAAATTACCCTTTGATTCAACATAAGGATAAAGCAAAGTTTCATTACCGCGGGAAAGACGAATCATAGTTTCATAAATTGCAGCATCACCGTGCGGGTTAAGCTGCATAGTGCGGCCTACTATATTAGCACTTTTAATTGTGCCGCCTTGCAAAAGTCCCATATTATACATTGTATAAAGAAGCTTTCTGTGTGACGGTTTAAAACCGTCAATCTGCGGAATGGCACGCGAAAGAATAATACTCATAGCGTAAGGCATAAAGTTATCTGTTAATGTATTTGTAATAACTTCATTTTGAATAGAGCCTGCACCTTTGATATGAACATTATCTGCAAGAGGCTGACTTTTTGCTTCGTCTTTAACATTTTTTCTTTTAGCCAAAACAAATTACCTCCTTAGCTTACATCTGCGGCATCAAGATAAAGATGTCCGTAATCAGAAATATATTCTTTTCGTCCGTCCAAATTATCACCCAAAAGCAAATCAAACATTTCAGATGTTTTTTGTGCATCATCAGGTGTAACTTTAATAAGACGCCTTGTTTTAGGGTTCATAGTGGTTAAAGCCATCATTTCAGCCTCGTTTTCACCAAGCCCCTTTGAACGCTGAACGGTATATTTTTGATCACCGATTTCTGCCTTAATTTCATCCATTTCTTTTTCGTTATATGCAAAATATGTTTGGTCTTTGCAAGTAACTTCATAAAGCGGAGATTCAGCAATATATACCTTTCCTGCTTCAATAATTTTAGGCATAAGCCTATAAATCATAGTTAAAATAAGTGTTCTGATATGGAAGCCGTCAACATCGGCATCAGTACAAATAAGTATCTTTGACCAACGCAAATTATCCATATCAAAAAGTGATAAATCTTTAGCTGCTTTGCTTTTAACTTCAACACCGCAGCCTAAAACTTTAATTAAGTCGGTAATAATCTCACTTTTAAAAATTTTATCATAATCTGATTTAAGACAATTTAATATCTTACCGCGAACAGGCATAATGGCTTGGAATGATGCGTCCCTCGCTTGCTTACAAGCACCGAGAGCAGAATCACCCTCTACAATAAAAACTTCCCTTTCGTTTACATCTTTGGAGCGGCAATCAACAAATTTTTGAATACGGTTGGTCATATCCATTTTTGACTGCAAAGATGTTTTAAGAGTTTTTCTTGTATTTTCAGCTTTAACTCTGGCACGCATATTGATAAGCACCTGATTGGCAATCTTATCTGCATCCATTTTGTTTTCGATAAAATACACTTCAAGTTGCTTGCGGAAGAAATCCGTCATAGCTTCCTGGATAAACTTGTTTGTTATGGCTTTTTTAGTTTGGTTTTCGTAAGAAGTTTGAGTTGAAAATGACGAAACTACAAAAATAATGCAATCTTCAACATCCTGTATGTTAATCTGGCCGTCATTTTTAGCGTACTTATTATTAGATTTTAAATAAGCGTTAATCTGATTTACAAACGCACTTCTAAACGCTTTTTCCGGCGCACCGCCGTGTTCCAAAAAGCTTGAATTATGAAAATACTCCTTAAGCTGAGTTTTAAGCGAAAAGCATATTGCCGCTTTAATTTTAAGTTTGTATTCAGGTAAATCTTCCCTATCCTTACCCTTTCTTTCACATTCCCAATATTGCGGTGTTGTGAAAGCGTTATCACCCGCAAGTTCTTTAACATAGTCCATAATACCGTCATTATAGCAAAATTCAAATGTTTCAAATTTTGATGCGGTAGTTTGGTCTTTAAGAATAAACTTAACACCGTCATTAACAATAGCTTGTCTTTTGATAGTATCTTTAAAATATTCAATAGGAATATTTATATCAGTGAAAACTTCTAAATCAGGTTTCCACTTAATGCGTGTACCCGTATCTTTCTTTTCATATTTTTCTTTCTTAAGTCCGCCGATATTTTCGCCCTTTTCAAAATGAAGCGTGTATTTATACCCGTCAGTATGAATTTCAGCATCCATATATTCAGATGCATACTGCGTAGCGCAAAGGCCTAAACCGTTGAGTCCGAGTGAGAATTCATAGTTATCCCCACCGTTATCATATTTACCGCCTGCATACATTTCGCAAAAAAGAAGTTCCCAGTTATATTTTTCTTCATTTTTATTATAGTCAACAGGAATACCACGGCCGAAGTCCTGCACCTCAATTGAGCCGTCGAGAAAACGGGTTATGCAAATTTTATTGCCATAACCCTCTCTTGCCTCATCTATTGAGTTTGACATAATTTCAAAAACAGAATGTTCACAGCCCTCTAATCCGTCAGAGCCGAAAATAACAGCCGGCCTTTTCCTTACTCTGTCTGCGCCTTTTAATGATTTTATACTTTCATTGCCATATTCTTGCTTTTTTGCCAATACTGTCCCTCCAAGTCGAAGTTCAAAATTGATATTATTATATACTATATCTTGTATAAAAGTCAAGAATCAGTAAAAAAGAGTGACAATACTTGTACTGCCACTCTTTTCAATAATTATTTAGTTTTCGTCATTAGAAGAAGAATCCGATTCATTTTCAGGTTTATTTTCATCGGTAATTTCTTCTGCTGTATCATCAGGCTTATCACTTGCGATAAAACCGTTTTCCATGAGCTGTTTGAATTCATCACCGGAAATTTTTTCATTCTTAATTAGCGTTTCGGCAACAAGTTCAAGCTTGTCATAGTGAGTTTTGAGTATTTCTTCGGTTTGAGCATAAGCATTGCGCATCATCTTTTCGATTTGAGCGTCGATTTTAGCAGATGTTGCCTCACTGTAATTGTTTACATGTCCGTAATCTTTACCGAGGAATACTTCATTATTATCATCACTGTAAACAACAGGACCAAGTTCATCACTCATACCGTATTTTGAAACCATATCGCGACATATTGATGTTGCGCGCTGAAGGTCATTTGAAGCACCGGTTGAAATATCATTAAGCGAAAGTGCTTCAGCTACACGGCCACCAAGAAGTGAAATTAAATCATTAAGCATATCTGCTTTTGAATTATAATTTTCTTCTTGCGGTGTATACCAGGTGTAACCGCCTGCACCCATTCCGCGCGGAATAATTGAAATTTCTTTAACAGGGTCATGGTCTTCAATGTAGAATGATGAAACAGCATGACCTGCTTCGTGATAAGCTGTAAGCTTCTTGGCTTTTTCGGAATATTTATGTGATTTCTTTTCAGTACCCATTTCAACTCGTGAAGTTGCATCCGATATTTCATCCATAGTAAGAGCTTTTTTCTTTCTTCTTACAGCAAGAAGAGCAGCTTCGTTAAGAAGATTTTCAAGGTCTGCACCGGTAAATCCGATTGTATCCTTTGCAATTTCTTTAAGGTCAACATCGGGACCGAGTGGTTTGTTATGAGAATGAACTTTAAGTATGTCTTCTCTACCTTGTGCGTCAGGCCTGTTAACAGTAATCTGCCTGTCAAATCTGCCTGGTCTTAAAAGTGCCGGGTCAAGAACATCAGGTCTGTTGGTAGCGGCAATTACAATAATACCGCTGTTTGTACCAAAACCGTCCATTTCAACAAGCAGCTGATTAAGGGTTTGTTCTCTTTCATCATTTCCGCCGCCTGTACCTGCACCTCTGTGGCGTCCGACTGCATCAATTTCATCAATAAATACAATAGCAGGTGCTTTTTTCTTTGCCTGTTCAAATAAATCTCTTACCCTTGATGCACCGACACCGACATACATTTCAACAAAATCGGAACCTGAAATTGAAAGAAAAGGTGCACCGGCTTCACCGGCAACCGCCCTTGCAAGAAGGGTTTTACCTGTACCCGGAGGGCCTACAAGAAGCACGCCTCTCGGTATTCTTGCGCCAAGTTCAGTAAAGCTTTCAGGATTTTTAAGAAATTCAACAAGTTCTTCAAGTTCTGCTTTTTCTTCGTCACATCCCGCAACATCTTTAAATGTTGTTTTGCGCTTTTCGTCTTCAACAAGAGTTTTGGTTTTGATTTTACCAAAGCCAAGCGTACGGTTTGCTTCATTCGACATTGCGCCGCCCATCTTTTTAAAGGCATAAATACCGAGTGCAATAAGAACTACAAACATCAAAAGTGACGGAAGCATACTTAAAATCCAAGTATTTGAAGTTCCTGCTTTATAGTCATAAACAATCGGTTTATCCGGATGTTTTACATTATAAGCTTTAACATCATCCCTAATGTCATCAAGAAAATATGAAACACTCGGAACGGAATAAGTTTTTTCCTCTTTTGGTTTAGCAAAAGTTTTGTAAACCAAATTACCGCTTGATAAATCAAGACTGAATTCAGAAACCTCTCCGTTTTTGAACATAGAAACAATTTGTGAATATTTCATATCAGTAGAAGTTTGCGAATTTGCAAAGAAAACCACTGCGCCGATAAGAAGTATCGGAATCAAAATATAAACAAGTATTGATTTCCAATTTTTTGACATATTATTCATTAAATAAATCCTCCGAAGGAAGTTTGATAGTAAGAATTTTTGCTGTATTGCAATCAACTTTTACTCTTTCATCAGCACAAAGTCCGATAACACCGACAATTCCGAAATCGTCACACACAACAATTTTTTCATCCCTTTTTTCAATGGGGTAAGCACTTTCATTAAAAAGCTTTTTCAATGTTTTGCTTACATTTCTGCCTGCGGGTTTAATTCTATCTCCCGCCTGCTTTGCACGAATTATGATGTTTCCAACAATTTTATCACAGTCACAATAAAAATCAATGTTTTTATCTTTAAATTCATCAATATTTAAAATTTTGGTTACGAATTCGTCTTTTTTATTCAAATCATTAAACTTTGCAATACGAATTTTACCTTTAGCACTGATTGCAAATACATTTTCCTTAATTTGCGATTTACCGGATTTTAAAGTTATATCAATAACACTTTGCAGATGAATACGATTTAAAGAATAACCGCTTTCATCAAAAAACATAATCAAAATTCTCTTTTTAATTGATAAATCCAGTTCATTAAGCTTCGGCAAATCAATTTCGTTATTTTTTACGATTTTAGGATAAATGCTTTTAACATAATCATCAATAAATGCATAATCTTCATTAACATCACTTATAAAATTTTCAATATTATCCTGATAATTTGCATTAAGTTTTTCAAAAAGCGGAAGTATTTCAAGCCTTATTAAATTTCGGCTGTACGCACTGTCGCTATTGGTACAGTCAACTCTGTAAGGTATATTATTATCATTGCACCATTTGCGAATCTCACCTGAAGAAACTTCAATGAAAGGGCGAATAATCTTTCCTCTTACTGCCGGAATTGAACAAGCACCTTTCAATCCCGTTCCTCTTGCAAGTCTAAACAAAAGTGTTTCAATATTATCTGTAAGATTATGAGCAGTGGCAATTTTATCACATTCAATAGTGTTAAAAAAGTCGTATCTTGCCATTCTCGAATATTCTTCAACACCCATTTTTGCCTTTTTTGCAAGATTTGGTGCATCAATCGTTTTCAGATAAAAATTTACGCCAAGTTTTTTACAGTAATTTTTAACAAATTCAGCGTCATTTACCGAGTCTTCACCACGAATTCCGTGTTCAATATGAGCAACACATATATCTAAATCATACTTTTCTTTAACAGATACAAAAAACTCCAACAATGCAATGGAGTCGGCTCCGCCGGAAACACCGATGAGAACTCTGTCCCCCTTTGAAAGCATATTATATTTTTTGACTGTTTTAAGTACTTTATTATTCATAATTTGATTTATCAACCGCTCTGAATCTTGTAAATTCTTTATCAAATGTTAATTCAATTGAGCCAGTTGCACCGTGACGGTTTTTAGCAACAATAAGCTCTGTTTTATTAGCATCAATTTGGTCTTGCTTATCTTCATCAACTTCCGTGCTGTAATATGCTTCTCTGTAAAGGAATAGAACAATATCGGCATCCTGTTCAATAGAACCCGATTCACGAAGGTCGGCAAGCTGTGGCTTATGGTTTTTACCATGGCCTTCAGTACCTCTTGAAAGCTGGGCGCAACATATTACAGGAATATTCAAATCTTTAGCCATCATTTTAAGGCTTCTTGTAATTTCAGATACTTCCTGTACTCTGTTTTCTTTTTTGGTAGCAGAAGAAATAAGACCTAAATAGTCAATAATTATGCAGTCAACATTTCTCATTCTGCGAACGCGGGATTTAATTTCAGGTACTGTTATAGCTGATGTATCATCAAGGTAAAGTTCAACATCATTATATGTTGCGGCGGCATTGCCGAGTCTTATCATCAGTCAGTTCACCTGTTTTAAGCTTTTGTGATTCAACACCCGCCTGCGATGAAAGAAGCCTTTCAGCAAGTTCCGTTTTCTGCATTTCCAAGCTGAATACAACACACTTTTTTCTTGCACCCATAGTTATATTCTGTGCAAGGTTTAATGCAAAGCTTGTTTTACCCATAGCAGGACGCGCACCTATAAGAATTAAATTACCTTTATTAAGCCCGGTAAGCATTTTATCAAGCATACCGAAACCAGACGGAATACCCTTATATTGCTCTTTATCTTCACCTGTAATTTGTGCCAGTTTGGTATAAACATCATTTACAATAACTTCACTGACTTTTGCAGGACCGTTAGATTCCCTGCCCTGCCTAATATTATAAATACTTTGCTCTGCATTATCCAAAATGTTTGTTGCATCAGCCTCACCGCTTGTTGCATCTTCAATAATTTTTGAAGATAAAGAAACGAGCTGGCGAAGATAATACTGCTCTTTTACGATTTTAGCATAATATACAACATTTGCAGTTGACGGAACAGATTGTGCAAGCTGCAAAAGATAATCTCTTCCGCCTGCTTCATCATACTTTCCGTCTTTAGCAAGTGCGTCAGCAATAATTACAGGGTCAATAGCTTTTGAGTTGCTGTACATAACCATCATGCTGCTGAAAATAGCATTATGCTGCGGAAGATAAAAAGATTCAGCATTTACATGTTCAATTACTTCTTCAATACATTCAGGCTTAATCAAAATTGAACCCAAAACAGATTGCTCTGCTTCAAGGTTAAATGGCATATTTACCGAGCCTGAAACATTTAATGAGTCAGCCATAAATTAAGCCTCCGACACCTGAACGAATATCTTTGCACTGATTCCCTGATATACTTTAATTTCTGCCTGAACAGTGCCAAATGCTTTAACATCAGGCATTACAATCTTTCTCTTATCAACATCAATTCCGAGTTCTTCCTTAATTTGTTTTGAGACATCTTTAGATGTTACAGAACCGAAAAGTTTACCGTTTGCACCGGCTTTTGCTTTAAGCTTAAAAGTTTTACCGTCAAGCTTATCAGCATCTGCTTTAGCAGCTTTAATTTCTTCAGCTTTGTGGAATTTTTTAGATGCTTCTTTATTGTTAAAATCATTCATTGCACTTGAATTTGCTTCAATTGCAAGTCCTTTTGGAAAAAGAAAATTTCTTGCATATCCGTCAGATGCGTTTACAAGATCGCCCTTCTTACCGAGACTCTTAACATCTTGCTGTAAAATTACTTTCATCTTAATGTTCTCCTTTTTATATTTCCATCAAAATAGGTAAAATCATAGGTCTGCGCTTTGTTCTTTCGTACATAAGGCGTGAAAGTTCGTCACGGAGTCCCGATTTAACTGCATTCCAATCGTGAAATTTAACATTATAATTTTCATCAATAACTCTGCAAGCAAGGTCCCTTGCAGAATTCATAAGTGCTTCATTTTCACGAACATAAACAAATCCGCGTGAAACAATATCCGGCCCGCTTACTACTTGACCTGTTGAGCTGTCTATTGTAGCAACAACTATAATTATACCGTCCATTGAAAGATGCTTTCTGTCATTAAGAACGATATTGCCTACATCACCGACACCTATACCGTCAACATATACTTCCCCTGAAGGCACATTTTCTACAAGTTTAATTTTATCATCGCAAAGTTCGATTTTTTCACCTATATTTGCGATATAAATATTCTTTTTATCAATGCCCATTGCCTCGCCGAGTTTCGCATGCTTTTGAAGATGTTTTTGCTCACCGTGAACAGGAATAAAATATTTAGGCTTAACAAGGCCTATCATCAATTTTAATTCTTCCTGGCAGGCATGGCCCGAAACATGCACATCATACATTTTTTCATATATTACTTCAACTCCGTGGCGCATAAGTTCGTTAACAACATTGCCTACCATTTTTTCATTACCCGGAATAGGTGTAGCTGAAATAATAACATAATCATTCGGTGATAATGTAACCTTGGTATGCGCACCGAAAGCTATTTTGGTGAGTGCAGACATAGGCTCGCCCTGCGAACC
>OGQT01003423.1_pt1 | contig 10150 bp, 7 predicted proteins | sample 1553261 | NCBI WGS metagenome assembly OGQT01 (sample SAMEA2579992, study PRJEB22360) | human gut metagenome | biome: human gut; feature: human-associated habitat; material: faeces | place: Denmark | collected 2008/2010
CAGGATCTTGCCTCGAATCGGCAGCAGCGCTTGGAAACCGGCGTTGCGTGCGGCCTTGGCGGTACCGAGTGCGGAATCACCCTCGACGATGAACAGTTCGGCCACGTCGTCATTGCCCGGCTGGCAGTCGGAGAGTTTGGCCGGCATCGAGGCGGATTCGAGCGCGTTCTTGCGGCGCGTGACCTCCTTGGCCTTGCGCGACTGGATGCGTGCGTGCATTTCGCCGACGATCTTCTCCAGCACGCGGCCGGATTGTTCCTTGTACCCGCGCTTGGAGCCGGTGATCATCTCGCCGAATTGCTTGTCGGTGAGCCGGGTGACGATCGGCTTGACCTGCGCGGTGCCGAGCACATCCTTGGTCTGGCCTTGGAACTGAGGTTCGGCCACGCGTGCGGTGACCACGGCCACGAGTCCGGCTTGGATATCGTCGCGCTCCACCTTCATGGCGGAGTCCTTCATGTTCACCTTGAGCTTGCGGGCGTTGTCTTCCACCGCCTTGCGAATCTGCTTGGTGATGGCGTTCATGAAACCGTCCACGTGAGTACCGCCGCCGGGCGTCTCCACGATGTTCACGAAGCTCATGATTGTGGTGTCATAGCCGTTGACCCATCGCAGGGCGATGTCCACGCCGCAGGTGCGTTCGATTTCCTGGGCGTGCAGTTCGCCGCCCTCACCCACGGCCTGGGTCTCCTCCTTATAGGTGCCCTCGCCTTGGATGCGCCAGATGTCGGAGATCGGCTCGCCTTTGGACAGGAAGTCGACGAAGTCCTTGACGCCGCCTGTGTGCAGGAATTCCACGACGCGCGGGTGCGCGGGCTGTTCGCCGAACGCGCCATCGACGACCTGGTCGCCGGCCGTCAGCGAGAAGTCCTCCTCGGCCGGGCTCTCGGCATCGTCGGACTGGGATTCGGCGGAGTCGTCGAAGAGTTCGGCATCGTCGGACGAGACATCCAAGGCCGGTGCCTGGTCTTGCGCAGGTTCGACTGTTACGTCATCAGTGGCCTCGACGGTGTCAGTCGCCGCCGTTTCCGGTACGTTTTCGTCGATGATGGTGATTTTGAGGCCGGGCACCAGGAAGCTGGTCTGACGCACGCGGTCGATGAGCTGTTCGTATGAGAACTCGGCGGTTTTGTTGAAGATCTCCGGATCATACCAGTAGCGAATACGGGTACCAGTGGTTTTGGGAGATACCTTGCCGATGATTTCCAGCTCGGTGGGTCGGTTCTTGCGAGTGCGCTTGAACGGGGAATCGGGAGACGGATTGGCCGGGTCGGCATCCGTGTATACGCCAGGGTGACCTTGGTGGAAGGTCATGTGGTGCGTCTTGCCGTCACGATCCACTTCGACGTCCAGTCGGGAGCTCAGGGCATTGACCACGGAGGAGCCCACGCCGTGCAGGCCACCGACGGCGTTATAAGACGAATTGCCGAACTTGGCACCGGCGTGCAGTTTGGTCAGTACGACCTCCACGCCGGACAGGCCGGTTTTCGGTTCCTTGTCCACCGGGATGCCTCGGCCATTGTCCGCGACTTCCACGGAACCATCGGTGTGCAGGGTGACCACAATGTCGTTGCAGAAGCCGGCCAAGGCCTCGTCCACGGAGTTGTCGATGATCTCCCACAGGCAGTGCATAAGCCCCTGCGAGTCGGTGGTGCCGATGTACATGCCCGGACGCTTGCGTACCGCATCCAAGCCCTCAAGAACAGCTAGGTCCTTGGCGCCGTATTCTTCTTTGGGCATACAGTCCTATTTTTCTCTTCAAATGCTTGGCTCCCCTCACAGAGGGGAGCCAGATGATCATTGATCCAGGAAGTCGCGCAGGGTCTGCGAACGGGATGGGTGGCGCAGCTTGGACATGGTCTTGGACTCGATCTGACGGATGCGTTCACGGGTCACGCCATACACACGGCCGATGTCGTCCAGCGTCTTCGGCTGGCCGTCTTCCAGGCCATAGCGCATCTTGATGACGCCGGCCTCACGCGGAGACAGGGTTTCCAGCACCTGCTTGAACTGTTCCTGCAACAGGGAGAAGGCCACGGCGTCGGACGGAGCGATGGCGTCGGTATCCTCAATGAGGTCACCGAACTCGGAATCGCCATCCTCGCCAAGCGGGGTGTGCAGGGAAATCGGCTCGCGGCCGTACTTCTGCACTTCCTGCACCTTCTCAACCGGCATATCCAGCTCGCGGGCCAGCTCGTCCGGCGTAGGTTCACGCCCCAGATCCTGCAGCATCTGGCGCTGTACACGGGACAGCTTGTTAATCACTTCAACCATGTGCACAGGCACGCGAATGGTGCGGGCCTGATCGGCCATAGCACGGGTGATGGCCTGACGAATCCACCACGTGGCGTAGGTGGAGAACTTGAAGCCCTTCTTCCAGTCGAACTTCTCGACGGCACGAATCAGACCAAGGTTGCCTTCCTGGATCAAATCAAGGAAGAGCATGCCGCGACCCGTGTAGCGCTTGGCGAGCGAGACCACAAGTCGCAGGTTGGCTTCCAGCAGATGGTCCTTAGCCTTCTTGCCGTCGGCGGCGGCCCACTTGAGTTCACGCTTGCGCTTGAACTCCATGCCTTCGCTTTCGGTGTCGAGCAGGTGCTGGGCGTACAGGCCGGCCTCGATGCGCTCGGACAGGTCGACTTCCTGCTCGGCGTTCAGCAGGCTCACGCGGCCGATCTGCTTCAGGTAGTCCTTGACCGGGTCGGCGGTTGCGCCGGCCGCAATCACACGACGCTTCGGATTGCCCGAGGGGATGATGTTCTCTTCCTCATCATCCGTGTCGGAGACCACGTAGGCACCCTTTTCCTTGGGCTGCTCGGGTGCCTTGGACTTGGCTTCTTCCTCGTCCTCGTCGTCTTCCACATCGTCGTCGTCGGCATCGTCCTCATCGAGGTCTTCGTCGTCGGCATCGTCTTCGTCAACGTCGTCAAGATCCTCGTCGAGGTCGTCAACGTCCAAATCGTCGTCGTTGACCTCGGCATCGTCATCAAGCTCGTCATCGACCTGAGTGTCCTCGTCTTTGACGAGCTCATCGTCCTTGGCCTTCTTCGCGGTTTTCTTCGCGGCAGACTTGCGCGTGGTCTTTTTCGAGGGCTCTGCGGACTTGGACTTCTTGGCGGAAGTCTTGCGTGCGGTGGTCGTAGAGCTGGCCTTCTTCTTGGTCTCGGTCTCCTCGCTGGACTCGGCTGTCTGCTTGGTTGCCGTCGTTTCCTTCGTGGCCAAAACTGCTCCTTCTGATCTCTCGCCGTGAAGTGCATATACCACATGGGCCCACTTCTGGCAAGGGCAAATCGTCAACTATGTGAGTAAACCACCCTCCACGGACGATTATTCCCACATCGTTGCCCGACGTGTTGCCGATCACCACACGCTTTCCTTCCGCGCATCGCGCGTAAAACCTCGGAAATCCGCCGTTTCTGTTCACTCAGCCGAGCACCATGCCGGTGCCACGCCTCGATCGGCGGCTGAGAATATCATCGCCGCCAGCGAACAATCCTCATCGAGCAGCAGGCATCGCAAGGCGAACACCATTGCTCGCGGATCGCCCAGCCACCATAAGGTGTAGGCGATTACGGCCAATGGCTGTATGCAGTACGGCACCGGTGAGGCTTCGGCGATATCGAGCAACATACCGATGCCGGTATGGCAACGCTCCTTATCCGGCATCATGCCTTCATCCTCGAATGCGCAGGTCAGCAGCTCGCCCATTCGTGTTCTCGTACGTGCCAGATGCGGTCGCGCCGCGAATTCCATGAGCCATGACTTGGGGCAACGGCTTTCATCAATAACCAACGAGAGAATCAGCGCATCACGAATCGATAAGGTCTCGCGCATGCCCACCGCAAACGCGGCCATCGTCTCTCGGCCTAGGTCGGTGTTCCCGGCATCGAGGCAAGACAGCCATTCGTCCAATGGTTCGGCCACCCAGTCGGCATTAGCCTGTTGCGCGCCTCGAAGTCGGCGATCATTGCGAAATTCCTGTGATCTCGTCTCCAACTCGTCAAAGACAAAGGGCTCCGTCTGCTCGGCGGCGTGCCGTTTGGCGTGTCGGTTCTTACGCGGCTTGTGTGGCGTGTTGTTGTTCATCATGTCCTCCTTGACTAATGGTGTGCAATCTATTGGTGTTGTGGTGCGCGCTGAGCCAGGTAGCTCACGCACCGAGTGGGTGTGCCCACTATGGCTGAAAACGCCGTATGACGCAGGAAAAAACGACCATTGTGGTTCTAGCTTCAAAACCCTTGATTTCCAACGTTCTTGTGTTCTTCAAACCCTGTGGATAAGTTATTAGGCATGTGCACAACTGCTAACAACCGCGAAATCATCGAGCCACGCATCATTCAGTTGGTGCGGGAACTGACTGCCGCCCCCGCCACCGACGAGGTTGCCGACGCCCTGAAACCGGTGATGGAACAGGTTGTGGACCAAGCCGCCTCCTCCAGCCAAGGAGGCAAACGACTGCGTGCGCTGCTCGCATTGGACGCCTTCGATATTCTTACCGGCGACGTGACTCCTGATTGGCGTGACGCCATGATCGACCTAGCCTGCGCCATTGAAGTGTTTCAGACGGCCGCACTGGTGCATGACGACATCATCGACGAATCCGATCTGCGCCGGGGCAAGCCTTCCGCACATCATGCCTTGGAGCAGGCCGTACACAGCGGTGCCATAGGCCGTGGCTTGGGCCTGATGCTCGGCGACATTCTGGCCACTGCCTGCATTGAAATCACACGCCGGTCCGCCAGCCGTCTTCCCAACACCGATGCCCTGAACGAGGCGTTTCTTACCATGCAGCGCGAGGTGGAAATCGGCCAGGTACTGGACTTGGCCGTCGAGATGACCCCGCTGTCTAATCCCGAAGCTCTGGCGAACGCCTCATTGAACGTATTCCGCTGGAAGACAGCCAGTTACACCACCATCGCTCCACTGCTGCTTGCACTGCTGGCCGCAGGAGAGAGCCCGGATCAGGCCAGACATTGCGCGTTGGCCGTCGGCCGGCCGCTCGGACTGGCGTTCCAACTGGCGGATGACCTGTTGGATGTCGTCGGATCAAGCCGCAATACCGGAAAACCAATTGGCGGAGACATCCGAGAAGGCAAACGCACAGTGCTGTTGGCTGATGCTCTGTCTGCGGCAGATACGGCGGATAAGGCCGATCTGATTGCCATCTTCGAAGCGGATTGTCGCAATGACAACCAGGTGGCCCGCACCATTGAACTGTTCACGTCGACCGGTGCTCTTGATCGATCCCGCGAGCGCATCGCTGCCCTATGGGGTGAGTCCCGTAAGGCGATTGCCGGTCTTGAGCTGAATTCCGAAGCGCAACGCCGTCTGACCGAGGCTTGTGCGCGATTCATCCCCGAATCCTTGCGATAGTCCGCAATGCGAGCCGCCGGACCATGAGACCATGGACACCGGTGAAAACCCGTGAAAACTATGCGCTGATGCTCCGGCCGCGTAACCGGGGCCATGTACACTGAACGTGTTTAGTCGTGATTAAAGGAACCGTACGATACAACATGAGTGAGAACGAGCCCGCGCAGATGATTGAGGGACGCTACCGCATCGTGCGCAATATCGCCGAGGGTGGTATGGCCACCGTGTATGAGGCCGTCGATGAGCGTCTGGGGCGCACCGTGGCGATTAAGGTCATGCACACACAACTCGCCAAAGGCCCGCATCGGGAGCAGTTCGTCGAACGGTTCCGCCGCGAGGCCAATTCGGCCGCGTCCATCGCCAACCCGCACATCGTTCAGGTGTATGACACCGGCGAGTTCAATGGACTTGATTTTCTGGTCATGGAATATGTGCATGGCGTCAATCTGCGGCATGAGATGAACACCCAAGGCACATTCTCCGTGCGTGAGACGCTGCGCGTGGTCGCGGAGACGCTGGATGGTCTGGCTTCCGCGCATCGCGCCGGCGTGGTCCACCGTGACATCAAGCCCGAGAACATTTTGATCAATGATCGCGGCCATGTGCAGATCACCGATTTCGGTCTGGCCAAGGCCGCCAGCCAGGCCACATTGAGCTCCACCGGCATGCTATTGGGCACCGCCGCTTATCTGGCTCCCGAAATGATCGAGAACAATCAGGCCACCGCGCAAGGCGACCTGTATTCGGTGGGCATCATGGCATGGGAGATGATGACCGGCAAGGTGCCGTTCGATTCGGATAATCCGGTGACGCTTGTCTTCAAGCATGTTCATGAGGACGTGCCGTCCGTGGCCACGGTCTGCCAGGGCATTGATCCGTCCGTGGCGGCGTTCATCGCCCATCTGACCGCGCGTCAGGTGGATGCCCGCCCCGCCGATGGCGCGGCAGCAGCTGAGGGATTGAGCCAGGTGGCCGCCAAATTGCCGCTGGAGGCGTGGCAATACCGTTTGCATGCCGAACCCATCGGAGGCGATCATACCGATGCCACCGCTGCAGCATTGGTAGGCAATATTGCCGAGCAGGCCCCGCTGACCGGCGTACCTGCCGGTGCAGCAACGTTCGAGCCGTCCGTACCGGCATTTTTGGTCGATGATGCCGCAAGCAATACCGCCGATACCGGTGGCACCGCAGACGTCAATCCCCCGGCGCCTCCGGTCGCCCCCACCACGGCACTTGATTCGTCGATGTTAGCCGATGCTTCGGCTCCCCATAAGACGCAGATCATGGCACAGTCCGGCAGCGAGACACAAGTGCTGCCTCAGGCCGGCGATGCCTTCACCCGAGCGCTTGCCCTTTCCGATGAGCCGGACGTCGCTTCCAATAGCACCGGGTCAAAGAAGCAGCGCAGCAAAAAACCGCTCATCATCGTACTGGTGATCGTGCTGGTACTGGCTGCAATCGGCGGAACCGCCGGCTGGTGGTGGTTTGCCGGACCGGGAAGCTATTGGAGTGTGCCCAAGCCGGATGACGTGACCTGCGATGCGAATGCAGGCACCGAATGTTCGCTGGCCGGCGCGGATTGGGCCACGTATGAAAGCACGTTGAAGGCTCTCGGCATCCCCTACAAGACGCACAAGGAATACAGCGACGACGTGGCGGAAGGCAAGATCATCTCTTCTTCCGTGAACAAGACCAAGGCCGTTGTGAACAGCCACATAAGCAAGCGAGCCAATCAGGAGCTTACGGTGGTGGTGTCCAAGGGCGTGAGGATGGCCACCATCCCGAAGGATATTCTCGACGCGGATTCGGCCAATGGCAAAGACCCGTTGAACGCGCTCAAGAGGTCTGGCTTCGATAATGTCAAGCACGACGAGTCGAAGGACGAGTATTCGATGGACACGCCGCAGGGTGTGGCGTTGACGATCTCCCCTGATCCCGGTACCACGGCCAAGCACAACGATGAGGTGACGGTTACTTTGAGCAAGGGACCGATGCCGGTGACCATGCCTAACATCGTCGGTAAGACCCAGGATGAGATGCAAGCCGCGCTCGGCGAGTTGAAGCTCACGGCCAATGTCACCGAACAGTACGATGACAAGGTCGAGGCCGGCCAAGTCATTTCCGCGTCTCAGGAAGCCGGAGCCCAGCTGAAGTGGGGAGATAGCGTGGACGTGGTGATTTCCAAGGGTCCGGAGATGGCGACGATACCGTCCGGCCTTGTCGGCAAACAGGAAAGCGCCGTGACCAAGACGCTTGAGGGTCTCGGGTTCGAGGTGAAAACCGACAAGGTGCTCGGTGGTCTGTTCGGCACGGTACGTACCGTGAAAAGCGGGGATACGGATCTATCCAACGGCGGCAAGATTCGCCTGCGCGATGCCAACGGCAACCCCACCGTCATCACCCTCACCATCGTGTGAGAGTAATCAACGGCTCCCCTCGCTGAGGGGAGCCAACACATATTATTCGGCTTCTTCGGCGGCCTGTTGGGCCTTGAGCTCGGCCTTGACCTTCTGGGCGTATTCGTTCACGAATTCCTGACCGCTCATTTTCTGGATTGCGGCGGAAACACGATCGGTCAGCGAACGCAAATCATCATGTGTAATCTCATCGGCCGGCTTCTTCGCAACCTCAATCGGCTTGCCATACAACACCTTGGTCTTGCCCTTCTTGGGAATCGACGTGCCAATCGGCTGCAGCTTGTTCGGGCCGATGGTGGGGGGGAATACTTCGAGCCGATGATGGCGGTCGGAACAATCGGGCAACCGGTCTCGAGCGCAAGTCGTGCGGCACCGGTGTGTCCCTTGTACAGTCGACCGTCCGGGCTGCGCGTGCCTTCAATGTGGATACCGAACAGGTGCCCATCCTCGATAATCTCGCGTGCATGCTCGAGTGCGCCAAGCGACTTGCTGCCACCGGAACGATCAACCGGGAACACGCCCACGGACGTGAACCACCACTTCTTGAACTTGCCCTTCAATCCCTTGCCCTCGAAGTATTCGGCTTTGCCCATGAAGTGCACCATGCGCGGGCAGGTAATCGGAATCAAAGCATCGTCAATCACCGCCAGATGGTTGGCTGCGATAATCGCGCCACCCTCTCGAGGCACGTTATTCAGTCCGCTGACAGCAGGGCTCAAACGATGATGAGCAATAGGGCCGAGACCTTTGACGAAGAACCAGTAGAGCACTTGGCATTCCTCCCGCAGACGAACTAGCCATTGGCCGGTCGCCTGATTAGAGTGACAGTTATGACTGAGAACCAGAATAGCAATGCCGACGGAGAGCGGCCAACCCCCACGCCGGGCAACGGACAGGATTCCGGTACTTCATCCAAGTCGTCGACTCCCGGTGCCGCCGGACAAGCCACGAATGGTGCCGATACACCGCAATCGCATGACGCGAACGATTTGGATGCGGCGTGGGCCGCGTTCGAAGCCGAGCATCAGGCCGACTTGCATGACGTGGCTTCCTCCAGGCAGGCCAAAAAGTTCGAGAAGCAGGCCAAGAAACGCGAGAAGGAGGCGCTGCTTTCCGTAGATGACTTGGATATCGGCTCGTTCACCGATGATGCTCGCCCGAGCCGTGGCGGCAAAAAAGGCAAGCAGTCAGGTCCCCGTGATTTCACCGGCTCCAGCTGGCTGGATACCGATAATGTGATGGACACCTATGATGATGGCGGCTTCACTCCCCCGAACCCTGATCTTGGTCCGGTCAAAGCGTCTACGGTACTGCTGACGGCGTTGCTTATCATTGGTCTCGTAGGCGAAGCGGTGATGATATTCGTCCCCGGCTTGAACGCGATTCCTCTCTTGGGCGCGCTGCTCAATATTCTCTTCGGGCTGGGCGTCATTTTGGGCTTGGGTGGATTGGTGGCCAAAATTCTCAACCGCAAAGACCGCCCCGGTGATCAGGGCGGCTATTACGACGACGGCGCGAGGGTGTAGCTCGCGTAGGCTGTGTGGTCCTTGGCTCCCCTCTCTGAGGCTGAGCCGTTAAGCGAACAGCCCAGTGGGCTGTTTGTAGGCGAGGTGTGAGAGATAGCGAACCAATGTATTGCGGGCGTGTCTCGTCCGTAATTGCGGTCGAGCCACGATAGGTCACGAATTGAAGTCGATGGACTCCTGTAACTCGGCAATCATGGCCTTGATGCGGGCGTCGCCTCCCCACCAGTTGAGACGGATCGTCACGTCCCCTTTGGCCGGCACAACCGGCACATCAGCGGCACCAACCGAAGTGCCGCGCGTCGCAGTCACGCACAAGGCCACGGCCGCCATAACAGTCGCCATATAGACACATAAGCCCCCCTCATCAGAGGAGGCTGAGTACGGTGTATCACGCCTTGGACTTGGCGGTTTCGATCCACTTGTTGAACAGGGCTTCAGCCTTGCCGGAGTCGACAGCATCCTCGGCCAGCTTGTAGGCCTCGGCGAAGCGCTCGGCCAGTGTGCCGTTGCCGACCAGATTGCCGTCAGCCACGATGGCGGAGGCAGCGTTGAGCAGCGCGGTGGTGCGGGACGTAATGTCCTTGCCGGCCAGGAAGTCCTTAAATGCGTTGGCGTTGACGTCCGGCACGCCGCCCTTGAGCTGGTCGACGGTAATCTTGGCGAGACCCAGATCCACGGTCGGGTCGAACTCGGTTTCGGTGACCTTGCCGTCGCGAATCTCCCAGACGGAAACCGGGCCGGTGGGGGCGAGCTCATCCATGCCCTCATGCGAAGTGTAGACCAAGCCGGACTGACCACGGCTGGGGGTGACGGCTGCCACGGTATGCATCCTCG
>OGQT01003429.1_pt1 | contig 10128 bp, 10 predicted proteins | sample 1553261 | NCBI WGS metagenome assembly OGQT01 (sample SAMEA2579992, study PRJEB22360) | human gut metagenome | biome: human gut; feature: human-associated habitat; material: faeces | place: Denmark | collected 2008/2010
CCAGTACTGGCGTTATTTATTCTACAGGGGCTTGGGGGTGTAGCCACCAAATATATTATTAATTTTCTTCTTCGGTAAGTTTGTTAAGGATCCACTCCCTATTGATAACAATATCCTCATCATCGCGGAGATCTTTGAAATCAGTGCAGTGTGAAGAAGCAAATTCATACATATTGTCAATGTCAACTGAGTAATTTGTATTTCTGCTTTTAATGTGCTTTACGATTGCCATTCATACCACCTGCCAGTTTCAGTACCTCTTTTCTCAGTAGGAATAAGTCCGTGATGCACTGATGGATTTCATTTTCTATAGCACGTGACTGACTGCCACCACTGTTAAAATGCTTGGCGATCTGATTGAGATTCGATCCGATCTTTCCATATTCACTGACCAGTTTTCTGAGGTCGTTCATGTCTGCAACAACTTCAATCTGGTGATTGATTTGCTTTGAATGTTTAAAGATCACGTGGAAGTACCTGGACTTGATAAAGAAAAATCCAAACTTGATGATTTAATCAACCAGATGAGATATTTTAAAGATTTTATCAAAAAACTCAATCGCATGGATGTGACATCCAATCAATCTCAGCATCAGATTAAGAATGGTGAGATGCTCCTTGCAAACAAAATATATCTGATAAATCAGATGTATTAATGTCCCAAGGACGCTTTTTGTATGTTATAATAAATACAATCACTAAGTATCGGATAAATAAAGATAAAATGAAGGAATAGAAAGTCATGAAGATAGCGAAAAAAGTATTAAAGACAATAGGAGTTTTATTAGGCTTTATTGTGGTCATTGTGCTAGGATATATCATTTATCTCTATGCAAGTTACCATAGAATTGAAGATAACAAATCCCTTTCCGTAGAATCTCACACAGAAACAAAACAAACACTAACAACAGGAAAACAATATTCAGCAATTACATACAATATTGGATTCGGAGCCTATACGCCAGATTTCAGCTTTTTTATGGATGGAGGAAAATCATCTTGGGCAAAGAGCAAGAAAAGTGTTCTTAAAACAGTTAAAAATGCAGGAAATCTAACAAAATCGTATGATCCGGATTTTGCCTTAATAGAGGAAGTAGATCTTAATTCCACCAGAAGTTATCATGTAAATGAATATTCCATACTAAAGAAATGCTTGAAGAATTACGATACAGTATTTGCACAAAATTATGATTCTGCTTTTCTATTCTATCCATTCACACAGCCACATGGAAGCAGCAAAGCAGGATTAGCTTTATTTTCCAGATACCCGATCAAAGATTCGCTAAGAAGAAGTCTTCCGATTTCAACATCATACAATAAATTTTTTGATTTAGATCGTTGCTATAGTGTTTCAAGAATTCCAGTGGATAATGGGAAATACCTCGTGATCTTTCAGCTTCATATGTCAGCCTACGGAAACAGTGATAAGATCAGAAAAGGACAGATCCGTATGCTTTCAGCGGATATGAAAAAAGAATACGAAGCAGGAAATTATGTATTATGCGGTGGGGATTTTAACCATGACCTCAAGGCTGCAGAAGATGACGATTCTACCGATAGAGAATCCTGGGCATATCCATTCCCAAGAAATATGCTTCCAGAACATTTTTCTTTCTGTATGGATCAACTGCCAAAGAAAGAAAATCTGTGGAATAGTTCACGAAATGCAGATATGAAATACATACCAGGAAAGACTTACACTGTTACATTGGATGGATTTATTATCTCAGATAATGTAAAATGTGATATGTATAAGAATATTAATACGGGATATTCATATTCAGATCATGACCCGGTATATGTGAAGTTTGAATTGAATAAGGAGAGTGTGTTGAACAAATTTAAATTGAAAAATTAGAGATTTCTGTCGACTTGTGATAGTACAAAAAATATAGGGGATCGCCAGAAGGTGGAAATGTCTAAAATAGGAGGCGTTGTGGAAATATATGATTAAGGACAAGAAAAATATGAAGAAACGATGGAAAAGAATCATATCCAATATGATTGCAATAGCACTAGTGATCATATCAAGTATTCCAACAATTTCAATTCCAGTAAAAGCGGAAGCATCTGTTGATGGAAAATTGATCACAGTAGGTGGGAAAACGGTAACAAAAAATATGAAAATTGATGATGTTAAGAAAATGTTTGGTGAACCAAAATTAACGACACCATCATATTGGGATGGATATGCTTATACATTTTACGGAAAAGATTATAGTGATTATTTATATTTAGAAACTGATTCTGATGGGAAGATTGTATGTTATGGAAGCGTAAGTCCTGGGTTCGAAACGAATAAATACAGTTATGGAGAGAAAGTTAATCCTTATGCTCGGGCAGGTTGTGAGGCGAAAGACGATGATGGCAAATTATATGCTGTGATATATTACACAAAATTTCATTTGGATGCATATAAGAGATTTACAGAAAATTTAACAGAAAATAATAGAAATCTTTGCAAACATGCAGTGGAAATGTGGAATGCTATTTCTTATTTATATGGATATAAAACTGCAACATATTTTGATGAAAAATTGTTTAATATAGGCGCACAGCTGGCAGATAATCATAGCGATCTATATGATTATTGTAAGAGCACAAATCAAAGTTCTTGTTATCAGTCAATGACTGGAAGAAAAGCCACATTTCTGGAATATTTTTACCCTAATCCATTGGAATTTGCGGAAAATGCTAGAAATTACGAGTGCCCAAAAGGAAATGCAATAAGCTTTATGTATTATCCAACAGGAGAAGAAAATGATGATTATTGGATTATGGAGGGGTTTGTAAATAAAGAATTATTGGCAGATTGGAAGTCTGTTGCATATACAGAAAGAGAAAAAGAGTTATTGGAAAATTCCAGAAAATATTATACAAACTCAGTAAACACAGTTAATTCTATGAAATCATATTATGAGATTAAACCTTCTTACGATTCAATTAAGAATATAGAAGGTGGAAAGTTAAGTAAAGAAGTTGCAAAAGGAGCAGTTGATTATTTAAATGCAATTCGTGTGGGAGCTGGACTAAATCCATTGGAATATTCAGAACAATTGTCTATGGATGCACAGTGCAAATCTACGTACACGGTATATTTGGCAAAAAATAATATAAAAAATTCATCACCTCATAATCCACCAAAGGTAGAGGGATTAAGCGATGAATATTATTCAAAATGTCAAAGTGGCAATGGAGAAAATTTATACTCATGTGGAATAATAAGTACGAGTATCATAGACAGTATTAGTAGTGCATTAGATGATAGTCAAGGGACAGGACAATATTATAATAGAGGTCATAGATATAATCTGTTAAATCCTGAATGGAAATATATTGGAGTAGGAAATACGTTGCAACAAGCATGTCATAAATTGTCAGGAACGCAGAGTTCTAATGTAGATGTTGTTGCATGGCCACCAAAAGGAATTACTATTTCAGAAAGTGGATTTTCGCCATCAGGAATGTGGACATGTCAGTTTTATAATAAGTTAAAACCGACAGCTGATACTACAATAACGATTGAATGTCTCAATAGCAATAAGAAATGGAAGATTGATCCGAATAATCTTTTAGAAAATCAACATTATAATTATAAAAGAAGTGGGGATCTTATTTCCTATAGCGATGATTCTATTGTTTTTAAAATAGGAGGAGTTTATCAAATAACATATGATCATCTTACAGATGCAAATGGGAATGAAACAAGTTATTCTTATAGAACAGTGTATGAAAAAGCTTATATTGGATCAGAAGAGGAGAAAGTACCACAATCTATAAAATTAGATAAAACATCAGAAAAAGTTTTGCTTGGTACAACGAGTAAGTTGATTGCCAAAGTAAGCCCGGATAATATAAAGAATAAAAGAATTTATTTTGCAAGTAATAACAAAGAAGTGGCTACTGTAAATGAATGTGGTGAGATTACAGCCCATTCGTTAGGAACAGCTGATATAACAGCTACAAGTGAAAATGGAAATATAACAGCTACATGCAAAATAATAGTAGTAAAAACTTTAGATCAGACAGATGATCAGCCAGAAAAGGAACCAGAAAAGGAACCAACTGGAGCAATAACAAATGGAAATGTTAATAATAGTAATAACAAGTCTGATTTATCACAAGGACATAAAACAAATAACAGCAAAAAAGAAAATATAACCATTAGTAAAGCAAAAATTAAAAGTGCGAAAAAGAAAAAATCCTCAAAGTCCTTAACAATAATATTATCAAAAGCAGTACCTAAGGTAACTGGTTATCAAATAAAAATATATTCATCCAAAAAGAAAGCTAAGAAGAATAAGGGTGCTATTTGGACAAAGGTTGTACAGACAAATTCCAAGAAAATAGTTATTAAAAATAAAAAATTAAAAAACAAAAAAACACTTTATATTCGGATACGTGCTTATAAGAGAATCAATAGAAAGAATAAATATAGTACGTGGTCAGAGATTAAGAAAGTAATTGTTAATTAGTAATGATTTCAGTGAATCATTACGAGTGTTGCTTCTTTCAAGCTAAAATAAAGACAGAAAATAATAACTCATGCGATGGAATATTTAATGTACACGGACATTCCGGTAATTAAGATTGCGATGAATAATGGATTTGCTTCAGTTGCAGCATTTAATAAAGTATTTAAAGAAACATATCAAGAAACACCATCTGCATATCGAAAGAAAAAGAAAGAAACAGTAGACAATCAGGAAAGTATGTTGGAGAATTATATATTGCAATAAGGATGAAAATGATAAAATCCCTCATGTATGATATTAATAAGAAGTTTCATATATCATACATGGGGGATTTTTAATGTGTATTGCTTTTAAGATAGTTTCTATGCTTTAAAATTTAGAAACAATTTTTGATGATATCTTCGTCAAGACCATTTTTACAAGTGATATTTCCTATCACAAAATATAAGATTCCACCAGCAAGAAGTCCCCATACAACAGCATTGATTCCAGCAATCTGGACGTTATAATAACAAAATACATAAGTGATCGCAGCACCGAGAGAACTAAAGACTGCTGCCTGTTTTGTTCCTTTCTTCCAGAATAATCCTCCGACCAAAGGCCAGAAAAAACTGCATTCCAGACCACCTAAGGCAAATAGATTCAGAAAGAAAATGATATCAGGTGGATTGATCGTAAGTAAGATAACGATCACACCAAATGCGAACGTAACGAGCGTGCTCATTTTCCCAACATTTTTGTTATAAGACTGAATTTTCACAGGATCATCTTTGACAACATAGTTACGCCATAGATCTTTCACGATCGCTGCAGAAGCAAGAATCAAAAGAGAATCAGCGGTAGACATAACAGCAGCCATAGGAGCAGCTAGGAAAGTTCCTGCAAGTCCGACTGGCATGATCTTCTGAACGATGTATGGGATGAAGTAATCAGACGTCGGAAGGTTCTTAGTATCTACCAGTGCACCGGCCCATGTACCAGCCATATGCATACCAACGATGATAAAACTGCAGGTAACAGCACCGATCCACATCGCAGAATGAAGACTCTTTGTATTTTTAAATCCCATAGAACGAACGGCTGTCTGAGGAAGTCCAAGTGTACCAAATCCTACAAGAATCCAGAAACTAAGTAGCGTACCGGGACTGTACTTTGAAAATAGATCATCATATACTCCAGGCAGATTCTGTGCCAGTCCGGCATCAATACCAGCAAGTCCGCCGCCAGCTTTTAATACAAAGAATAAAAGTAAAAATGTACCGACACACATGATAATTCCCTGAATCGTATCTGTGATCGCAACAGCGCTGAAACCACCAAAAGATGTATAAATGATAACAACTGCTCCAAAGATCAATAAAGAAACAACATGATCAAGTCCAGTGATAGAAGAGATCAAAGTTGCTCCGCCAGTAAATTGTCCGATCATCTGTGCCATGAAGAAGGCAACCATAAGTAAGCTGGTTACAATAACTAAAACATCACTTTTATAACGAGCCTTTAAATAACCTACAACAGTAACGGCACCAGTTCTTCTGGAAACTAAAGCAAGTTTGTTACCAAGGACACCTAGTACCAGAAATGTGATCGGAACTTGAACTGTAGCGATCCATGCCTGTGCATATCCATAAGTAAGACCAGCAGCTCCTGGACCAGAAATAAAGGAACTTACAGAAGTATAAGTTGCCATGGTTGTCATTGCCAGAAGAAGTCCGTTCATATTTCTTCCACCGATGAAGAATTTTTTCTCGGAGGATGTATGCTGTTTTTTATTCTGACGGTTACTGAAAATGATACCGATCGCAGCATTTAAGGCGAGGTAAACAATAAAAATTGCAAGAATGATTTTCTGATTTGCTGACATTTATTCTTCTTCCTCCTCTTCATCGTCATATTCAAAATTAATAAATACATGTTTTAATAGGTACCAGACACCGATCAAAGAAAGTATGATCGTTCCGAATGTTGACACACTAAACCATGCGGGCATACCTAGAAAATAAAGACCAGTACCATTTAACAAAAACGCACTAGCAATATGCCAAGCACAGCAGATCAATACAACAATCAATGTTCCACGGATCTCACGCATACACTGTTCATGTTTCTCCTGTCTTGTTAATTTTTTCATATTATATGATCTCCTTTAATAAAAGGTCAGATTCGCAAAGGATATCTGCCCAAAGTATTATCTTACAAATATGGAAGAAAATCAATTATTCTTAACATTTTAAAGAGATAAGATCAAAAAGAATGTTATAAAATAGTTTGAATAACATATTCATCTTTGGTATAATAAATCATATCAGTATGCAGAAATACAGGAGGCTTTTACTATGGAGAATAAAAGTAGTTACCAGATAAACGAGCAGGGAGTGCTCGGGGAAGTGAAAATTGCAGATGATGTGATCTCAGTGATCGCAGGAATTGCAGCAACTGAAGTGACAGGAGTTGCCAGAATGTGTGGGAATATCACGAATGAACTGGTAAGTAAACTTGGAGTGAATAATCTGTCCAAGGGAGTCAAAGTTGTCGTAGAGAATCATCATGTAAGAGTCAATCTTGCATTAGAACTTGACTATGGAGTTAGTATTCCAGAGATTTCTAAGAAAGTTCAAGATCGTGTGAAAGCAGCAATCGAGAACATGACAGGATTAAAGGTCAGAGAAGTTAACGTCCGTGTCACAGGCGTTGCAGCAGAAGAAGAGTAAGAAAGAATATAAAGCAAAGTCAGACGGGACTGATCGCAGTTCCGTCTTTGTATCGCAGAAAGGAACCCTAATGAAAAGAAGTGAGGTAAGAGAACATATTTTCAGAATTTTATTTTGTGTAGAATTTTGTGAGAAAGAAGAATTTGAAGATCAGGTTGAATTATATTTTCATGGGCATGAAAATATCAATGAGAAGACACAGAAAGAAATTACAGAGAAAACAGAGAATCTGATCGAACATTTAGATGAAATCGATGAACAGATTTCTGCACATACGAATGCATGGAATTTAGAGAGACTTGGAAAAGCTGAATTATCTATTTTAAGACTTGCAACCTATGAAATCTTATTAGATGAACAGGTGCCAAGAAAAGTAGCAATTAATGAGGCAGTAGAACTTGCAAAGAAATACTGCAATGAAAAGGCAGCACCATTTATCAATGGTGTCTTAAGTAAGATTGGACAGGATATGGATGAAGAGTAAAGTTTTTTCTGTAACACAGATTAATACTTATATCAAACGAATGTTTCAAAGTGATTATGCCTTAAGGAGGATTTCAATCAAGGGACAGGTGTCAAACTGTAAGTATCATTCTTCTGGGCATATTTATTTTTCATTGAAAGATGAAGAAAGCCAGATTTCTTGTGTGATGTTTGCGAGTGCAAGATATAATGGATTGCAGTTTGAATTAGAAGATGGACAGGAAGTCATTGTGGATGGAAATGTCAGTGTCTATGAGCGTGGCGGAAGTTATCAGCTATATGCACAGGAGATTCGTTTAAATGGAATCGGAGAATTATATGTTGCATATGAGATGTTAAAACAGAAGCTTTATGAAGAAGGATTGTTTGACCACGAGATCAAGAAGCCGATTCCAAAGAATCCAAAGAAGATCGGTGTGGTAACGGCAAGAACAGGAGCAGCAATTCATGATATCATTAGTACAGCAAAGCGTAGGAATCCGTATGTACAGTTAGTATTATATCCTGCTAAAGTACAGGGAGAAGGTGCATCTGATACGATCGTATCTGGAATTCGCACTCTGGACCAGTATGGAGTTGATACCATTATCATCGGAAGAGGTGGGGGCTCGATCGAGGACTTGTGGGCATTTAATGAAGAGAATGTCGCAAGAGCGATCTACGAAGCAAAGACACCGATCATTTCTGGAACAGGGCATGAGGTGGATACTACCATTGCGGATTATGCGGCAGATCTTCGCGCGGCAACACCGACAGCAGCCTGTGAACTTGCAGTTCCAGATATCACAGAAGTGATGGAAGGAATCGCAAACAGAGAATATACAATGGCTGCGTTGTTAAAACAGATCATCCGGCGTTATCAGATGAAATTGCAGAAGTATCAGATCACCATTGCAAATTACGATCCACGATTTCAACTTCAGGAACAGAAGATGCGTTTGTCAGAATTAGAAGAACAGATTCAGCAAGTGATGAAGAATAAGATGACAGGGTATAAGCACAAACTGGAATTGTACGCAAAAGAACTTCATGGGTTATCACCAACAGCGAAATTGATCAATGGATTTGGATATTTAGAAGATCAGAATGGTGAGCCAGTTACAAGCGTTCACAAAGTGAAAGAGGGAGATCAGATTTCCTTAACGATTTCAGATGGAACGATCCTTGCAATGGCAAAACAGATCAGAACAATGGATGAAAAAGGGAAGTAAGAAAGAGGAAGTTTATTATGGCAAAGAAGAAATTTGATATTGATCAGGGTTTTCATCAGTTAGATGAAATTCTTACAAAGCTTTCCAGTGAAGAAATCAAACTTCCAGAGGCTGTCAAACTATATACTGAAGGAGTAAATCTTGTGAAACAGTGTAAGGATTCTCTGGATAAAGTAGAAAAAGAATTGATCGTATTAGAAGAGAATGGGGAAGAACATGAACTTTAAGGATGAGATGAAACAAAAGGTTGCACAGATTGAAATTATTTTAGATGAATATCTGCCAGCACAGGAAGGGTTACAAAAAACAGTTTTAACTGCAATGAACACAACCGTTAAGGCGGGAGGAAAGCGTCTTCGTCCAATGCTGATCAACGAGACATATCAGATGTTTGGCGGAAAGGGAGATATCGTAAAGCCATTTATGGCAGCGATTGAAATGATCCATACGTATTCTCTGATTCATGATGATCTTCCAGCGCTTGACAATGATGATTACAGAAGAGGTCAGAAAACATGTCATATCGTTTATGGAGAAGATATGGGAATCCTGGCGGGGGACGCTCTTCTTAATTATGCATTCGAGACAGCGTTCCGTGCGTTTGTTATGGATCCGGAGGAAAGCCTGACCATCGGAAGAGCGCTGACTGTCCTGGGAGAAAAGGCGGGAATCTACGGAATGATCGCAGGACAGGTCATTGATGTGAAGGAGACAGGACACGAGGTATCAAAGGAAATTCTTGATACGATTTATGAGTTGAAGACAGGAGCGCTGATCGAATGTGCTATGATGATTGGTGCAATTCTCGGAGGGGCAGAAGAAGAGGATGTACGAAAGGTCGAAAAGATAGCACATTATGTGGGCATTGCATTCCAGATTCAGGATGATATCCTGGACGTGACCAGTACGGAAGAAGTACTGGGAAAACCAATCCACAGTGATGAAAAAAATCAGAAGACAACATATGTAACACTTCTGGGAATTGAGCAGGCACAAAAAAGAGTAGAAGAATTATCCAATCAGGCAATAGATCTGCTTCACCAGCTTTCAGGGGAGAATGAATATCTGGAACAACTGCTGATACAGTTGATCCACAGAGACAGATAGAGGGGATACCTGGTTATGTTAGAAAGAATTCAAAAAGCAAATGATATAAAAAAACTGGCACCGGAGGAACTGCCGGAACTGGCACAGGAAATCCGACAGTTTCTGATCGAAAAGATCAGCAGGACCGGTGGTCATCTTGCA
>OGQT01003431.1_pt1 | contig 10123 bp, 8 predicted proteins | sample 1553261 | NCBI WGS metagenome assembly OGQT01 (sample SAMEA2579992, study PRJEB22360) | human gut metagenome | biome: human gut; feature: human-associated habitat; material: faeces | place: Denmark | collected 2008/2010
ATCGTCAACAGCAAGGTGGAGAATTCGATCCTGTTCAAGAAGGTATTTGTCGGGAAGAATTGTGTGATTAAGAACTCCATCATTCTGAATGATGTTTACATCGGCGACAACACACACATTGAGAACTGCATTGTTGAGAGCCGTGATACACTCAAGGCAAACACCTATTATTGTGGCGACAACGGTATCAAGATTGTATCCGAGAACAACGAAAGATATGTACTGTAGAGAAGGGACTAAAGGGGGACAGAATCTATGCAGATTACGGACGTGAGAATCAGAAAAGTCGAGAAGGAAGGCAAGATGAAAGCGGTGGTGTCCATCACCATCGATGAAGAGTTCGTGGTACACGACATCAAGGTGATCGAGGGAGACAAGGGATTGTTCATTGCAATGCCGAGCAGAAAGGCCGCGGACGGGGAATACCGCGACATCGCTCATCCGATCAATTCGGACACAAGAGAGCGGATACAGACTCTGATCCTTCAGAAATACCAGGAGACAATGGCTGCTGAGGAATAATACCGGGAAGAAGCCGGATGGCAGCTTACCCAGGAAAATAAATGCGCACAGGTTTTACGGGAAGGTAAAGCCTGTGCGCATTCGTTTATACGCGCAGGGATCAGGCAGTGGTGCAGAAAACTCTTGTAAAATCCGCAAACTAAGGTAAAATGAAACGTGAACTGTGACAAGATCAAACAAAAGACAGCAGGAATCGTCAATTACAATAGATGGCAGGAGGAGTATGATGAGTCAGTTAAAAGCAGTGATACTTGCAGCGGGAAAAGGGACACGAATGAAGTCGGATCTGCCGAAGGTGGTTCATACCATAGAGGGAAAATGTCTGGTAGATTATGCGATTGAGGCGGCAGAGGGAGCCGGCGCCGGTGAGATCTGCCTTGTGGTCGGCTACAAATACGAGATCGTGCGGGAGAGCATTTCGCACAAGGACGTAAAGTTTGTATTACAGGAGCAGCAGCTGGGGACCGGTCATGCGGTGCGGTGTGCAAAGGACTTTCTCGGGGAGGAAGGACAGACACTGATTCTGTTTGGAGATACCCCTCTTATCACGGCAGAGACCTTAAAGAAATTAAGGGAGCATCACATTGCGAGTGGAAATACGGTGACAGTGCTCTCAGCGATGGTCGGGGATCCGACCGGATATGGCAGAATTATCCGCGATGCAGACGGCAATTTTGTGAAGAGCGTGGAGCACAAGGATGCGACGGAGGCGGAACTGGCATCCCGCGAGATCAACTCAGGTATGTATATTTTTGATACGAAGGAGCTGCGTGAGGCGTTGGATCTGATTCAGCCGAATAATGCGCAGGGTGAATACTATCTGCCGGATACGCTCACAATTATTAAGGAAAAGGGACTGAAGGTGGATGCGTATGCGCTGGATGACCCGGAGGATATCACAGGGGTCAACGATCAGGAGCAGCTTGCGGCTGCAGCAGTCGTGATCCGGCGGAGAATCGCAGGCAACAAAGCAAAGAACAGGAGATAGCGATGTTTTTGATCGTAGGTCTGGGGAATCCGGGCAGGCAGTATGAGCATACACGCCATAATGCGGGATTTGATGTCATGGATGCCCTTGCGGAAAAATATAATATCAGTATCAGCGAAAGCGGACACAAGGCGCTTTTCGGCAAAGGGATGATCGGCGGACAGAAGGTGATTCTGGCAAAACCGCAGACATTTATGAACTTAAGCGGCGAGAGCGTGGCGGAACTTTTACATTATTATAAGATCGATCCCGAGGAGGAGCTTCTTGTCATTTTTGACGACATCAGCCTGGCGCCGGGGAACATCCGTATCCGCAAAAAAGGGAGTGCTGGCGGGCATAATGGAATCAAGAACATTATTGCAATGACCGGGACGGAGAACTTTAAGCGGATTAAGGTGGGCGTCGGCGAAAAGCCGGCGGGATGGGATCTGGCGGACCATGTGCTCGGACGCATGAGTGAGGAAGACCGCGCGGCATTTGAGGAAGCGGTGAAGGAATCCGTAAAGGCTGCGGAGATGATCCTGGAGGATGAGATTGATCAGGCAATGAATGATTTTAACAGGAAAAAGCGGGAGAGTCAGTCATGAAGACATTCACACAGCCCATGCAGGGGCTGAAGGAATTTGAAGACCTGGAGGCGGCACTGCCGAAGTTATCCGGCGTCATTCAGATTTCCGGCTGTATCGATGCAGCCAAACCACATATGATGTACAGCATTGGCAATGGTTCTGGAAACAGAATCATTGTTACGTTTCAGGAACAAAAAGCGAAGGAACTGGCGGAGGAATACCGCTTTTTTGATCCGAACGTTGCCTATTATCCGGCAAAGGATATTCTGTTCTACCAGTCGGATATCCGGGGAAATGTGCTGACAGCGGAGCGTATCAATGCCCTCAAGATGATGGCGGAAGAGCGCTCGTGCACGATTGTAACGACGTTTGACGGGCTTATGAATCCGATGCCGTCGCCGGATCAGTTTATCAGTGCGGTGCGGAAAGTGGCGGTCGGGGATGTGATTGATCTGGAGCAGTTTACAAGGCACCTGGCGGAACTGGGCTACGAGAAGAATTATCAGGTGCAGACAAGCGGTGAATTCTCCGTGCGCGGTGGAATCATTGACATTTTCCCGCTGACGGAGGAGAATCCGTTCCGGATTGAACTGTGGGATGATGAGGTCGATTCAATCCGTTCATTCGATGCGGAAAGCCAGCGGTCGATCGAGAATCTGGATGAGGTCCACATCTATCCGGCATGCGAACTGGTGCTGACCAAAGAGGAGCGTGACGCCGGTATTGCGCGCATTCTAACGGAAGCAAAGCAGGTTTCGGAAAAGCTCAGCGGGGAGATGAAGACCGAGGAGGCGTACCGCGTCAAGTCTGCGGCGGACCAGGTGGCGGAGGAAGCCGGGGAGCTGGGGCTCTCTGCCGGGCTGGACGCCTACCTGTCCTATTTTTGCGAGGAACGAGTCTCTTTGCTCGATTATTTTGGAAAACAGGATACGCTGGTGTTTCTGGATGAAACACCGCGGAGCATTGAGCGAGGAATGGCGACGGAGACCGAATTTTCGGAGAGCATGAAGCAGCGCCTGGAAAAAGGGTATCTACTGCCGGGACAGATGCGGGAACTTTTTACCTGCAAGGAGATTCTTGGAAAACTTGCGGGGCGCAGATGCATCTCGCTGGTGGCACTCGACCTTAAGAATCCGCATCTGGAGATCGGGACACATCTGAATATCCAGTCTAAGACGGTCAATCCGTACAACAACAGCTTTGAACTTCTGGTAAAGGATCTGGAGCGCTACAAAAAGAACGGATATCAGGTGATCCTGCTGTCGGGATCGAGAACGCGTGCGAAGCGTCTGGCGGATGATCTGATGGCGGAGGGGCTGAACGCTTTTTATTCGGAAGACTACGATCACGAGGTAAAGTCCGGCGAGATCATGACGGGTTACGGCAAGATAAAAAAAGGATATGAGTATCCGATGCTGAAGTTTGTTGTGATCTCCGAGAGCGATATTTTCGGCGGCGAGAAGAAGAAAAAGAAGCGCAAGCGCATCTATGAGGGAGAGAAGATTGCAAGCTTTACGGATCTGAACATCGGTGACTACGTGGTGCATGAGAGCCATGGACTGGGCATCTACCGCGGCATTGAGAAGATCGAGGTGGATAAGACCGAGAAGGATTACATCAAGATCGAGTATGCAGGCGGGGGCAATCTCTACATTCTGGCGACGCAGCTGGAGCAGATCCAGAAATATGCGGGCGCGGGGGCGAAAAAGCCGAAGTTAAACAAGCTTGGCGGACAGGAGTGGAACAAGACCAAGTCGAGAGTCAGGGGAGCGGTCAGGGAGATCGCCGAAGACCTCGTGAAGCTTTACGCAGTGCGCCAGAATGAACAGGGATTTGCGTTCGGACCGGACACTGTGTGGCAGAAAGAGTTCGAGGAGATGTTCCCGTTTGAGGAGACGGAAGACCAGGATCTTGCCATTGCGGCGACCAAGGCGGACATGGAGAGCACGAAGATTATGGATCGTCTGATCTGCGGCGACGTCGGATACGGAAAGACGGAAATTGCGATCCGTGCGGCGTTTAAGGCGGTGCAGGACGGCAAACAGGTGGCATTTCTGGTGCCGACGACGATCCTCGCCCAGCAGCATTACAACAACTTTGTGCAGCGCATGAAAGATTTTCCAGTCAACATTGATCTGCTCTGCCGGTTCAGAAGCAGCGCGGAGCAGAAAAAGACGATCGAAAAGCTGAAAAAGGGGCAGGTGGACATCATCATCGGCACGCACCGGCTGCTGTCCAAAGATGTGGTCTACAAGGATCTGGGACTTTTAATCATCGACGAGGAGCAGCGTTTCGGCGTGGCGCACAAGGAGAAAATCAAGCAGCTGAAGACCAACATCGATGTTCTCACACTGACCGCGACGCCGATTCCGCGGACGCTGCACATGAGCCTCATCGGTATCCGGGATATGAGCGTGCTGGAAGAACCGCCGATGGACCGTGTGCCCATCCAGACATATGTGATGGAGTACAATGAGGAACTGGTGAGGGAGGCAATCTCCAGGGAACTGGCGCGCGGCGGGCAGGCGTATTTTGTATACAACAGAGTGCGCGAGATCGCCGATGTTGCGACGAAGATTGCGGAGCTTGTGCCGGAGGCGAACGTGGCATATGCGCACGGACAGATGAAGGAAACCGAACTGGAAAATATCATGTACCGGTTTATCAACGGCGAGATCGATGTGCTTGTATCCACGACGATCATTGAGACGGGACTGGATATTTCAAACGTGAATACGATGATTATCCACGATGCGGACAATATGGGCCTTTCCCAGCTGTATCAGCTCCGCGGGCGTGTGGGCAGATCGAACCGCACAGCGTATGCCTTTTTGATGTATAAGCGGGATAAGATGTTGAAGGAGGTCGCAGAGAAGCGGCTTGCCGCAATCAAAGAGTACACGGAGCTTGGAAGCGGCTTTAAGATTGCCATGCGCGATCTTGAGATCCGCGGAGCGGGCAGCCTGCTCGGCGAGCGGCAGCACGGCCATATGGAAGCGGTCGGCTATGATCTGTACTGCAAGATGCTAAACGAAGCGGTCAAGGAAGCGAAGGGCATCGCGGTGGAGGAAAGCTTTGACACGTCGATTGATATTGTGATCGACGCTTATATCCCGATGGGTTATATTCCGAACGAACTGCAGAAACTGGACATCTACAAACGCATCGCAGATATTGAGACGCAGGAGGAGACGGAGGAGATGACGGAGGAACTGATCGACCGTTTCGGAGATCCGCCGAAGTCCGTGGAAAATCTGCTTTACATTGCAAAAATCAAATCAATGGCGCACCGGCTTTATTTTACGGAAGTGGCGCAGAAGGGTGAGAGTGTCCGTTTTACTCTCTATGAGAAAGCACGGATTGATGTGGCGAAGATTCCGGAACTGGTGGCTGCATACGGTCAGAAGGTGACGTTTACCGCTGATCCGAAAAACCCGTATTTCACATATCACCTGAAAAAGAATTCGAGGGACAAGAATGTGGACATCAAATCGGTGGTGGAGCAGTTCCTTGCCGATGCCGGGAAATTTCTGGCGGAGCGGGAAGCACCAAGGGAAGGCTGAAAAAGGCGATAGAGAGCCGGCTTTTTGGAATCCGGGAGACCGGCTCTCCGGCGTCGGAAAAGCTTGAAAAAAGTATGAAAAATATTGCGACCCGGAGAAAATTGCACTATAATAGAGCAAGACTGCCATGGCAAGCTGTCATGGCATATACCAGGAGGAACCTATGAGAGCAAAGAGATGGAGCGCACTGCTTCTTAGCGGTGTTATGGCAGCATCCATGTTAACAGGATGTGGAATGAATAAAAATGAGACAGTGGCAACTTTTGATGAGACGGAAGTGCCGCTTGGAGTAGCAAATTTTGCAGCGAGATTTCTGCAGGCAACATATGATGATTTTTATGTGGCATATTTTGGCGAAGACGTATGGTCATCCGATCTGTACAACAACGGCACCACGATGCAGGACAATATCAAGGACAGCGTGATGCAGTCACTGTTCGATATGTATACACTGGAAGCGCACATGGCAGAGTACGATGTGGAGCTGACGGAGGATGACAAGGCGGAGATCGCAGACACAGCGGCTGCGTTTATTGCAGACAACAGCAAGGATGCATTGGATGCACTTGGTGCAGATGAAGAGACTGTGGAGCGTTATCTGACACTGGCGACGATCCAGAACCGGATGCACACGGCGATCATTGCGGATGCCGATACCAATGTGACGGATGAGGAAGCCAACACAAGCTCCTACAGCTATGTCAAGGTGTCCAAGCAGTCCCATACGGATGAGGATGGCAATACCGTGGAGTACACCGACACCGAGCTCACACTGCTCGGCAAGACGGTCGGTATGTTTGACATGGACGCCAAGGCGGGCACGCTGGAGGATGCGGCAGAGCAGTATGACTATACGGTGAGCAGCGGAACGTTTACTGCCGACGACAGCACACTCGATGAGGCGGTTCTTACGGCACTGCAGGGACTGGACGAAGGGGAGGTGTCGGATGTCATCGACACAGATACCGATTACTATGTAGTTCGTCTGGATGAGAAGACGGATGCGGATGCAACCGAGACGACCAGACAGAACATTATCAGCCAGCGCCAGAGCGATCTGTACGACGAGACGCTCAAAGGCTGGGAAGATGAGCACGACTGGACCGTGAAGGATTCCGTGTGGGCGAAGGTAACATTTGACAACCTGTTCACCACAACAGTGCAGGATACGGAGACCGAGACCGTCACGGAGAGTGCGACGGAATAGAAGAAAAGCTGCGGCAATGACAGATCAGGTTGACTCACAGGTGAAGAAACACAGAAGTGATTTACTGATTCAGGACACGAAGGAATATCAGAAAAATTATGCGGATGCCTTTCTTTCAGAACAGGAGAAAGTACTGTTTGAAGAAGTCGTTTCCTATGATGGAAAAGAGTATCTGATTGGACACAACGAACGTTATGTAAAGATTGGCGTTTTAGCATCCGAGGCAGCAGAAAAAGGGTATGGGGAAAATGAGATTCATGAGGTTTTTGTGGAGCATGTTTTGGTGTGAGGATTGATTTGTACCCTTTCGGGTATAATACAATAAAGCGAACTTGACACTATACCCGAAAGGGTGTAAAATATTGTGTATAAATGATGGGAAAGGGGCAATAATTATGAATAAGATTGCCGAATTTATAAAGATAAATCGAAAAGCCGCAGGACTTACGCAGGAGGAATTTGCTATGCGTTCAGGACTGGGGCTTCGTTTTGTTAGAGAATTGGAACAGGGAAAAGAGACTGTACGGATGGATAAAGTAAATGTGGCTCTTTCGATGTTTGATATGGAGGCAGTTCCCGGGCGGAAGGAGGATGAATGATGGAGGAAGAAATCTTAAAAGAACCACAGTTTACCGATGAAATTGTATCAATTATAAGAAGTGGTCTGCCCGATGAAGAGATTATTGAGAAATTACATGACTACCATGACAATGATATTGCAAGAAGTTTAGAAACGCTTACAAAAGAAGAAAGAATCCATTTATATAATATATTAGATCCTGAATGGGTATCTGAAATTTTTACTTTTATTGAAGAACCGGAAGATTATATTGAGGAAATCGGGATTGATAAACTGGCGGCAGTTATCAATGAAATGGATTCCGATGATGCGGTTGATCTTCTTGAGGAAATTGATGAGAGCGTAAAGGAAAAACTGCGTCCGATTCTGCACGAGGATGTTAAGGCAGATATTCAGTTGATTCATTCGTATGATGATGAGGAAATTGGTAGTCTTATGACGACCAATTATATCTGCATGAAAAAGACATTGAATATTCGCCAGGCTATGCGTGAACTGATTGTACAGGCAGGTGAAAACGACAATATTTCAACTCTTTATGTTGTGGATGAGAATAATAAGTTCAGTGGTGCAATTGATTTAAAGGATTTAATTATTGCCAGAGAAAATGATGATTTGGATGACCTCATTAGTTATTCGTATCCGTATTTGTTAGACTGCGAAAAGATATCCGACTGCATTGAAAAAATCAAGGATTATGCTGAGGATTCGCTTCCGGTATTAAATGACAAAAAAGAAATTATCGGTATTTTGACGGCTCAGGATGTTATCGAGGCGGTTGATGATGAGATGGGTGAGGATTATGCGAAGTTAGCCGGTTTGACGGCAGAGGAGGATTTGCGTGAGACAACAAAGGAAAGTATGAAAAAGAGACTGCCATGGTTAATTATCCTGCTTCTTCTGGGAATGGGCGTGTCAACCGTGGTTGGTTCATTTGAGGCCGTAGTGGCAGTAATTCCGATTGTGATTTGTTTCCAGTCCCTTATATTAGATATGGCGGGAAATGTCGGCACACAATCACTGGCGGTAACGATTCGCGTACTGATGGATGATGAATTGAATGCAAAAGCAAAACTTCGGCTTGTGCTGAAAGAAATGAAAGTTGGCTTCTGCAATGGGCTGCTTTTGGGCGGACTGGCATTTGCCTTTTTGGGACTGTATATTTTCGGCTTAAAGGGCTATGCCCTTCCGACGGCATTTTTGGTGTCCGGCTGTGTTGGCGTGTCACTGCTTTTAGCAATGGTAATTTCAAGTCTGGTAGGAACATTAGTGCCACTGTTTTTTGCAAAAATTAAAATTGATCCGGCAGTTGCATCCGGCCCATTGATTACAACGGTAAATGATTTGGTGGCTGTGGTCACGTATTATGGATTGGCATGGCTGTTCTTGATTCCAATTATGGGTTAAAAAAGAAGTTCATTCGCGAGAGACTATAACGCGGAAGCGTTATCTCGTCTCTCACGAATGAACTTCTTTTTTCTACTTTCTATGCTTCAAACTTAAACCAGTCAAAGTCAAATTTACTACCCGGCATAAAGATAAAGTTTACTTTTCCGTATCCGGTAAAGCCGCTAATTGGGAAAGTGACTTCTTTGTAATCATCACTCTGCGTAAATTCTGCCATGTGATTGATCTCTCTGCCGTCTTCTGCAAAGAAGCGGATGTGAATTGTGTTTACAGGAATTGGTGAGTGACCGCAGATTGTAATTTTTGATGGTCCTTCTTCACCAAAATCCATATGCTCAAATTCGAGTGTAACATTATTTCCGATGTCAATAATTTGTTTTTCTAAAACGGTAAACATATCACCGGAAATCGTATTGTTTTCGATGGCGTATACTTTTCCGTAGGCTTTGCTCAATGTCTTGCAGTAAAAGCCCTGTAAGGAAAGTTTGATGCTTGGGTATACCACGATGGAAATGCTTTGTACACCGCGGATTCGCTCCGGCAGAGTGTAAACATTTTCCTGATAGTGGTTATACCAGCTCTTTGCCTGATACTTGTCTTTGACAAGGCATTTGCCGTCTTTTTCAGAGTCACCAAGCCAGATTTCAATTGGCAGCTCATCTTCAAATGAGAAAATCGGAATGTGAATCTCATCCGAGCCATATTCGCCAAAGTCCACATTTTCAAAGAGGAAGCGGGTGCGTTCCTCAGCGGTGATATAGACACCGCCCTGAAAACTTAATTTAGCTTCGTTTGTGCAGTCTTTATAATCGATGCCGTTTACCATTTTATATGGATTTAAAGTTGCCTCGCCGAGGCCTGTCACACAAAATTCCAGCTCGGACATTACTTCCATCACATCGCGTCCGTTTTTACAGCTGCAACACAGGCGGAATTCACCATCGCCTAATGCGTGGATGGTTGCCTCGGTTCCGTTTGTCTCGATTTTCACACTATTGCTTTCGACACCATCAAGTGTAACCGCCTTAAATTCAATTTCCCGGTAGGTTGCATCCGCAGGAAGAATTTTTGCGGTAACGGTAGTTTCTGTCACATTTTCGTCGAAATGATTGGTGCCGTGGTTTGTCAATTCAATTTTGCGAACCGGAATTTCATCGGTTAAATCTTCTGCGGATTCTTTATTTTCCATGAAGCAGGAAATACCATCACGGACATCACAAGAAATGGCAGGAATCGAAAGGGTGGCAGCTGTAAGTCCTTTGGAAGTGACTTCGATATCAATGGTTC
>OGQT01003432.1_pt1 | contig 10118 bp, 6 predicted proteins | sample 1553261 | NCBI WGS metagenome assembly OGQT01 (sample SAMEA2579992, study PRJEB22360) | human gut metagenome | biome: human gut; feature: human-associated habitat; material: faeces | place: Denmark | collected 2008/2010
GAACAGACGGATAGGCTGGAGAAAAGCATCCGCAAGGTGGTTGCGCGAAGAATTGCAGACGGCCAGCATAGCCACTGCTGTTCCCAGTCTGCCGCCGGACGATGCAATTCCAGATTCCGCGCTCAATTTCTTATCTACACTTTAGAGGGGGTGGTTCCCATACACTAAGGTTTTGTTGGTTATGGCTTCTTTGACAACAAAATTCAATGAATTGTCGTTGGTTCTTGTGAATGGCTTTGCTTCTGCCGCTGTGGTATGCTTGCTTTGCAAACACAGAAAGGAGCGCACCCATGAGCAAATTGACCGTAACCATCCCGGATGACCTGCACCAGAAAATCCGTGAAGAACTGGAATGACAGGGCATCACCACATCGCAGTTCATTGAACAGGCCGTAACCACATTTTTTGAGAAACCGAAGGGAGTCAGCAACATGGCAACACGCACGTTAGCATTTCAGGTACAAGCGCGTGACTTGGAACATCCACGGCCGAAAAGAAATCGTCTGGCGCTGTGTTAGCCGTACAGCCTACGGAACAAGATATTGTCATACCTCACCATCCGTGAAAGAAACGGTTTTGCATAATACACTGTTGAAAGCTATTCAAAATCTTGCAGACAGTTATACTAAGGAAACCGCCATGCAGATTAACGGCATCCTGCACGATTTGCAAGGTGGCACAACAGAACTGGAGAAATTACAGCAAAAGGTTGCAGATGCCCAGCAGGAATTCGATCACCTGTTGGACTTATCTCTCGAAATGCAATGCGTCATTTCTGGACGATAAAGTAAAACGCGCCAGTAAAGAAATCGACGGTCTGAAAAAGAAAATAGAAGTTCTGACTGCGAACCAGCAAAAAGCTGCCGATCCCCAATATCAGTTGAGCGCCGAATATTTCCGGATCAAAGAATACTCAGATGCCTTGATTGCACGGATTGTAGAGAAAGTCATTGTGCTATCTGCTGATGAGATAAAGATTGAATTTGTGGGTGGGTATACGGTGAAGGCGATTTTACAGGAATGATTTAATAATTTGTAAAAAGTTACATTAATGACATAGGCCTTGTTATATTTTTGTGTTCACTTATAAAAAGCTGTAGAAATGAGGTGTAGTGGTGAGCAATGCATAGCGAGAAAACTCAAAAATTTGGTAACCATGTGAAAGTTCAAAAGCCGAACTTTGTGAAAACGATTGATTTAAAATGAATCATCAATAATCAAGGCGCTGATTTCAAAAAAACATGATATTTTGCAAGAAATTCAAGTTGAATTATCTTGACGTTTGAATTGATTTCCGCTATCCTTAATGTGGGAGGTGTCAGATATGATTTTGAAGTCGTTGATGGTCGGTGGGTTTAAGAACGTGAAGTCCACAAAGCTGAATTTCACTAGTAAGACCCTTGCAATCGTTTCACCTAACAATTACGGAAAGAGCAATCTGCTGGAAGCATTAGACTTTGCAACAGATTTTATTTCTGCTGGCGCGAAGCAACGTACAATGATGATGGCGTGGTCCGATGGGATTCCCATCGCCAGAAATTTGGATTGCGCTCCATTCCAATTTGATATAGAATTTGAGTTGCCGGAGCAAAAAGAATATAGATTCGTTCACTATGGCTTCACATTCTTATGGTATCGTGATGATAAAACAGGTCAAAAAATCATAGATGAGTGTCTCGAAATGCGACCAACGGAAAGCGTACGATACTCGGCATACTTAAAGCGACCAACCAATCAGTATCGAAAAGGAAAGTCTACCAGTGCGTTCCGTAACCTTATGCTCGAATCAAATGTGCTGGCAATAGATGTTCTTTCCTCCATTGATGACTTGGAGTATACATCTGTCATTCAAGCACTCAAAGAATTTGAATATCGAGTATGCGACACATTAGATGTCAAAGACAGGTTTCAACCGACCCCCATTAGAATAGCGGATGACGATGATATGCACATTCGCTTTGATGATGAAGATATTCCGCGTGCGCTTCACCAGCTCAAGAAAATGTATCCGGAACAATATTATCAGTTCGAAGATGCTGTGTATTCTCTCTTCCCCGACTTTTCATCTATTGATATACAGGCACATGAGTTAAATTTGGGTGAAAGAAAAAGTTTGCGATTGGTTTACTCTAATGCAATTGACCAAAAAGATGATAATATACCGCAAAATGATAATATTCCGCCTGTACCATTTCACCTCAAAGATAAGGTATATCGAGTTACTATTTTCAGTGATGCGCTTAATCAACCGGTTAGTCTTGCTTCTATGTCCACCGGAACCAAGAGAATATTTTGGTTGTTAGCTAATATTTTTATTGCTAGCTGTAACCACGTTTCCTGCATTGGAATCGAAGAATTAGAGACCAGCATCCATCCTAAAATGCTAAAGGATTTACTGAGTATCATTTCTGAAACGTTGGAAAATACTTGTCTTGTGATTTCTAGTCACTCACCTTATTTGGTACAGTACCTTAAGCCTAGACAGCTCTATGTGGGTTCTATGCAAGAGCTCGGTATTGCTCAATTCAGAAGAATTGCATCAACTAAAGAGAAAAAGCTGTTAAACGCTGCGCGATCTTATGGTCTGTCAGTCGGAGAGTATCTGTTTGAATTGATGTCAGGAGAAAGTTCATCTTTCCAAACCCTGCAGAATTATTTGGAGGGTTTCTGATGGAAAATTCTTACGAATCCGGTTTTGCATTTGTTCTAGAAGGGGCTACAGAGCGTGTCTTTTACGAAAGATTATTGTATTTTTTTGCTCGAAAACATCCAAATTGTTCGATAGAAAAGAATCAAGACTCAGAAACATTTGAGACGTTTTTCACTGTGCGTGGACCATTCGGTGTTCGAATTATCAAAATGAATGCAGTTGGAACAATCACCCAGATTCACAATTCAGCAAACTGGTTCCAAAACAATTGTGTCCAAGCAAAGGGAAAGAAAATTCCATGGACGGTTTTTCTCTGCTATGATACAGATTCATATAATGCTGATGTAACAAAGTTTTATAAAGGCGACTGGGAAACTTTTCGAAAGATGATAAACACTCAACGCGGTGTCAAAAAAATCGTTGACATGGCTGTCGACGCAGACATAGAAGATATATTTTTGTTGGACCTTCATGGAATCAGTTGCTTTATGGGATTGGATTCTGATTTGACGCAAGAGGACATTCCTTCCGGACGGAAGGGCAGTGCAAAGCTAAAACAATTGTTTATTGAGCAACGTCGACTATGCCGTACACAAGCCGTCTATCATAAAGGGGAGCGAGCAAAAAAACTGATTGATGCATTAGATATGCAAAAGATTTTGGATTGCTCAGTTTTGCCTTTTGAACAAGTAGAACAAATCTTTAAAATGGAATGAATCCAACTTTTAAGATGAGAAAAGTGAAACTCATTGATTCAATTGGGGCGTTTTGGCTGCGTTTCAAAAAATGAGTTCAACCCAAAAGCCGATTTCATTATTTCATGTATCTCATGAGAATGGAAATTGAACGGTTTAACTAAGTTCTTGCAAGGGGTATCTCTTTTGTCACACAGACACAACAAAAGCTCGTTGAAGCGAAAAGTTTCAACGAGATTTTTTCTACAATATGGAAAAAGTGGTAACATTCTGGTAACTTTGACCCCAAAACGATAAAACGACTGCGCCCGGACGGCTGAATTTTTCAACCGCCCGGGCGCTTTTTGTGGATAAATTTTGCGGAGTTGGCAGGTAAATATAGGAGCGGTCAGTGTAGTCAGCTCGCCTTGACGAGTACCAACACGCTGTTGTCTGGCACGACGATCTGTTCCTGTTTGGTGGGAATGGGCGTTTTTTGTACTGGCGTAGGGCTTTTTCGATTTGCTGCTTGACTTCCAGCAGGGCGGCATCCAGCGTAGCTGCTTGGGTAGCGATTTTTGGGAAGTCGGAAAGATGAGCGGTGCAGCCATCCGGGGATAAGGTGCAGAGTACAGGGTACGAGAAACACAAAATCAGAATGACGCAGATGACGCTAATGACGCAGAATCCGGGATATGGTATAGGGATATCCCCAAAACAGCGTCACAAGCGTCATCAGCGTCACTATCGTCACGCAAGAACAGCGCGGGGGTCTGGGGTACACCCCAGAAATGCGTTTGTGGATATCCAAACGCTATGCTAGCAAAACACGTCTACCCCAAAACGATGACAAACAAACCCGATACCCGCACAAATCCGGATATGCTCTCAAGAGTGAATCACTTCTGATTCATCCAAAAATCCTGACTCGAAAAAGTGAATCCGTTCTGATTCACTCCTAGGGATAGAGGTATATGCTTCTACCTGTCAAGTGTATACAAGGCGGATAAGCAGCACAATGATTTATTGAAAATTCGGAAAATAATCTGTATAATACTTATTAGATAAAGCCTATACCCATGAAAAGCAAACGGTTTAACCGTCGGCACATAAACCCATTTGTTTGCCCCCAAAAGGAGAACACATCGTGAACTACATTGCAGTAGTCGAGGACAGCGCGCAGGATCGGGCAGTGCTGGACTCGTATCTGGAAAAATACCAGCAGGAGAAAAACTGCCATTTTCAAATCACGCATTTTTCGGATGGCGACGAGATTGCGCTGGGCTATAAGGGCGGCTATGACCTGATTTTGATGGACATCGAGATGACCTTCATGGATGGTATGTCAGCAGCCGAGGAGATCCGCCGCGCCGACCCGGAGGTACTTATCATCTTCATCACCAACTCGCCGCAGTATGCCATCAAGGGGTACGCGGTGCAGGCGCTGGACTATATCTTAAAGCCGCTGAGTTATTACGCTTTCTGCCAGCGGATGAACCATGTGCGGGAGCTGCTGGGACGCCGCCAGAAGCATTTCCTCACGGTACCCTGCGCGGGCGGCGTGCAGAAGCTCGATGCCTCCGACATCTATTATGTAGAAATTTGCGACCACGACCTGCTGTTCCACACCAAGCAGGGCGAGGTGCATTCCACCGGCTCCATGCGCGATGTGGAGCAGAAGCTGCCGCCGGAGAATTTCTTCCGCAGCAGCAAGGCGTACCTTGTCAATTTGGAGCACGTTGACGGCATTCAGGATGAGGACGCCATCGTCAACGGTGAGCGGGTGCAGATCAGCCGTGCCAAGCGCAAGGCATTTTTGGCGGCGCTCAACCACTACATGGGGGAAACCATCTGATGGAAACGGAAGTTCTGGGCAACATTCCCCGCCTGTATACCGCGCTGGCGGACTGGCTGGCCTGCCTTTTGTATCTGTACTATCTGCCCAAGCGTACAGCAGGCTGGCGGCGGTATGCGATCCACGCGGTGTTTTTGCTGCTGCTCGGCGTCTTTATGCAGGCAACGGGGCAGGTGCCGCAATTCTGGTTTCTGCCCTGCATTGCGGTGTCCATCTTGATCATGTATCTGTACATCCGAATGCAGACCGACGTGCCCGCCCGGTGCGCGGGGTATTATTGTGTCCGCGCGTTTATTTTGGGGGAACTGGCCGCCTCGCTTGAATTGCAGCTCTACTACTATATGGCAAGGCGGCAGGGCACGCCGGGCGCGGGTGTGCGTGTGGGCATTTTGGCAGTCGTCTATGCCGCAGTGTATGGCGCGGTGTTCGCGCTGGAACGCAATTATAACGATATTGCCTCGCCTCTGCACGTCCACAAAAAGGAATTTCTCAGCACGCTGTTCATCGGTGTGGCGGTCTATGCCGCCAGCAACCTGAGTTATGTCAGCCCGGACACGCCGTTTTCCGGTAAAATGACGGCGGAAATTTACAACATCCGCACGCTGGTAGACCTGGGCGGCATGGCCATTCTGTTTGCGCACCACATGCAGCTGGTGGAGTACCGCCGCAAAAAGGAGCGCGACGCTTTGCAGAACGTCTTGCAGGCGCAGTACGCACAGTACCGCTCGGCGCAGGACAGCATCGACCTTATCAATAAAAAATATCACGACCTCAAGCACCAGATCGCTGTGCTGCGCAGCGAGACCTCAGAGGAAAAGGCCCACTACCTCGACGCGATGGAGCAGGAGATCCGCAGTTATGAGGCGCAGAACAAGACCGGCAACGAGGTGCTGGACACGATCCTGACCAGCAAAAGTCTGTACTGCCAGCAGCACGGCATCACGCTGACCTGCGTGGCAGACGGTGCGGCGCTGGATTTTATGGATACGATGGACCTGTGTTCGCTGTTCGGCAATGCGCTGGACAACGCCATCGAGAGTGTAGAAAAGCTGCCCGACAGCGAGCAGCGACTCATCCATCTGGTGGTGGCACGGCAAAAGAGCTTTTTGTGGATCCGGGTCGAAAACACCTACGACGGTGCCTTCCAAGCGGACGGCACGTTGCCCAAGACCACTAAGACCGACGCCCGCTACCACGGCTATGGATTAAAGAGCATCTACGACACCGCCGAAAAATACGGCGGCACGGCAGAGATCAGCACACAGGAAAAATGCTTCACGCTGAAGGTATTGCTGCCGGTGCAGCAAAAATAAGCCGCAGCCTGCCGATTTGGCAGGCTGTTTTTGCGTTTTTGGCGACCTGCACAAAGACCCCGGCGGATCGTTTGTCAATTATGACACACCCCAAAACTGTTTGCGGTGCAAAAAGCACGGTTTACGAATGGAGCACTCCTTCAAAACGAATCTTGTGCTACACTGAAAGCATCAAAGGGGAGTTGAACCCCCAAAAAATAAGAAGGAGAAGAACATGAAGAAGCAAACGAAGAAAACTTTATGGCGCGGTCTGACCTCTACCTCGGCTGTGCTGATGGTTGTATCTCTGTTTGGTACGCAGTGCGCCATCACCTACACCGGTACGCTGAACTCGTACCTGGGCACAACGACCAGTCGTATCGTATCCACCGGGGACCCCTCGGCAGAGGATACAAACTACTACACCAGCGAGTTCGGTGACTATTCGGCGGAAAATCTCCAAAAGCTGATCCAAGCCACCTACGATGAATCTGTGCTGGAGCAGGAGGAAGGTTCTGTTCTGCTGCGTAATAACAACAGCGCCCTGCCGCTTTCCTCCAACAGCCATGTGACGCTGTTTGGTCACGCCGTTGTGCAGCCGGTGTATGCCCCCGGTGGTGCAAACAGCGGCGCAGCGTCCACCGGTACATATGTAATCGATCTGTATCAGGCGTTGAAGGATGTCGGTTTCTCTATCAATGATACGTTGTACGATGCCTATAAAAACAGCTCGACCTCTCGTGTGGCCAGCAACAACCTGACGATTTCGGGTGGTCCGAATTCTACCGGCGATTTCAATGCAGCGCCTGTATTGGGCGAAGAACCTAAGTCTTTCTACACTGCGCAACTGCAGCAAAGCTGGGAGAACGACTACAACGATGTCGCTATCGTCATGCTGGCACGCGAGGGCGGTGAGGACTGTGAAATGATGATGGAAGACCCGGACGGTATCAGCGCCCTGGCTTTGCATCAGGACGAAAAAGATATGCTGGCAATGATCCGCGATTCCGGAAAATTCAGCAAGATCGTTGTGCTGCTGAACAGCGCCTACCCCATGGAATTAGGCTGGATGGACGAGTACAACGTGGACGCCTGTCTGTGGATCGGCGACCCCGGCCAGCGCGGCTTTGAGGGTGTCGCCAACCTGCTGACCGGCAAGGAAAATCCCTCCGGCCACCTGACCGACACCTATGCAGCTAACTCGCTGTCCTCCCCGGCTGCATACACCCAGAGCCAGAACGTTGCCGAGTGGAGCAACGTGGACGAGGTGCTGAACTCCGGTATTGTCACGGATTCCCCGCTGCATGTTTCCTATACGGCAACGCAGGCGGAGGGCATCTACGTTGGCTACAAGTACTACGAGACCCGTTATGAGGATTCTATCCTGAATCCCGCTTCCGGTGCCTCCGGCACGACAGGTTCGTCCTTTGGCGGCGGCTGGAATTATGCCGCTGAGGTCACCTACCCCTTTGGCTACGGTCTGTCCTATACAACCTTTGAGCAGACGCTGAACAGCGTGAGCTATGACGCCGATCAGGATATGTTCACTGCAACTGTCACGGTGAAAAACACCGGCAGCGTCAGCGGTAAATCGGTCGTGCAGTTGTATGTGCAGACCCCCTACGGCGACTACGAAAAGCAGAACGCCGTGGAAAAATCCGCCGTGCAGGTCATTGGCTACGGCAAGACCGACGAGCTGAAGCCCGGCCAGTCGGAGCAGGTCACGGTCACGATGGATCGCTACATGATGGCCAGCTATGACTACACCAACGCCAAGGGTTATATCCTGAGCGCAGGCGACTACTATCTGGCGCTGGGCGATAATGCCCATGACGCCCTGAACAACATTCTGGCGGCCAAGGGCGCATCCGGCATGGTCGATCAGGATGGCAATACCGTGGAGGGCAACGCCGCCAAGACCTACCGTTGGAACTATGATACGCTGGATACCGAGAGCTACCGCTACTCTGTCACCGGCGAGGAAGTCACCAACCAGTTTGATGACTGTAACGCAAACTACTGGCAGGAGGGTTCTGTTACCTACCTGACCCGTCAGGACTGGAACGGCACATTCCCGACTAAAGCCCCCGCCATCACCTGCACCGAGGAAATGATGCAGATTTTGCAGGGCGAGCTCTACACCAAGCCGGAGGACTCCCCCTCTGTCAGCGATATTACGCAGGGGCAGAACAATGGTCTGACCTTTGTTTCGATGAAAGACGTCTCCTTTGACGATACAGAAACTTGGGATAAATACCTTGACCAGATGACGGTGGAGGAACTGGCAAGCCAAATCTCCGATATGTTCGGCACGCCGGAGGTTTCCTCCGTGGCAAAGCCCGCTTTCAGTGAGGGCGACGGAACGGCCAGTGTCGGCGCAAACACCTTCCCCGAAGAATACGGCGACACCCGCGATGTCTGCCTGTATCCCTGTTCTGTTGTGGCGGCCTGCATGTGGAACAACGACCGCCTGACCCGCCGTGGCGAACTGATGGCGGAGGAAGCGCTGTACTGCAAGTTACCCCTCTTCTGGACAGGCGGCGGCAATCTGCATCGCACACCGTTCGGCGGCCGCAACGGCGAATATTTCTCAGAGGATGCCGTTCTGACCAACCTGTACACCACCACCGAACTGACCGCTGTGCAGAGCCGTGGCGTCACTCCCGGCATCAAGCACGTAGCTGGCAACGATCAGGAATTCCACCGCGAAGGTCTTGCCGTGTTCTTCAACGAGCAGGCTTTCCGTGAGCAGACCCTGCGCGCCTTTGAGGGTGCGCTTTCCAACGAAAACACGATGGCCTTGATGCAGTCCTTTAACCGACTCGGCCTCGTTTGGTCTTCCTCCAGCAAGGCGCTCTGCACGCAGGTGCTGCGCAAGGAATGGGGCAGCAACTGCTTTGTCATCACGACCTGAATTCTCCCACCGCTGGCCTCTACGATGGCAATGCCATTATTGCTGCCGGTACTTCCACCATGATGAACAACGGTACCTTTGATGCAGACAGCGGTTCCTATGTCAACACAACGCTGTCCCTCAGTATGTTCCAGAGCGACCCGGTACTGCGTGTTGCCATGCGTGAGGCAGCCCATCACATTCTGTATGCCTTCGTCAATAGCTCTGCCATGAACGGCCAGTCTGCGAATGACCGGATCGAGATCATTACGCCCTGGTGGCAGCCGGCATTGCTTTCTTTGCAGATCGTATCCGGTGTGGCTGCACTTTTGTTTGGTGCTCTGTACCTGATCAGCGTTAACAGAAAGGAAGACAAGAAACATGCGTAAGATGATGAAAAACAAAGTCTCTGCCTTGAGTCTGTTCACGTTGGTACTGACTGTTCTTTCGCTGATCTTTTTCAGAGTGCTGACGGCATCGTCCTTTGAAAGCACGGAAAATGTCCCGCTGGTTACCGGTTTGCTGATCGCAGCTATCGCATTGGGGGCAGTATCATGCTGGAAAGACATCTTCCATGTTCCCACACTGCTGACCTTTGCAGCATTGGCTTCTGCTTCTGCGGCATTTGCGGCGGGACGTGCCAGCTATGTGGCTTTCTATCTCACAGGTGATGTAATGAATACCGGATTGTCTGTTTTCTTCTTGTTGGATTGTGCAACGATCGTCCTGGCTCTTGTGCTAAGCATTGCCGCCA
>OGQT01003436.1_pt1 | contig 10097 bp, 4 predicted proteins | sample 1553261 | NCBI WGS metagenome assembly OGQT01 (sample SAMEA2579992, study PRJEB22360) | human gut metagenome | biome: human gut; feature: human-associated habitat; material: faeces | place: Denmark | collected 2008/2010
TAGGCTCGGCCGAGAAACTCGTGCATGCGCGGCTCAACACCGCCAACATCCTCAGCATGACCGGCAGCTACACCGAAGCGGTTGAGATTCTCGACGGCATACGCTCGGCCGACCTCCCCGACTATCTCGTGCCCTATTTCTATCACGTGAAACGCCTGCTCTACGGCAATCTGGCCGACTATGCCATCAGACCCGACGACCGTGCCCGTTACCAGGAACTGACCGGGGCCTACCGAGACTCTCTGCTCTCCGTCAACGACCCCGAGGGGTGGGCATACGCCCTGATTGTGGGCGACAGGTTCAACTCGCGCGGTGAATACCGGAAGGGAGCGGATACCATGCAGGGGTACATAAGAGACCACAACCTCTCGGAACATGAGCAGGCCGTATTCGCCTACACACTTTCGGAATCGTACCGCCAGCTCAAGGATCGCCGGAACGAGAAACGCTACCTGCTCATATCGGCAATCGGCGACATAAAGTCGGGCGTGCGCGAATATGTGTCGCTGCGCAAGCTTGCCATGCTGCTCTATTCCGATGGTGACATCGAGCGCGCCCACCGGCTGATGCAGGTGTGCATCGACGACGCCACGTCAAGCAACTCGCGCCAGCGCATCATCGAAATCAACGAGGTGTTCCCGCTGGTGAACCAGATGTATCTTTCCGAGATACGCAACCAGCAGAAACGTCTGCAGATAGCCTTGTGGGCCATCATAGTGCTGTTCGTATTTCTGGTGGCGGGTGCCGTGTCGCTCTACAAGAACATGCACCGCGCGCGCCGCGCCACCGCCAGCGCCAACCGCGCCAACGACGAACTGCGCCAGCTCAACGAGAAACTGCACCAGATCAACGAACAGCTCCACGAGGCCAACGCCGCCATCGCCGAACATTCGTCGCTGAAGACCGAATACATAGGCCGCTACATGGACCAGACCCTGCAGAACATCGACGCCCTCTCGGCCTACCGCAAACTGCTCAGAAAACTGCTGGCCACCGGAAACATCGAGAAGGTGGGCAAGACACTCGACTCAGACGCCGTGATCGACGACATGCTGCAGTCGTTCTACAACGGTTTCGACCAGACTTTCCTCAAGCTCTTCCCCACATTCATCGAAGATTTCAACGCCCTGCTCGAACCATCGGGACGCACCGTGCCGCGCTCGCCCGGAACGCTCAACACCGAGCTGCGCATCTACGCCCTGATCAGGCTCGGCATCACCGACTCCACGAAAATCGCCAAGTTCCTGCGCTATTCGGTGACCACAATCTACAATTACCGCACGAAAGTGCGCAACAAGGCGCTCGGCAACCGCGACGAACTCGAAAGCCTCGTGGCCAATATCGGCAAATGAAACGACGGGCATCCGCCCCGCGTGGCGCACACGCGGCCGGATAACCGTCAGCAATCGTAGGAGGGTTAAGAGATTGTCTAAAATTTATATTACTTTGCTTTTGAGAGTCTTGTCAGCGCCTTTTAGCTCGCTCTTCGGTCACGTAGCTACGGCTACGCTCCCTCATCGCAAGCAAAAATCCATCTGACAATCCATCTCAAAATCTGCATCATATAAATTTAGGCAATCTCTACATGCTCAGAACGTGACCTGAAGCATTGTCTGTATGCGGTTGTCGTGGCGCGCCACGCCGTCCATGTCGACACGGCGCCCATAGATGTATTCCAGACCGGTTGAGATCTGCGGGGTGATGTTCCATATCACGTTTGCAAGCGCATACTGCGCATAACGGTATTGTTCGCCCCACGGCGTGCTGCCGCCGGGGTACCTCCCGGCGTAATTGCGCAGATGGCTGTATGTGGCGGTCGCATAGACCTTTGGTGAGATATTGTACTGCAGGCCAAGGTATCCGCCCCAGGCCTTCACGCTTTCAAGACGGCCGTCGCCCGAGGGCACCATGTCGAGCCCACCCTCATACAGATCCTGGAAATAGCTTGTTATCCCCTTGCCGTATGCGGCCTGGTAGTAAGCCGTGAGCCACGGGCACACCGCCGCGCTGCCGCTCACCTTCACACCCCAGCCCACACAGTCGCGGTTCCGGTCGGCGATTACGTCGCGGTAAAGCATATTGCGCACTATACCTGACAGACGTATCCAGCTTTTGCCTTTTCCCCACGAATACTGCACGTAGGCAGGCACATCCGGCACACGCTGGCTCACGAGATAGGTGTCATCGCCAGTCGTGGCCGATGCCATCGGGAGCTCGGCGCCAATCCCGATGCTCCAGTGCGGTCCGAAACTGTGGCGGTAATCCACCACACCGTTCGGAATTGCCGTAAGCGCGTTAGGGCCTTCATTGTCGATGCTGGGCGGCGCAGCCGCCATGTCAGAGAAAAGACTGAAATCATAACCCACGGTAAAACCGAAATACTTGACGTATGCGTAATAAAGATTAAAGCCGTAATTATTTCCGTTGCCGGTGAGATTGAAATTGAAATAGACGCCTATCTGGTTCGACGTGCCCGGAAGGGCCACCATATTCACGAACAGACCGCTTGTGGCTGCCGAGAACTGCAACAGTCCGCCGTCGCCCTTGCGTGTCTGCATGGGGATGGACGACGTGGTGAAATTATAGGCATTGTCAATCGGGTCACCCCAGTCATACGAGACTGTGGTCTTGGCAGTACCGCCGATGCCGAGATAGAATTTATCGTCATTCCCTTTAATGGCGAACCGCGGCGCGCCCGGAATATGATAGGCCTTCGGGGCATTCTCAAGGAATATGTCGTAGACATTGATTCTTGCAGAGTCACTGCCGGCAGCCGAGGGGTTCAGGATGGTCACCTCATATTCAGGCATGGCGTCAGGATGATTCTGGCAAACCCCTTGCAACGCGGCCGGCAAAGCCAGCACTGCCAACAGGGTATGGATTGTGTGATTCATAATCTGGCTGATTCTTTTAGAGGACTGTTTGAAATTCAACACTCTTTTAATAGTAGGAACGGTCGATGCGGAACACGAATGACTTGCGGAACACAAACACTATAATGGTGAAAATGACCAGAAGCACCGCATTAAGTATGAACGGGAAAGTGTTGGTGAGGTGCCGGGGATCGAAAAGATCGCGCAGTCCGTCGACAACAAACGGCGTGGCGCTGATAGACACATAGTTTGCCGCCAGCACTATTGCCAGCGCCAGAGTGGCTTTGCCCGGCACGGTGACAATCTGGGTGGCCTTGTCGTAGATCAGCGGCTGGAAGACTCCGAACCCCAGACCGACCAGCGCAGAACCGATGCACATTACCGCGAAGTCATGGCCGATGACCATAAGCAGGATTCCCCCGGCCATCACCAGCGACGACAGAATGAGGGTGGCCTGGCGGCACAGCCGCACGATATATGGCAGAATGAACCCCGGGAGGAACACGGCAAGGAAGAATATGGCCGTCACAGTGCCCACGTCAGAGCTACTCATCCCCTCGCTCTGCATCAGGAACGGCGTGTAGTAGCTCACTATCACCGAGGCATAGCACACGAAGAAATAGACGGCAATCAGCGCCCATACCCTCGGCATGATGAACCCGCCGGAAATTTTTGCAGGGTTCGCCGGTTTGACAGGAGCATGCGCATGGATTGCAGCAGCCGGCACGCCTGCCACTGGCGCCTTCGCCACAGTCTTGGAATCAGCCGCCATGTCGTCAGGAGCGGTGGTGGCAGGGGTTGTGGCGGGATAGAGGTCGGCTTTCGGAATACCGCGCAGGAATACCGAAAGAGCCAGTGGAATGGCCGGTATGAGATATACGGCGAAAGGCAGACGCCAGTTGGCATGGCCGAGCCATCCGACCACAAACGTGGCGCCCACAAGGGCAAGATTGGATATACCCGACTTTATGCCGAGCTGCCGCATGCGGTATTTGCCGGTGAACGTATCGGCCAGCAGACCGGCGGCAAGGGGTATCAACAGCCCGCAGCCGATGCCGAGCAGACAGCTGATCACGATCAGGTCGACCATATTCCTGGCGAAGAAGTAGAGGATGCCGCTCGCCAGATAGATGGCGAGGGCAACCACTACTATCCTTATCTTGCTTTTTGACAGCGACAACCTTCCGGACAGCAGTACAAACGGTATTATGCACAGATTGGGCAGCACCGTAAGCAACTGTATCTCAAGCTCGGGCGTATGCGGGAATATTTTGTCAAGATTGCCCAGCATGGGGGTAATCGCCAGCCCGGGAAGATTGACAGTCAGAGAAATCGACCATATTGCCAGCAATGTCAGCAATGAGATCGTGCCTTTTCCAGTAGGTACTCGCAACATACGGCATGAAATTCTATCGCGGTCTAACTCAAACAGATTGATTCTCACGCTCTATGGCAGCCTGCACCTCAGCGTCGGTGGGCTGATAGCCGGCCGGCCATTTTGACACATCGCCCGGCTTACGCCCTTCTATCTGCCAGTCGAAAGGATAGAAGTCAGTACCGGCATCGCGCCATGATTTCTTACGTTTTGCATAGACTATCAGGGGCAAAGCGATGAACAGAGCCACGCCCAGCACAAGAATTCCAACATATACCAGCGGACTGCCTGTCTTTATCTGCGATGGCGGAACGAAACTGAGCACACCGGCAACGATAGCGCCGAGGATACCGACACCGGCCACAATCCACATGCCCGCACGGCCGCCGGGCACCTTGAAACCGCGGACCTTGTTGGGGGCGGTATGGCGCAGACGGATGAACGCCACGTAGATTATCACCACCATAATCAGGTAGATGATGGTGGTCATCTGGCTCAATATCTGATATGCAGACTCAACCGACGGCAGAAGCACGAGTACGAGAGACAGGAGCGACACTATCGCAGCCTGAATGTAAAGAATACTCGTCTGCACCCCGTTCTTGTTGGTGCGCTGCAGAGACTTCGGGAGGTATCCCGCTCTGCCCACGGCGAGCAGACCGGTCGACGGGCCTGCGATAACGGCACTGAGCTGTCCGAGTACACCGAATGTAATCAGTACTGCCATCACGTTGCCGAGCCAGGGCACACCGATTGCCGCCCAGAGGTCATTATATGCCACAAGGAGGCTCTGCAGGAGGTTGATCTTGCTTTCGGGAATCACCACACCGATAGCCAGAGTGCCCGCCACGAATATTGCGAGAATGATAAGCACGGCCACCAGCACCGATTTCGGGAAATCGCGCGAGGGATTTTTCATGCCGGGCACATGCACGGCCTGAATCTCCATGCCGGCGTAGAACAGGAATATGCTCGCGGCAAGCACTATTGTACTGAAATGCTCGAAATCAGGCCAGAAAGGCTTGTCAAGCGGCAGATATATGGTCTTGCCCATCAGCACATAGACCACGCCCATCACGATAAGCACGGCCGCGGGGATTATGGTGCCGCAAAGACCGCCGGCGGTGCTGAGCTTGTTGGCATACTTCATACCGCGGAAAGTATTGAACGTGCACACCCAGTAGACCCCCAGCACTATTACGAGGGTATAGATGCGGTTGGCGGCCAGCCGGGCATCGAAAGCCTCGGGCCAGAAAACATATGCCAGCGACACGGCGGCGAACATAAGCACGGCCGGGAACCAGATGACCACCATCTGCCAGTCAAGATACATGCTCAGCCACCCGGTGCGTGTGCCGAAAGCCTCTGACACCCAGCGGAACACACCGCCCGAACGCGTATAGGTCGACGCCAGCTCGGCGCAGACAAGCGCATAAGGCACAAGAAAGACCACTGCGGCAAATACATAGTAGAAAATCGATGTAAGGCCGAACTCAGCCTGCGAGGCCAGACCACGCATGCTCACAATAGTCGTGACAATCATGATGGCCATGGCCATCATGGTCAGTTGCTTTCCGCCCGACGGATGCGTCTGCGGAGTGCTCTCCTTTATTGTCTTATCAGCCATAGCTGTAAATTAATAGGTGAAACGATAGGGACCGGTGCCGGAAATTTCCGGCACCGGTCCCGGTTAGTCATATTCGGTACCGCCGTCAACAGGCGGACGGATCATTTATCTTGCAGGGTAAATGACGGGATATGCCTCGGCGATCTTGGTGCCGTATTTGTAGTGAACACCGGGACGGGCGGTGAAGTCTACGTTGCAGGCAGCCTCGAAGACCATGACGATATCTGAACCGCCGAACTGGAAATAGCTGATCTCCTCGCCCTTGCGGAGCACACGACCGGCTTCTGCCGTCATCACGACCGATGAAACCTGACCCATGCCCATGGGGAGCACGGCCACCAGACCGATAGGGCTGTCGATAACCACCAGACCACGGTTCTGCATGAACTCGTATCCCGGGGTATCAGGAGCATCGAAAGTGTTCACCCTCTTTGTGGCAAGACGGTTACGTCCGGTTGCGGGATCAGGAACGGCGGTCACTTCAAGATATACGTCGCCCATGATGTCACGCGACTCAAGGACACGGCCACCTACAGGGGCATGCTGACGGTGATAGTCGGCCGGGCCGAGGAACGAGTGCATCCATTTGCCTCCTGCGAAACGGTCTTTGTAGGGACTCCCTTCCAGAAGCTCGGAAATCTTCCAGTGGATACCTTTGATCTCGATGGTGTCGTCACCACGCACCTCCCATGAACCGTCGAAAGTGGCATCGGCAGGCGAGGTGATGATGCGGCTGTCTTCAACAGCGGCAACAGGACGGCAACCCGGTTTTGCGTGACGTGCGAAGAACTGGTTATAAGACTTCCAGCTGCCACGCGGCTCGAGATACTCGGCCATATTGAACTCGGGCGAGTCATAGAACGACTTGATCGATTCTGCATTGATTGACTCGGGGGTGTCAAGGAATTTGCCAAGCTCCTGCACATAGGCTTTCATCCAGGCCGACAGCGGGGTAAGAGCCGGCTGCACATCGCGCGGCTCGACAGCGTTCTGCAGCTCCTTGACAGGAGACTGGTCGAGGATGAAGTAGAACTTGCAGATGTGGTTGAACATGGCACGGCCGAAGTTGTTCTCGACAGGAATCCATGTCAGGTTGGCGTCAAGCCAGTTGAAGTAGTCGTCAAGCGAATTGATGTCATCCATTTCTTTGACATCGAGAGCTTTTGCAGCCTCGAAAGCTTTCTGGAACTTGTCCTGCCAACCATTTTTTGCAATCATGTCGAGGAGTTCCTGCACGATTGGCTGATGTTTAGATGTAGCCATTGCTTATTCTTTATTGAGTTTTAGTTGTTTCTGCGGGGTGATTCCCCTGCGTTTTAAAAGAAAACACCGTCTGAAAAGCTATTGTTTCAAGCCCTGCAGCTTTTAACTTTCGTTAATTACGGAAAGGCTATAATATTAGAATTAGATTACGGCGGCGGTGCTCGCCGTCGCCGGTAAACCCCGCTTGGCGAAAATTGCACTGTCAGTAGAACTTCAGGGCATAAAAACCACTACTTTATTTGCTATACGCGAATTTATCTACATTAATGATATTCAAATAGTTGTAAAAATACAACCCATAAAAACCACTACTTTTGCAATACCGGTTTGCGAAACCGGGATTTTTCATTATAATTTTGTAACCGAAACGGTAGGCAAACCACAGGTAAACTTGCCGCGACAACCCTACATAAACACAACATAAACCCCGGACCGGCCGCGCCGGCCAGCCGCATCCCCCGGATACCTCCGGCCCACGGTACCGCGCCCCCTCCAGACCTTGAATCCAATTCATCAAAACCATAAATCCAACATGAAGCAATTAAAAACTCCAAGTGCAATGCGTCGTCTGCTTGTATTGGCGATGACCATTTGGTCGTCGCTGGCCTTGATGGCCCAGCAGATCACTGTCACGGGCACGGTGACCGATTCAGACGGTGAACCTCTGATCGGCGCCTCAGTCATAGTGCCCGGCTCGGGCAGCGGTGTGTCAACCGACTTCAACGGCAACTTCACCGTGCAGGCCAATCCGCAGGGAACTCTGCGGTTCTCGTACATCGGCTACGAATCGAAATCGGTCCAGATCGAGGGTCGCTCCACTATAGATGTGGTGCTCCTCGAGAATACCGCCATGCTCGACGAGGTGGTAGTCGTCGGCTACGGCCAGATGAAAAAATCAGACCTCACAGGCGCTGTCGGCTCTATGGGCGCCAAAGACATCAAGGATGTGCCCGTGGCCTCAGTGGGCCAGGCAATGCAGGGCCGCATCTCGGGCGTGCAGGTAATAGATGCCGCCAAGCCCGGCGACAACGTCAACATCAAGATCCGCGGCCTCGGCTCGACACGCAACTGTGACCCCCTCGTGGTCATCGACGGCGTGCCCACCGACCTTGGCATCAACGCCATCAACCCGCAGGACATCGAGCGCCTCGACGTGCTCAAGGATGCCTCGGCCACGGCAATCTACGGTTCGCGCGGCGCAAACGGCGTGGTTATGATCACCACCCGCAAAGGTGTGGCCGGCGCTCCGAAACTCTCTGTTTCGGCCAACGTGGCCGTACAGAACGCCACCAAGAAGATGAAACTGCTCGACGCCGCCGGATATGCCGCCCTCAACAACGACATGATGGTGAACTCGGGCCGCGGCGTGAACCCCGAATGGATCGACCCCGCAGCCCTCGGCGCAGGTACAAACTGGGTTGACGCCCTGATGCAGACCGGCGTCATGCAGAACTACAACATCTCTTATTCGGGCGGCAACGAGAAAGCCCACTATTATTTCTCGGCCGGCATGCTCGACCAGACCGGTATCGTCAAGAACGTAGACTACCGCCGTTTCACATTCCAGAGCAACAACGACGCCCAGCTCACCAAGTGGCTGAAAGTATCGAACAACCTGCTCTTCTCGGCCGACCGCAAGCGCTCGGGCAGCTATGACATGGGCGCAACCATGCGTGCCCTCCCCGTATTCCCCATCAAGGACGAGGATGGCGAATGGAGCGGCCCCTCAGGCAACTCTGAATGGTATGGCTCGACCCGCAACCCCATCGGCAACAACGACATGTACCGCTCTACCACCAACGGCTACAACCTGCTGGCCAACATCGCCGCCGACATCACCTTCACCGACTGGCTGCAGTTCCGCTCGATGTTCGGCTACGACGCCAAATTCTGGTTCGCCGAGTCGTTCTCGCCCAAATACAACTGGAAACCGACCCCCGTCGAGGAAAGCTCGAACTACGAGAGCGACAACCGCTCGTTCACATACCTGTGGGACAACTACTTCACATTCGACAAGACCTTCGGCAAGCACACCCTCAACATCATGGCCGGTACGTCGGCACAGTGGAACGACTTCAAGTACCTCTCGGCCCAGATGAACGGTTTCATCTTCGACTACGTGCACCAGATGAACAACGGCCAGGAGATGTACTCGATCAACGGCACACGCTCAGAGTGGGCGCTGATGTCATACATGGGCCGCGCCAACTACACCTTCGACAACCGTTACATGCTCACCGCCACCGTACGACGCGACGGTTCAAGCCGTTTCGGCCCCAAGCACCGCTGGGGTACCTTCCCCTCGGTTTCTGCCGCATGGCGCATCTCGAACGAGGAATTCTTCTCTAAAAAGTCTCCTGTCAACGATCTCAAACTCCGTCTGGGCTACGGCCGCACCGGCTCGCAGGCCTCGGTAAGCGACCTCTCGTACCTGCCCACCCTCAACACCCTGCTCTACCCCTTCGGCACCATCGGCGACAACCAGTCGGCCCTGGTGGCACAGTCGCTGGCCAACCCCTACATACATTGGGAGACCATCGAGCAGTTCAACGCCGGTGTCGACATCTCGCTGCTGAACTCGCGCATCAACCTCAGCCTCGACGGCTACATCAAGAACACCCACGACATGCTCGTCAAAGCCTCGGTGCCCATCACATCGGGCTTTGAAGACACCATGGCATCGTACTCGAACGCCGGCAAGATGCGCAACCTCGGATGGGAGCTCTCGGCAAACTCGATCAACATCGACACCGAACTGACCTGGGAGACCAACCTGGTGCTCACTTTCAACCACAACCGCATCAAGAGCCTCAACAGCGACACCCCCGAGTTCATCAACCAGGTGAAAAGCCAGGAGCCGTACCCGATCAAAGCGTTTTGGGTGATCGCGGGCAACCCGGTGCACAACTGCCCGAATCGCGGTCTGTGGATCGACGAGATATTCCCGCAGATGGAGCTC
>OGQT01003451.1_pt1 | contig 10062 bp, 9 predicted proteins | sample 1553261 | NCBI WGS metagenome assembly OGQT01 (sample SAMEA2579992, study PRJEB22360) | human gut metagenome | biome: human gut; feature: human-associated habitat; material: faeces | place: Denmark | collected 2008/2010
CGGTTGCAGTGTTAAGCTCAGTATCGAGTGCAGAAGTCTCGTCCATGGACACTTTGGACTGGTGAGTGCGACGCCGAGCGCCAACGAATGTGAGTATCCCTGCCCGTGGAGAGAAACGGGGCTTGGGCGACGACGCGGAAAGACGCGACACTTTGGAAGAATCAGAAACCCTAATGCAGGAGGTACCTGTCTTCGCGCGATTGCCACGTACCTTATGCTGTTTGCTCAATGAAATTCACCTATGCCCTCGTCTCAACAACGTACCCGCATATTGTAACGAGTAATTCAGAACAAATTCACTGAGCGTTCACGGGGAGGGTGGTTGGGGTGTACGGGACGGTGGTGGCGCATTGCGTTCGCGGTTGGGGGAAACGGCAGTAAGTACGCGGGAGTCTCGTTCGGCCGCGTACATACTGCCGGTATCAGATGGCGTGCATCGGAGGATGCGCATCGGAGAGACTGCAACCTAGCCCGGGTAGGGACTCCATTGAGCGCACCATGGGAATTGTCGGCGTGCTCAGGGCTTCGTTTTCTTTGCTGTGAAAAAACGTTGAGCAACCTATCAGTGCCCTTGTTTGCGGTACTTCTCCTCAGTCCCGGCTTTATCCGGCATCCACCATCTTTCGTGCGCGCGGTACCAGTCGATGGTCGCGGCCAGACCTTCCTCGAAGTCGGTGTACTTTGGTGCCCAACCGAGCTCGGTCTGAAGTTTAGTGGCGTCGATGGCATAGCGCTTATCGCCACCGGGGCGGTCGTTCACATGGTCGAAGTCGTTGGCGTCGCGGCCCATGAGCTTCAGAATCATGCGCAACACATCAATGTTGTTGTATTCGCCATTGGCGCCCACGAGGTAGGTTTCCCCGATGCAGCCTTGGGTGAGAATCGTCCAGATGGCACTGCAGTGATCTTCCACGCTGATCCAGTCGCGCACAGCCAGACCTTGCCCGTAGAGTTTCGGGCGAATGCCGGCAAGAATGTTCGTGATCTGGCGGGGGATGAACTTCTCCACATGCTGGTAGGGGCCGTAGTTATTGCTGCAATTGCTGATGGTGGTTTTGAGTCCGTGCGTGCGGTGCCAGGCGCGCACCAAGTGGTCGCTGGCGGCCTTGGACGCCGAATACGGGCTGGATGGTTTGTAAGGGCTGAGCTCGGTGAATTTGCGCGGTTCGTCCAGAGCCAGATCGCCATACACTTCGTCGGTGCTGATGTGGTGGAATCGAATATCGTGGCGGCGGGCGGCCTCGAGCAACACGTACGTGCCGGTCACGTTCGTATTGAGGAATGGGGAGGCGTCGAGAATCGAATTATCGTTATGCGATTCGGCGGCGAAGTGCACAATGGCGTCAATCGGGGGTACTGCGGCTGCTGAGCGTTGGTTCAGCCCGGAAAGCAGGGATTCCACAAGCTCGGCATCGCAAATATTGCCATGCACAAAGGTCAGGTTCGCGGCCGGCACGCCATCGAGATTCTCGCGCTTGCCGGCATACGTGAGCGCATCCAGAACAGTCATATGGACCTGCGGATGGTTACGCGCCACCCAGTGCACGAAGTTTGCGCCAATGAATCCTGCGCCACCGGTTACCAGAATGTGCTGCGGCATAAACGATGGTCCGTTGGCTGGGTTGTTGGCTGCTTCGTTGGCTGAATCGGAGGCCTGTGCGGAATTGCTCATAGCCACTCATCGTAACCTGAGGCTTGCATGAGTGCGGTAGCAGAATATATTTGTATTTGATGGCTGCACGGTAATTCTTTACCTCTTTTAGCCGTAGGCGTATTCCTGTAAATACCGCGCAAATGTCCTCGGCGCGCTTTACACTTACAAGTGTAACTTTCAGTTGTAAGTGTAAAGCGCGCCGAGCCTGACTGGTTTGTCTTCACGCTTATTGAGTGCAAAGAGAGAAAGGAGTGTACTTATGGAAGTTTTGTCTCGTGATCGTGAGCTTACTATTCTGGTGGACTCCGAGAGTCAGCGTGATATCGAACAAACTGTAGACGATATAAAAGATATCCGTGCAAATATCGCGTTGAATGTTGATGGACGCAATGTAGATTTACCTAAAGATGTTTCTGTCATTGTGACGACCGTGTTGGAGAGTCTGAGCAAGGGCTCTCGTGTGGTCATTTCAACCACACCAAAGGAATTGCGGACCACAGCTGCGGCGGAAATGCTTGGAATTTCTCGACCCACTTTGTTGAAATTGGTTCGTGAAGGGGAGCTGCCCTCTCATAAGGTGGGCGCTCATCATCGTTTCCTGCTCAACGATGTTCTTGAATACAGAGACAAGCAACAGGAAATTAAGAGGGAGCATTTCCTTGCCGTGCGTGGTTCTCTGGACGAGTTGGAAGATTAAGTCTGAGTGGTATATTCGTGGCTGAACAAGTCAGCAACGAAGGGATGTCGGGATGGAACGCGTTTTTGTGGATGCGAACATTCTGTATTCTCGCACTATTCGAGATTGGCTTTTCGCTCTGTCGACCAGCAAGATTCAGATGTTCGATCTCTTCTCCAGTGAAGACGTATTCGCTGAAGTCGTTTATCACTATCGGCGAAGCAATCCGAAACGTTCCGGCGATGAGGTAAACGGTCTCGTTAATCAAATACGTGAACTGGTTCATGTCGTGGATCACTATGATTGTGAGCGGGCACAAGCTGATTACATGGGCGCGGATCCAAACGACTTGCATCTTCATGCTGCCGCAGTAGATAATGATTGTTCGGTGTTGCTGACGAATGATCGAAAGCTGTATGCATCGCTTGACGAGAGCCAGTTAGATGGCCTTCCTTACTCCGTATGTACTGCCGATGATTTTTTCTGTGATTTGGCTGAGTCGTCGGCAGTACTGTTGGACCAAGCTGTTACTTGTGAGTTGCAGTATTGGTCTAAAAAATGTCCCGACGGAGTTCCCGATTTTGCCGACCGATTGACCCGTGCAGAATGCCCACGTTTCGCTTATTTGGTTAAACGTGCGTTGATGCGAAAAAGTGGGTTAAGCCCTGTTGATATTTCGAAGCAATTCCCTCTGGGAGAGGAATATTCATCAACCATGAGAGAATATGACATTGATGCATTGGCATCGATATCTGATGATTTTTACCCCGGTGTCTAATTGCTCGTCTAGCAACTGCACGAGATGGTAATGTGCCTGTGCGCCAATGATGTGCCTAGACTAGGCGTATGGGCAAGAGGCAATCGCTACGGGCAACGATGATCACGAACTTCGATTCCACTGAGCAGAGCCAAGAGTGGAATGACCTTGTGAAGCAGTACCCTGCGTATCCATCGATTCGTAATCTGTGGTGCAGGACCGATACGTATCGCCCCTGCGAGCGGTTGCTCAACGACTACACAGACATCGCAACGCATTTTGCGGGTATTGTGCGCACCGCATATATGTATTGCCCCAAAATCATGCTGACCGAAGCGCAGTTGCTGGATGGTCTGTTCTTCTTGGCTCTCGGCCCCACGGCGGTCAATGGCGTGCTGGGAAAGTCGTATAAGGATGGTCCGGCGATCATCGTCTCCGGCCGGCATCCGACTCTGGAGGACTGCTTGGTGGCGTTCACCACTAAGAGCATCGAAGACGTGAAAGAAGACGCGCAAAAGGCAGCGGAACAGGAAAACGAAACCATTCTTCCCGAGGACCTTGTGTGTGCGGGAACTGAGGAACAACTGACCGTTCGGCCGCTGGAATACTGTGTGTTCGGCACCACGGTCACGTGGAATCAAGCGCTGGGGCTAAATAGTCGGTTCTATACCGAGTTCACCAATCGGCTGAAACATGCTCACGAAACAGGAGAGCTGAAGTCAACCATCATCGCGGAGATGTATGCACAGTTGCTGTACGGTGCTGAAGCTGACGGTGATGCGAGTGACTGGTATGGCGCGGCTATTGAGGATCGGTGCCGGTTCCTCGGGCAACGTTGGCAGGAATGGATCGACGCGGAAAAACAGGGTCTGGTGCTTTACGAGAACCAGAATGATGCTTCGGTCAAAGAACTGACGAAAAGTAAGGGTTTCGTCCCATATTTTGAAGCCAATGCGCGCGATTGTGCGGAGGTATTGCGCAAACAGTTCCATTTGCGGGACTTGGCGGGCGCGGCGAATACGGGGTCGAGCGGCGGCAATGATACGACGGTGACGTTTGCACAGACATTGCAGGCGATTGCGAAGATGCCGAAGCGTACTGATGCGCGTATGTGCATTGATAGGGCGGTTGAACTGCCGGAAGGCAAGCCAGCGCTGCGAGAAACCGAGACGGATGAAGAGACGGTTGATGAGTCGGTTGATGGGTCGACTGGCAAATGGTTCGGTAAGTCGGTCGGCAAAGTAGGCAAAGTCGAGAAGCCTGAAATGTCTCGTCAGTTGTTGCGAGACTGGTATCAATTCGTGTACCAGAAAACCATGGCGCAGCATCTTGGCGCGTATTTGGTAGCGGTGAGCGCGCCGAATAACTCGTTTGCACGGCTGGCTGGAGACAGGTCGAGCAGGTCGTCGCTGGTACTTAACGGTAGTATTACCAAGCAGTTGGGCAAGATGCCGTTCGTGCTGTTTGCGACGTTCTGCTATCAAAGCCAGCCGGTTATTGAGGCATGGCGCAAGTGCAATGCCGATACGAGCAAGCGAATTCAGAAGATTAATACGCGCAATGTGGCCTATGCGGTGGAGCAGGCGTGCCAGCAGAAGAGCCTGAAGGGTGACGGCATAGATATGTTATGGAGTGCGTTGGTGGCGGGTGTGTTGGCATTGCTTTCTGCGTTGTCGGACAACGTGTGGTTCAACGGTAAATCGCCGATATGGCTCGTGGTGATGGTGGCGTGGTTCATCGGCATTGTGCCGAATCTTATCGATATCGCGAAATGGCTGCTGGGTGTGAGGTCGAGTTTTAAGACCGTGGTGTATTTGGAGTAGCGCGGGCTGTGGGTGCGGTAGCAGCGCTTGGGGATAATAGTAATGATCAATGGCGAAAGTGGTAGGTGGCCGAAATGGTAGTTAATGCGTTACCGGTGGGGCGCGATGGCGGGGCATCGAGCGGTGTTATATCCAATGGTGCGGTGGCTGACGAAGTGATTCGCGATGACGCAGTACATGACGGCGAGCCGCCGCTAAAGGTTCTGGGTAAGAAGGTCATGTACCAAGAGCAGGGCGGTGCCGATTTTGCGGTTACCCAAGTGGCACTGGAAGACGTTGCGACAGGGAATCATTTCGCCGTGCATTATGCTTCGGTCAAGGGTGCTCGTCCTGGGGCAGTATGCGTCGCGGAGCGTGATGGGCGCGTGCTGCTGGCTCGCCACTGGCGGGTCTCCACGGAATCATGGGAATGGGAATTTCCGCGAGGCATGGGAGAGCCGGGAGAGACACCCGAGCAAACCGCGTTGCGTGAATTCCATGAGGAAACCGGGCTCCATGCGGATGCCGATTCCGCGGCGGTGTTGCAACGTATGCATGCGGACACGGGTGTGATGAAAGATTCGATTGCCGTGGTCGGTCTGAACGTTTCCGAAGTGACGCCGGATGCGGGACGTGACTGGGAACTGTCGCACCTCACATGGTGCTCCGTACAGACTATGGACCAGATGATTGCCGCTGGCAGCATCGCAGACGGCATCACCCTCGCCGCCTACACAATTTGGCGCTTGCGCGGGCGTGCTTGATCTTTGCTCCGCGAATGTTCCTAGGAAACAGATATAGATATGCTGTGCAGGCGTTCATTGCTCTTTGGTCGATTTGCAGTTGGGTGAGTAAGATAATCTCTCGGAAATCGAACATAATAACTGATAGATTGACACTGAAAGGTTATTGCGCATGGTGAGTTCTACTGAATACCCCGACCTGGTAATTGTCGGTGCGGGCCTGTTTGGTCTGACGGTCGCGCAGCAGGCGGTGGAGCATACGGGTGCCCGCGTGCACATCATCGACATCCGCGATCACATCGGTGGCAACGCCTACTCGTATATGGACGAGGAGACCGGCGCGGAGATCCACAAGTACGGCGCCCACCTGTTCCACACCTCCAACAAGCGCGTGTGGGATTACGTGAACCGTTTCACGAGCTTCACGAACTACGTGCACCGCGTGTACGCCACGCATGACGGCGAGGTCTACCCGCTGCCCATCAACCTCGGCACCATCAACCAGTTCTTCCACGCGCATTACACGCCGGCCGAAGCCAAGGCCCTGATTGAACAGCAGGCGGGCGAGCTGGCCGGCACCGATCCGGCCAACCTGAACGACAAGGGCATCAGCCTGATCGGCCGTCCCCTGTACGAGGCGTTCATCAAGAACTACACGGGCAAGCAGTGGCAGACCGATCCGAAGGACCTGCCCGCGGGCATCATCAAGCGCCTGCCGGTGCGCTTCAACTACGACAACCGGTACTTCCGCGACACGTGGGAGGGCCTGCCCACGGACGGCTACACGGCATGGATGGAGCGCATGATCGACGACCCGCGCATCCACGTGACCCTGAAGACCGACTTCTTCGACGAGTCCCAGCCGTACAACAAGGCAGCGCTGGCGGCGGCAGGCGTGCCGGTCGTGTACACGGGTCCGGTGGACCGCTACTTCGACTACTCGCTCGGCGAGCTGAAGTGGAGGACCGTGGACTTCAAGGAGGTGCGCTACGACGAGGGCGACCACTTCGGATGCCCGGTGATGAACTTCTCCGACGCGGACGTGCCGTACACCCGCGCGATCGAGTTCAAGAACTTCAACCCGGAGCGCCGCGCGTCGCAGAACCCGGACAGGACGGTGGTGTGGGAGGAGTACAGCCGTTTTGCCGAGCGTGGCGACGAGCCGTACTATCCGATCAACACCGATGCGGACAAGGCCCTGTACGCGCGGTACGAGGCCAAGGCCGCGGCCGAGCCGAACACCGTGTTCGGCGGCCGCTTGGGCACCTACAAGTACTATGACATGCACCAGGTGATCGACACCGCCCTGACCGCCTACGAGGAACAGGTCGCGCCGCTGCTGAAGAAGTAGACCGTCGTTTCACCAGAGGATTAACGATTTAGCCTGAAACCGACTGAATATTGCTGAGGCAATAGCCGGTTTCAGGCTTCTGTGTTTTTTGGGGAAGCCAAATTTCCTGGGGTACTTAAGGCTCGCCACGAGGAGTACAGTTGTCTGTAACGCACAATGTGGCGCGTAAGACGAGGGGCGTATCTCGCAAGTGGGGTGCGATGCAGTTGAAGGAGTGCATGTCATGACTGATCCGAATGTCAATCCGAACGGCCAGGTGCCGGGGCAGCAAGCTGACGCCAATCCGACTGAGCCGTTAAATGCGATGACGGCGGAAACGGGAACCGCCGCCAACAATGCTCCGACCCAAGCAATCGCAGCGGGCGAGCAGCCCACTCAAGCGTTCACTCCTGTTGAACAGCCTACGCAGGCGTTTACACCTGCCGAGCAGCCCACCCAGCCTTTTGCGCCGGCCAATCAGCCGGTACCGCCTACGCAGGCTTTGCCACCAGTGACTCCTGCCGCTGCGCCCGCGCCCGCACCGGCAGCGCCCGCGCCTGCGCCCGCACCGGCAGCACCCAATTCGCCCTATCCGGGGGCGGCTCCGGCAGGCGGATCGGTTCCTCCGGTCTACGGCAGCGTCAGTGCTCCGGTATATCCGGGCGGCGGGGCCGTGCCTCCGCAAACGCCCTATAACCCGTATATGCAAGGCGGCCAACCGAACGGCCAGCCGGGATGGTCTGGTTCTTACGGCAGTGTGCCGCCTGAAGCGAACCAGAAGTACAACGGCCTGGCTATTGCCGGTTTTATCTGCTCGTTCCTTGTCTCACTCCTCGGTCTGATCCTGAGCATCGTGGGCCTCAACCAGATTAAGAAACAGGGCGGCAAGGGCAAGGGCTTGGCCATCGCCGGCATCATCATCAGTGCGGCGGGCATGGTGATACAGGTAATACTGGTCATCGCGCTGATCGTCGGCGGTGCCTCGTATGCCAGCAAGGCTATAGATGAGGCGAAAACCGATTCCTTCTATAGTCAGTCCTCTTCGGGCAACGGTGATAGCAGCGATAAGAGCAAAGCTCAAGATAATCTTGACGATGCGCTGGACGACACGTTGGGCGAAACCCATGACGATCTAACCGACGGCGATTATGGGCTGTACGATTCGATTCAGGATTTCGTCGACTCTTTGGAATTCAAGGACTCCATTGAATCCGAAGCGGATACGTTTGCAGACACCGGCATCACCTTCAACTACCGTGTCGACGGTGACACCTTGGTGTACGAGTACGTGCTCGACGACAGCTATGCCTCGCTAGGCGATACCGCCGCTTCCTCACTGGATGCTATGGACAGCACCTATCAATCCACCGCGAATCTGCTGGGCTCGATGTGCAAGACCTCCAGCGGCAAGGCATCATTGCGCGTCATCATGCACACGCAAAGCGGCCAGTCGCTGTATGACAAAACCTGGACCGAAAAGTAGCAATCCCAGCGAACGTGCGTTTTGGTCGATTGAAGGCCGGTCTGCTTGCTCCTTGGACGGATGCTTCTGCGGAAGGAACCGCCAAGGAGTAGGCTTACAGGCATGAGACTCGCACGTTTTTCTTTGAATGATTCGCCGCGCTACGCCTTCGTGCAGAAGGACGAAACGGACGGCAAGGACTACCTCATCGAACTCGACGGTCATCCGCTGGCCGGCGACCAGGTCAAGCCCACCGGCGCTCGTTACCCGGTCGACGGCGATGGCATCCGTCTGCTCTCCCCGGTGATTCCCTCCAAGGTCTACGGTCTGGCCAAGAACTATGAGGCGCACGCCCAGTTCATGCACGAGGCCGGCCATTCCGAAATCGCCCACGCGCCGGAAGACATGGTGATCTTCACCAAGCCGTCCACCTCGGTAATCGGCCCCGACGATCCGATCGTGTACCCGGCCTGCTCCAAGGACATGAACTTCGAGCCGGAAGTGGCCGTGGTGATGGGACGCATCGCCAAGAACGTGTCCGTTGAAAACGCGATGGATTACGTGCTCGGCTTCACCTGCGTGAACGACGTGACGTTGCGCGATCTGCAGGGCATCGACCCCACGTGGACGCGCGCCAAGGGCTTCGATACCTCCTGTCCGCTCGGCCCGTGGATCGTGATGCGTGACGACCTCGACTGGAAGGACGCCAAGATTTCCTTCACGCTGAACGGCGAGGATGTGCCGATGGCGTCTGGCACCACCGCGAACCTGATTCACGGCATCCCCGAGCAGATTGCCGCGATTTCGTCGTTCTCCACGCTGCTGCCTGGCGACGTCATCATGACCGGCACCCCGAACGCCTCCGGCCACCTCGACCCCGGCGACGAGACCATCGTGCACGTCGAAGGCATCGGTGATCTGCGCAACGTAATCGTTCGGGCGTGACTCGTTCTGGTTCCCCTCTCTGAGGGGAACCGTCCAGGCGGAGAAGCTGACTGAGGGAACCAAGAACGCGCCTTACGCTCCCGGCAGAAGTGCGTGCAGGGCGGTCATCACCACCAAGCTGATGATGGCCGTCACTGTCAGCGAGAAGCCGGCGAGCTTGGCGTTGCCGGTCAGCGAATCGGTGAACTTAGTTGAGAAAATCGTGATCGGGGCGAAGGAGCCCAGCACGATGATCTCGCGAATCCTCATGTCAAACTGCCGGCCGCGCCGAGACGCCGGGACAGTTCCGTGCCGGCAAGCCGCAGCTTGGTCTTAAGCGACCGCTCCTGTTCGGGGCGCAGCGATCCGCTCACGAAAGTGAGAGCCAGCCCGGCGATGGGGAAATCGTTGTAGTCGCGCACAGCGACGGCGTATGAATCAAAGCCGGGCGTCACGTCGCCGTGTTCCTCGGCAAAACCGGTGCGCCGGGTTTCGGCGAGCGTCGCCTCCAGCTCCTTGGGCGATTTGGGGCCGATGCCGGTGCGGTCGGTGAACGCCTGACGATTGGGATATAGCGCGCGGACCTGATTGCGGGGGAGTGCGGCCAGAATGGCTCGCCCGGTGGCGGTCAGGTGACTGGGTAGGCGCACGCCCACGCCTGACACTAGCGGCGGGGGGGGGGGGGGGCGCGCCCCCACCACCAACGCGAACTCG
>OGQT01003468.1_pt1 | contig 10016 bp, 7 predicted proteins | sample 1553261 | NCBI WGS metagenome assembly OGQT01 (sample SAMEA2579992, study PRJEB22360) | human gut metagenome | biome: human gut; feature: human-associated habitat; material: faeces | place: Denmark | collected 2008/2010
GTGCGCCGATAACGCCTGCAGCAATACCGCCTGCCGTACAAACGCCGGGGCCGCCGCCGAGCTTGTTGCCCCAAAGGACGATATCTCTCACGATAACATCCAAGAAGCCAGTTGCCTGCATGATGCCGATGAACAGCAAGATACCCGTCATATCGGCAATCACAGGGTTCAAACCGGAATTAATCATCTTTGCAATTGTCATCGGAGCGCTTCCGGCTAGCGGGAAGCCCGCAACAATCGCGGAAATAGCCGCACCTGTGATGGCTGTGATGTAAATCGGCGTCATGCCTGTAATCATGATCACCAACGTCAGGACCATCAAGCACTGGGCTATGATCATCTGAGTTGTCATTATCTATCTCCTCTTGATTTGAGACGCAGACTCTCTCGGAGTCGCGCGTAGAAAAAACTCTACGAGATAATGTTCGCAACATTCTGTAACAGAGCGATTGCAATTGTCAGCAAATATATTGCAGAAAAATTACAAGTGATCCGTGTTTGTACTAAGAGCTTTTTATCAGGTATGCCCGTAAAACACTGTCATTTATGACGGCGATATAAGGGCCCGGTCCAAAGGACTGGATAGGCTAAACCAGCCCTATCTTTTCAGATCTAGGGGCGGCCTGTCCCGAAGTCAAGTCTGTGGAGAGATGTGAGACCTGAAGGAGTATACGGTTGTGTCCAAGCGCGTATCTCCTTTGGGAGAACGAGCAAAAACCAAGCTGTACTCCTTTGGGCAATCTCGCTGAAGCAGAAACTCCCGAGGCAACTTCGACATTAAGCTACGGCTGTCGGAGAAGCGGTAGGAATCCTCTTCATTTATGGAGGGAAGGAAGTCAATTAGGTGAGTCCGAGAAGTTGCCTGTTTTGCCAAACCGAACAAATTGAAATGCAAGACGACAAAAATGTAGTTTTGACCACAGTTTTTGCGAATTGCCATTCTGCTGTCTTGCCTTGTGGTCTTTTCCACTTATTTATTCTCCTTTTTTCTTTTTCTATGTGAAAAAGACCACAATTTTTCCCGATTTTTCCACCTCTGAGGACTTTTCCGCCTAAATAACGATAGCGATTTCATTCTGCTGCCTATCTCGCCTTTTCAAAGAAGCAAAAACTAATTTTTTGTGGTCTTTTACACATATTCCAAAGTTTCTCCTCCGTAGATTGTGGTCTTTTTCTCATTGTTTAGAGCTGGAGAAGAAAGCTTTAGAGCACAGTCACGTTGAAAATTCTTATCCGTTCAGCGACTGCCGGTGCATTGAGCCCAACCAACTAAATTCCTACACATTTTCATTCTCTATTATGTGAAAAAGACCACAATTTTTAGTCCTATGTGCTTCGGCTAAAAACCACTTCTGAGAGATCTCTTTCAAGGCGTTAACTGCATTCTGATCCTATTGCGATAAATCGTTTAGACGGTTTTCTCTGGCCTTATTTATACTGTCTCTTCGAGTTCTTTACTCAATGAGATAAGCAATGACTGACGCCAAATATGTGAAAAAGGCACCAAGACAATCCAATCTCGAGCTCTCTCGAATTTTGGCAATGTACCTCATTGTGATGCATCACTTTTCCGTGCACGGCGGTGTACCGATTTGGAGCGGCTCCGCGCCTCTCTCTTTTAATTTTTACTTGGATCAGCTGCTTTCCACCGGAGGCAAAATCGGCGTTAATTTATTCGTCTTAATTACCGGATATTTCCTTGCTAAAAAGTTCAGTAAATTTCCCAGCCTCATCTACCTTTGGATAAAGACGTTCTCCTACGTAATTGTCTTTTTCCTGCTCTTTTGCGCTCTTGGCTTACATCCCTTCAACTGGAGTTCTTTGATCAGTTGTTTTTTTCCCATCCGGAATGATTTCTATTGGTTTGTTTCTGCCTATTTCCTTCTTATCCTGCTTTCTCCGTTTATTACCATAGGAATAAAGGCGCTGGGACAACGGAAGCTGTTCACATTCTTATTGATTTTCGGATTTTTCTGGTCCGTCATTCCAACTCTAACGACTAAACCTGAATATTACGGTTCAACGCTTTTTTGGTTTGTGTATCTCTTTTCTTGGGGCGCGTTTCTCAGAGATTATCTAGAAAGGAAAATCTTCTCCCGATCCATGTGTTTGTCGGTTTGCGGAGCGAGCTGGGGCATTATTGCCATCATCATCGCTCTTGCCGATTGGAACAATCGCGTCAGGACTTTCATCGGTTACATTGATTGGTTCACCTTCGCAAACTTGTATAGCGTCTTCTCTTTAATTTGTGCCCTCTCGCTTTTTGTGTTCTTCAAACAGATGCAGATCGGCTACAAGCCTTGGATCAACAAATTTGCTGCAGCGATGTTCGGTGTCTACCTCATTCATGAGAATCCGATTGTTTACCCGTGGCTCTGGAGCAGAGTATTCCACGTGCCGGAATATTTGGGTTCCTCTTGGTTCATCCTCTATGCACTTGCAGTAATCACAATCGTATTTTTTATTTGCGCGATTTTGGACCTTATTTGGGAAAAGGTCCTTCAATCCGGATATCAAAAATACCTTTTTCCCCGACTCCAGCCGTTAGATAAAAGAGTTACCGACTTCCTTAATGCTCCGGCGAGCCAAAAATAATTGTGGTCTTTTTCTCATTTTTAACTTTTTTACTTCCGACTTTTTTGAGCTTTATACCTAACTATCTAAAATGGGAGAAACTTTTATAGGTGGTTTATGTCTGCTCCCATCATTGATTCTTTACCGCTCCCGCCTCATTCTCCAGAAGCCGAGCATGCCCTTTTAGGTGCGCTTTTAGCGAATCCTGAATCTTTCCATCTAATCGAGCCCCCTTTAGAGCCCGGTGACTTTTACAACTATGCCAATCGACTGATTTATCAGGCGATATTCTCTTTGGCGTCTCAAGGCAAACCGGCTGATGTTCTCACGGTTTCAGATTTATTGAGAGAGATCGGGAATGAGAAAGAGACAGGCGGATTGGAGTACCTCAATCGTTTGACGGAAAGCTACGCCAGCGCAGCTAACCTCAGCGAATATGCAAGAATCGTCAAAGATAAGGCACTCAAACGCAACCTCATTTCCAAACTGGCTCAATTAGAAGCTGAGGTCAATTCAGACAGAGGGGCTTCTTCCGAAGACTTGCTCGACCGCGTGCAAAGCGAGTTCTTAAAAATGGGACTTGGCAAAAATAAAGATGCTTCTTCTTTTGAGTCTTCCGGCTCTATTTTGGACGGCGTCATTGACGAAATGCGTTCAATTGCAGACTCTCCGACAGAAATCCGCGGCTGCGAAAGCGGAATCGAGCAGCTTGACGACGTGACAAGAGGCTTTAGACCCGGACAATTGGTTGTCATTGCTGCGCGTCCCGGCATCGGCAAAACAGCCTTCGCGCTTCAGGTCGCACGCCGCACTGCCGTTCGTCAGAAAAAACCGGTTGCGATCTTCGCGCTGGAAATGACAAAGAACGAAGTTCTCAAAAGAATGCTGAGCTCTGAGAGCGAAGTTGAAATGGAAAGTATCGACGGCGCCCAAATGACGGATACTCAATGGAGCAGAATTTATCAAGCTCAAGAAGTGCTGTCTAAAGCACCGATATTCGTTGACAGCTCAAGCGAGCTGACGCTTATGCGCATTAAGACGAAGCTTCGCCAGCTCGCTGCGCAGGTTGGAAATATCGGATTGGTTGTAGTTGACTATCTCCAGTTGCTAGAACAAGAAGACGAGAACGCTTCTGCGGATCTTCGTTCCATACAGATCGGTGTTCTTTCTCGGGGCCTAAAGCTGCTGGCCAAAGAACTCAATGCTCCGGTCCTTCTTTTATCCCAGCTTAACCGTCAGGTCGAAAACCGGCCTAACCATACTCCGCTTCTTTCCGACTTAAGAGAATCCGGTTCCATTGAACAGGATGCCGACATGGTGCTCCTGCTTTATTCCAAGGCCAAATTCGGGCAGGAGCAAGGAGACTCCAGAACAATTTACATGGATTTGGCAAAGCATAGGAACGGACGCTTAGAAGTTTTTTCTACGATTTTCAAAGGCGAAATCCAACGCTTTGAAGAATTAAACGCTTGGAATCAATGAGAAGAAAAAAGAGCCTAGACCGACGTGTTCAATGAACATCTAAATCTTGGAGGGCTTCGATCTAGGCCCGTAAACCGATAATTGTTAGAAAAAATAACACAAATATGGGATAAATAGCAAATTAAGAGACGGATTTTTTTATTTTTAAATTTAATAAAAAGCCCTGATAGCCTTGGGTTTTTCAAAAATTAGCCGGAACTATTTTTATTCTGACACTCATAACCGCTATACATTGTAATTTCTGCGGTCTAAGCTAACTTTCAGACGGTGAAATTGTGGTCTTTTTCTCATATTTTTAAGCTGGCCTTCTCTGCTTCGTCTTTCGATGACTTAATTCCTTCTCTTTCTTGCTTTTTGATTTTCTTCACGTTGTATCGCTTCTAAATTTCTTTTTTGCGAAACTTTTGTAGGATGCTGTCAGTGTGATCTGACTGGTTCTCTCTTTCAAAACCTTCTACGACAGAGGCTTGCTGATTTGTTCCATCCAAACTGAGCTGTTTGCGTCGCTTTAAAATTTTTTGAAGTCTTTTTCATTGGGTGTGTCTTTTAGTCGTAGGGCTTTTTTATATTTTTATATTAATCTTTTTATTTTTTTTAGGCCCTCTATTTTCACTTTTAAATCAAAAGGTTACATACGTAAAAATGTATAAAAGACCACAAAATATGAGAATTTGACCACAAATAGGCTGTTTTTCTCTGTGAAAAAGGCGACTTAATATGCGATTTTTACCACATATGCAGAAGAATTTATGTGAAAAATACCACAATATTATGTAAAAAAGACCACAGTATCCCGATTCTTTTTCCTTTTGGAAGGGGAAGTGTGAGAGAATCAACTATCGAAATGTCAGAATGAGCCGGATCGGAGGGTATTAATGGCCAGCGAAAATCAACAACAGGAGTTTGAACTCCTCACAGACGATGATGATTGGTCTGACAGCCCTAAAGCCGGGAAAAAGAATTCTTTATGGAATACCAATGCGGTCGTTGTTAAATCAAACGACCTGCTGACGGCGAAAACCAATCTCACCTTAAATGAGCTTCGAATCATCTTAGTTGCGATCAGTAAGATCGATTCGATGAATCCGGAGGTCAGAGGGGATGCAAGTTATTGGGTTTCAGCCAAAGAGTTAAGAGAGATCGGCAGCGAACGTTCTAAGGCCTATAAATACCTCCAGAACGCAGTCAATACGCTTTACAACAGAAGCGTTATCCGCACCTTCGGATCCAACGGTAAAGAACGAGATGAGTTCCGTTGGATTTCTAAGGTCTCTTATCGAAGCGGCATGATCGGTCTGACGTTCTCCCAGGAGGTCCTCCCCTTTTTGACGCGTATCCGAAGCAACTTCATTCGCTATCCGATTAAACAGATTTCCGAATTGAAGAGTGTTTCGACATTACGATTCTTCGAGCTGTGTGTGCGCTGGCGCGGCCAGGTCAAGAAGATGACGATTACCGAGCTTAAAGACATTCTTAACATTCCTCAAAAAAAATTAAACGGCGACGTCGCTCGAATTGTCAGAGAGTGCGCTGCCAAAATTAATGAGGCGACCAAAATCGACTTCCATGTGGAGTGCGAGTTCGTCCGAACCGGTAGAAAATTTACTCATATTATCTTTTCCGTTAAGAACCGTCCCAATATTCTTGTAGAAAGAACTCAGTCGGTTCCGCCGGAGGATGTGCCGGATGTTAGAGATCTTGTGGGCTATACCGATGAGGATTGGCAGAACCTGACTTTGTCGGACAGTCAGAGAAATTACTTTGCCTCTCTCCTTAGCCGTCACAACGACGGCGGCGTAGGCAACCGCTTTGCCGGCGAGTTCATCAATGCTGCCGGACGTGAAGGGTACTCTCAAGAGTCTTGGAAACGCTGGATCGAAAACCGTTTGGCCGATCCCAAGTTTGTGTATGAAGCGAGAGTCTATTTACATGATCTCGGGTTCAAACCTTCATCAGCGGTCAAGAAAAATGTGAAAAAGACCACAAATTAAAACCTCTACGAAACAGCCGCTCGGCTGTTTTGGTTTTTAGGAGTCACGGTTTTCTGAAAGATATTGTGGTCTTTTTCACATTGTTTAAACTGTTGCGTCTCTAAACGGCCGCATTCTTTCTTGTTTCTGCTCTCTTCCTCGTATCCTTGAAGAAAAAACAAGGACTAAAAATGGTTTATTTGGATACGATGCCTCTGAGATTCGGGCATTTTCGGGTTTTGATTACAACAGCGATGGGGCAGTTCCTAGGAGCCGCTGTTGCAACGCTTTCCGGCGTCTTAATTCCTCTTCTCGCCATCGTTCAGCATCATGAGCTGGATTCGGTAACACAGGGCCTGATTGCCAGTATGGAACTGATCGGCATCATGGTTGGGTCCTTTGTTATTGGAAAACTCGCCGATAAGGACGGATACCTTCCGTTTCTTAGACTAAGTTCCATCCTTGTTTTTATCGGTGCGCTTGTGGTCTACGTGACAGGAAGCATTGATCTGCTGATTCACTCGCTGTTTGTCATGGGATTCGGCATCGGAGGCGATTTTGCATTGGATTCCGACTATGTTGATGAAGTCATGCCGAAACGCTGGCAGGAAACGATGGTCGGTATCACCAAATCATTTTCTGCTCTCGGAAACTTGTCAGCTGGTGGAGGTTTCCTTGTTCTCTGTTCGATCGAGTGGACTGCAGAAATTTGGAGACAGATCTTCTTATTTGTGGTCTTTCTCTCATTTTTAATGATCATCAGCCGATTATTCTTCTTTAAAAGTCCCGGCTTTCTTATTGCAAAAGGGAAGTTTGACGAAGCCAGACAGGTTGTTAAGGCAATGCTTGGACCTGATGTAGAGATTCCACCGTCCTATTTGGAAAAAACTTCTCCTTCTTCTAACGGCGCTAAAGTAGATCTGTTTAAAGGAGAACCCCTTCAGAAAGTGATTTTTTCCGGTGTGCCTTGGGGATGTTCAGGGCTCGGAGTATATGGAATCGGCATCTTTCTCCCGATACTGATTATGAGTCTCGGCATTTCCGGTTTTGATACTTCTAAATCGGGTCCTTTAGGATCCGTAATGAACTCGGTGAATCTCACGTTTATTATCAGCTGGTTCATTCTCATCGGATTTATAGCCGGTCTTTTTATTCTTCATAAAGTTTCGACCGTCAAACAACAGTTTTACGGATTCCTGCTCGCCGCCGCGGCTGTTCTACTTCTGCTGCTCTGTTATTTATTCAAATGGCCTGCCGCTATTTCAATTGCAGCGTTTGTTCTGTTTGAACTGGCTCTTAACGCCGGCCCAAATCTTACGACGTTCATCATTCCGTCATTAGTCTTTCCGTTAGATATTAAAGCAGAGGGGGCGGGCTACGCTGCGTTCTTCGGGAAGTTTGGCGCTGTGATCGCTGTCTTTAGTTTTCCTATCCTCATGAAGCTGGGAGGCGTTTCTCTAGCGCTAGTTGTATCAGTGGCTGTACTTGGACTTGGCGCTTTTCTGACCTACTTCTACGCGAAAAAATTAGGACTGGAAAAATGAGAAAAAGACCACAAATCATCAAATGATTTTGTGGTCTTTTTCACATATCAAGAACGTTTGATCTATGCCAATTCGTCAATCATCCTGATCCTAATTTTGTCCACAGGCACTGCTACGACGGTTTTGTTGTCTTCACGTAAGACGCAGACTTCGTCGTGACGATCAGAAAGTAATCGCGGAAGAAGATTGCCGGAAACTTTCTCACCTGCCTCATCTAAAAATTCAACTTGAATACCCAAGGCTTTACCGGCGGGCACACGGCGATAACCTCTAGGAAAGTCTTTCTTTTTAAGACGATCCTCAAACGCAACGATTTTTTTGGGTTTCTGCGGAACGATTTTCTGGAGTCTGTCCAATACAGCTTGTGCAGAACCGCGGCTAATTAGGCCGTCTTTGTCTTTGCAAGCTTCCAGATCTTTAGCGATGTTGGTGCTTTTTTCACAGATATTGTTCAGGATCTGTGCTGTCTGGGCATCGTTAACAGCGCAATCGGCAATCAATTTAAGAACTTCTTCCTTAGAAGAAGCTAATGCGGCAATACGAGAAATATAAGTTCTGTCTTTGCCCAAACGAGCAGCAATTTCGGTTTGGTTAAAACCGTTCTGAATCAGCTGGCTAATGCTTTGGATCAAATCCTGAAGCTTCATATTGTCGCGCTGGATGTTCTCGGTTAGCTGACCGAAAATTCTTTCTGAATCAGAAACAGGAGCATCAACAACAATAGCTTCTACCGTTTCCAAGCCGGCTTTCTTAGCCGCCAGCCAGCGGCGTTCGCCCTGCAGGACAACGTATTTATTGTTTTCACCTTTAATGACTGTAATCGGCATCAGCTGGCCGGATTTCATGGATTCAGCCAGCTCGTCGATATTCTCAATAACGGTTCTTACCTGAGGTCGGACCTCAATTGACTCTACTGGTAATTTTGTTAAAACCTTTCCATTGACGCCCGCGGCAATCGCACCGTTAAACTCGGTCAAGCTTTTGATATTGGTCGGTTTAAAAGTTTGAGTCTTTGCTTTTGTAACTTTAAAAGTTTTCATAGTTAACCGATTTTCTTAATTCTTGCCAGCATTTCTTTGTATACGGCTTCAAGTTCTTCGTAGGATCGCTTGCCGTTGCGGATTTCGTCCACGGGGATACCCATTGTTGTAGCGGCATCAATCGGAGCGCGATGCCTGAGTTTGGAGTTGAAGATATCGCAATTAGTCTCAGAAACGAGATACTCCAGTGTGCTCTTAGCAGAAGCAGAGTCATCGTATTCATTAACCACAACACCTAAAAATTTCAGGCCGGGATTGAAATTCTGCTGCACGGCACGGATGGTATTGACCATGCCGGAGACGCCTCCGACCGCATAGCCTGAGAGTTTGATCGGGCAGATGACATAATCAGCCATGACCAATCCGCCGAGGAGTTTTCGGCCCAAAGAAGGCGGGCAGTCAACCAAGATATAGTCGTATGCGTCTTTTAGTGCCTGAATATTTGCAGCCGGGTTACGAATGACATCCAACTCACGGCTTTCGATGTCATAACCTTCGTTCGAGTTCGGTTCAGATCCGATTAAATCTACGCCGTACGGGGTGTCATCAAAGATTCCGAGCTCTTCGAGATTCGGTTCAAAAAGAGCCGCAGACGAAGTAGCGGTGTACGGCTGTCCTTGTGTCAAAGATTCTGTCGTATTTCCTTGCGAATCAATATCGATGACCAGCACTTTCTTTTTACGATGTTTACGTAAATAAAAAGCGGCTTGCACCGTTAATGTTGATTTGCCGACTCCGCCTTTTTGATTAGCAAAAGCTATGACCTTCCCCATAGGGACTTCCTTAAATTTGTAGATATCTTCAGACGGTATCTTAACAAATTCAAAAATCGGCGTTTGAAATGTGACGTGTGAACATGTTCACACTACAAAAGAGTTGTGGTCTTTTCCACATAATATTGAAACTTCTGAGAGAAAGATTTCAATGATTATTAGCAGAGATTTGAAGGAAAATAAGAGACAAGAGCTACACATCTGTGGTCTTTTTCACATAGTTCCGTTTTTCTAAGAAAAAGTTGAGAGTGAAGACGGACTTTAAACAAAGGAATCTAAATAAGTAAAATCAACAACGATTAGACACATCGCTGTTATTGAGAGAAAAAGAACTGTAAGCGAGAGCGAATTTTTATTTTTCGAAGCAGTTTTGCTATTTGAATTAATCGCTCCAAATTTCGGGGCGGAATAGAGCAGACGAATGTTTCTAAAATCTGCTCTACTACAACAAGATTAGAAAAGATAAAACTGAGAAAGCCTGATTTGGTAAGGTCTGCGGGCCGAGTTCCGCACTTTTAGATGCGGAAGACAGAGTTCGAGTGTGAACATGTTCACACGGAAGAAATAAGCAGATAAAACAAAACCTCTTGAACGGTTAGGTCCAAGAGGTTTGTCTTTTATGGAGAGCCCGGA
>OGQT01003470.1_pt1 | contig 10011 bp, 8 predicted proteins | sample 1553261 | NCBI WGS metagenome assembly OGQT01 (sample SAMEA2579992, study PRJEB22360) | human gut metagenome | biome: human gut; feature: human-associated habitat; material: faeces | place: Denmark | collected 2008/2010
GGCCTGCCTGTAATACGGTTTTCTCATTTTCTTCTGAAATCTGCATCCAATCCTCCACACACTTTCTTTCCTCTCCAGTCGTCAAACCTCTAAAGTATTTGAAGAGCAAAGTAGTATCAAGATTTATTCCATCCATATGTTCTTTTCCAATTCCCATTCTATATATATGACAAACTCGTACAGACTATACCCTAAACAAAAAATACATTTTTTTCAAAAAAAATTGATCTCAATGATACTTTTACTAAAGTTTCCAGGAAAGAACCTACTCATAAATTCAAAATAGTTTTATTATTTTTTACCTTTGCGCAAAGAGATAAAAAATCTAAATGTAAAGGGCATGGACGATAATAACTTAATAACCTTACTACAACAAGGAGACCAGGATGCTTACAAACAACTGTTTATCAAGTATTACTCCCCCCTTTGCGAATACGCGTCACAGTATATTTCTGATGATGATTCTGAAGAGCTTGTGCAGGAGTTGATGCTTTTTCTTTGGGAAACACGGGAAAATCTTGTGATTGAGACGTCTTTGAAATCCTATCTATTTATATCCACCAAACACCGTTGCCTCAATGCGATCAGGAAAAACCTGTATCACGAGCGTATCCATAACCAGATATATGAGAAGATAAAAGACCAGTTTGAAGACCCGGACTACTATTTTGTAAATGAACTGACAGAAAACATACAGAAAGCAATCGAGAACCTGCCCGAAACCTATCGGGAAACATTTGCCATGAGCCGATTCGGGGAAAATACGAATGTGCAAATTGCCCAAAAACTCGGAGTATCGGTAAAAACCGTCGAATACAGGATATCGCAGGCACTTAAGATACTCCGTCTTAAATTGAAAGATTATCTGCCTTTCTTGATAAATATTCTGGGATAAACCTGCTTTGACAAATTGTCACTTCCATCCCATCAAAATCAGATTAGTACCCCATATTTTTAAAATTAGTACTGCGGGTAATATTTTTTAACATTCATATAGACAGCAAAAATAGGAGAACAGCATCAATCTGTCAGACACCAGTTATTCGTTAATAAATTAAAATCAAGCCAAAGCTTATTAAACTTACAGAGAACTTACGTGTCTATCTTTTCGTATTTAATATCAGATAAGATAAAACAAAAGTTATGAAATCGGGAAGGTATTTTTTCATTCTGTTTTTAATTCTGTTGACTATGCCTGCATATGCACAAAAAGGTGTAGACATCACCGGAACGGTGATTGAGGAGGGGACCAATGAACCGATCGAACAGGCAACGGTCCGTTTGTTAAGCGTCAAAGACAGTTCTATGATCGGAGGTGTCGCCACATCACGCAACGGAGGTTTCGTACTCAAGAACATTAAAAACGGCAGCTACTTGCTGCACGTATCATTTGTCGGATTCGATCCGCTCTACCAGCCCCTGCGCATCACGGGAAAAAACAATCCTGTCAAATTAGGTAAACTTGCACTTGCCGACGGAGCGATCCTATTGGGCGAAGCTGTCGTGATCGGGAAAGCACCGGAAGTAACCGTACGCAACGATACGATGGAGTACAACGCCGATTCCTACAAGACTACAGAAGGTTCCATGTTGGAAGATTTGCTGAAAAAGATGCCCGGTGTGGAAGTGGACAGCGAAGGGAAAATCACCGTCAACGGGAAAGAGATCAAAAAGGTGTTGATCGACGGAAAAGAGTTCTTTTCCGATGACCCTAAGGTGGCCTCCAAGAACCTGCCATCCAAAATGATTGACAAAGTACAGGTGTTGGACAAGCTGAGCGATATGGCCAAGATGACCGGATTCGACGACGGAGAAGAGGAAACCGTCATCAACCTAACCGTCAAGCCCGGCATGAAACAAGGCTGGTTCGGAAACGCTTTTGCCGGTTACGGTAGCGAAGACCGATACGAAGGAAACTTCATGGTGAACCGTTTTATCAACAACGATCAGCTGACTTTGATGGGAGGAATCAACAACACGAATAATATGGGATTCTCGGACCTTGCCTCCAGTATGTTCTCAGGGATGGGCGGACCACGTGGACGCCGGGGTGGAGGAGCCGGCAACGGGATCACGACATCCGGCAATATCGGTCTGAATTTCAGTAAGGAGTTTAACCCGAAGTTGACGGTCGGAGGCAACCTCCGTTATTCCCATTCCGACAACGACGCAATCAGCAAAAGCAACCGGCAGAATATACTACCGGGTGACAGCACCTCTTTCTACAACGAGAATAACAATAGCAACACACGCAGCGACAATGTAGCCGCCGACCTTCGCATGGAATGGAAACCGGACTCGCTCACCCAGATCATCTTCCGTCCGAGTTTCAGCTATAGCGACAGCCATAGTCGCGAAGGGAGCACTTTCAACACACTGAGCGGAAACCGCGACACGGTCAACATAGGCGAATCCGAATATCTTTCCGACGGAAGCGGATATAACCTTAACGCCCGCCTGGAATTCAGCCGTAAGCTAAACAGCGAAGGACGTGTTTTCAGCGGATCTCTGTCGGGAGGACTAAGCGATTCCTACAATAAAGGGCTGAACTATTCGAACACCGAGTATCTGATGATGGCGGAGGGGATGAACAACGAACTGGTGGACCAGCGCTTCCGCTACGACAACAAAGGGTTTAACTACCGGGCTTATCTATCCTGGGTAGAACCGATCGGCCACAACAACTTCATCCAGGCAACCTACAGCATCCGGCAAAACAAACAGGAATCTCTGAAAAACTCTTACACTCGCGAAGAGGGAAGCGAAGATTACAATGTCTTAGACACAGCCTACAGCAAGAGCTACCGCAACAATTTCATCAACCAGCAGGTCAGCCTCGCCTTCAAAGCCGTCCGGGCCAAATATGATTACACGGTCGGTTTGACGGTAGACCCGTCTCATAGTACGAGCGAGAACTTCGTGGGTGACACGGTTCTCTCCAAGTTGTCACGCAATGTGGTGAACCTTTCACCGATGGTCCGCTTCAACTATAAATTCAACAAGCGGACAAACCTCCGCATCAATTATCGCGGACGTACCAGCCAGCCCAGCATGACGCAACTGCAACCCGTGGCCGACATCTCCGACCCGTTGAATACGACAATGGGTAACCCAGATTTGAAACCGACCTACACAAACAACCTGTTCATCCGTTTCCAGAAATTCGTGCCCGAAAAGCAAACGGCCCTGATGGTGATGGCGAATCTCAACTACGTGATCAACGATATCGTCAACAAGTCCGTCTATGTCGGCAATACAGGTAAGAAGATGACGACCTACGACAATGTAAACGGGAACTACAACGGAAACATCCGCGTCCTGTTCAACACACCGCTCAAAAACCGGAAGTTCTCGATCAACTCCATGACAATGGCCTCTTATGCCAACAGCAACGGGTTCATCAACGATGAGAAAAACACAAACAAAAATCTGGTTTTAATGGAACGTGCCGGAATCGATTTCCGCTCCGACTATCTGGACCTCGGGCTCAACGGCAACATCCGTTACAACGGGACACAGAACTCACTTCAAGGACAAACCGACCTGAACGCATTCAATTACGGTGTGGGCGGAACGACAACGATCTATCTCCCACTCGATTTCAAAGTGGAAAGCGATATCAACTGGTCCACCAACTCCGGTTATTCGGATGGTTTCAAGCAAAACGAAGTGCTATGGAACGCCGCCGCCTCCAAGTCATTCCTGAAAGGGAAACAGGCTACACTCCGTTTTAAGATATACGACATACTGAAACAACGCAGCAATATCTCCCGTAGTGTGACTGCCAGCTATACACAAGATTCCGAATACAATACCTTGGGTAGCTACTTTATGGTGCATTTCATCTACCGTTTCAGCATCTTTAAAGGAGGAGCCAGCATGAACGATGTGCAGGGACCGGGCGGAAGAGGGCCGAGACATGGTGGTCCGATGGGCCCGCCTCCGGGTGGAAGATTTTGATGATTTATCTGTTACTTTTCTCTTGAAAGAAAAGTAACAGATAGAGCCTTTTGATCAACGAAGGTTCCAATATAGCCGGATAAATCAAACCGTAAAGTGCTCCATAAAAGTGGGCATTATGATTAATATTATCCCCCGCCTTTTTCGCCATATACTGGCAATAGGCCAGGTAGATCACACCAAAAATAATTCCCGGAATCGGCAGTACGGCAAAGAACAGAATTTTTCCCCACGGGTCCAAAAAGATGGAAGTGAACAAGACAGCCGACACAGCACCCGAAGCGCCTATCGACACATAATAGGGATCATTGCGACGACGGGCCAGATCATAAAGGGAAGCAGCAACCATCCCACCAAAATACAATCCTAAATAGCCGCCTGTACCCAACCCCAAATAGCCGAAAGCACTCTCCATATATGTCCCGAACGACCAGAAGGTGAACATATTCACAAGCAGGTGCGTCATGTCGGCATGCACAAAACCATGCGTAATCAACCGGTACCATTCATTATTATGAACGGTACGATACGGTATGAATGCTAACTTCCGGAACAACTCATGGTCGCCGAAACAGATATAGGACACGACAACCGTGATCCCGATAATAACATAAGTAATCATGATCTATTCTATATTTAATGCGTCAAATGTAGTAAAGATTGAACAATGTATTCCTTATATGGTTTATAAAAACAAAGCTTTTACATTTGCAATTTCCGCATTAGCTTTCTATCTTTACGAATTGCAACATACTGACAGATACAAAAAGCACCCGGAATGCTGGCACTCGTACACATACATATACAATGGATAGTGGGTATAATATTCATCATATTATACTGCGTCACCATTCTTGGGTTAGTACTGGTTATCATCACAGAGAATAGGAATCCGTTGAAAACGATTCCCTGGGTGATCGTGTTGCTCCTTGCTCCCGGTATCGGGCTCCTGTTCTATTTCTTCTTCGGACAGGATAACCGGAAGCAACGGATTATCTCCCGGCGCACCTATAAGCGCATCATGAAGCGGCCGCAGGAAGGGAAACTCCCGCAAGATGCCTGCTCCGTTCCAGCTCCCTATCAGCCATTGGTCACACTGTTGACAAACAGCAACCAATCCTCCCTGCTCTATGGAAGCGACATCACGATCTATACGAACGGGGCAGACAAGTTTCACGACCTTTTACAAGAGATTGCGGGGGCAACCCATCATATACACATCCAATATTATATCTTCTGCGACGACGAAATTGGTAATAAGGTCAAAGAACTGTTGATCGAAAAAGCCAAAGAAGGAGTCGAAGTCCGTGTTCTTTACGACGATGTAGGTTGCTGGAACGTGAAAGACAAGTTCTTCAAGGAAATGTCGGATGCCGGTATCGAGGTCAACGCCTTCCTGAAAGTAGCGTTCCCGGTCTTCACCAGCAAAGTAAACTACCGGAACCACCGGAAAATCGTTGTCATAGACGGTAAAGTCGGCTTTATGGGCGGCATGAACATTGCAGACCGCTACACGAAAGGAACCAGTTGGGGGACATGGAGGGACACGCATTTCAAGATTATCGGAAAAGGTGTACATGGTTTGCAGGCGGCTTTCCTGATCGATTGGTACGTGGTCAGCAAGAAACTCCTGAACGACAAGATTTACTATCCACCGCTTCCGGTCTATTCGGACGATAATATCATGCAGATCTGCACCAGCGGCCCCGTCGGACAGTGGCGCACGCTCTTGCAGGCGGCCATCTTCACGGTTGCCAATGCCAAGAAATATGTATTTATCCAGACCCCTTATTTCCTTCCGACCGAAGGGCTGAACCAGGCTTTGCAGATAGCAGCTTTGGGAGGTGTCGACGTACGGCTGATGCTCCCAAAGCGTTCGGACACGCGTACGGCAAACATGGCGACTCACTCTTTCATTGATGAGATGGTAAAAGCAGGCGTCAAAGTCTATTTCTATAAACCGGGATTCCTACATTCTAAACTGATGGTGGCAGACGATGAACTGACCTGCATCGGTTCCGCCAATATGGACTTCCGCAGTTTCGAGCATAATTTCGAGATCAACGCCTTTGTTTACCAACCTTCGTTTGCCTTACAGATGAAGAAGGTATTCCTGCACGACATGCATAGTTGCGAAAGACTGGTTCCATCACGCTGGCTGAAGCGTCCGATCAAACAACGCATAGCCGAATCGTTTATGCGTCTGTTTTCTCCTCTTCTTTGATAAAGATAGAAAAATTCACCGAACCGTAGACGCGGTGCTGATAGAAATAGGGCAACCCGGAGAAATCATTTGTCTTCGGATGTTCCATCACGAAGATTCCCCCGTCTCGCAGCAGATCACGTTCGAAGACAAGTTCCGGCACTTCGGGTAATTCTTTCAGAGCATAAGGAGGATCGGCAAAGATGAAATCGAAATGCCGGGCCGGAGCCGAATGGAGATAACGGAAGACATCGCCGCGAATCAGCGTCAGCGAATCCGTTTTCAACTCTTTGGCTACTTTGGCGATAAAAGAAGCATGCGCATTATTCTTTTCGACGGCTGTCACGCTCCGGCACTCACGTGAAAGCAGTTCGAAAGAGATACTTCCCGTCCCGGCAAACAAGTCGAGTGCGTCCAACCCTTCAAGGTCGATATGGTTGGAGATCACATTAAAGATATTTTCCTTCGCAAAATCCGTCGTCGGACGGGCACTGAAGGTAGACGGGACATCAAAACGGCGCCGTCCGTATATTCCACTTATAATTCGCATAAAGATAAAGCTATAAGATCCAGCGGAGCCTGCAACACCTCCGGCCCCATCAGATAGGCTTCGGAAGGGATCTCCTGCGGATCGATGTATTGTAAATAATTCCGCAACGTATTCGTTATTTCACTCCGCAAAGGCACATCGCCGAAAAGACGCAACTGGTCTTTCTGTTGATCCATTCCAGCCTGCTTCCATACATATAATATATAATACAAGATATCGTCCGTATGTTCATACTCGAACGAGTTCACGAAAAACAGGTTCCCCTGTGCATAGCACGCCACATCCATTCTCCGGCGATGCAGCACGACATATAGCTGGCGAGGCAAGCGGGCACGGCTCTGCTTCTTCCACAACGAAAGCAGCGGACTGACATGATGGACAAAACGGGGATTGACCAGCGAACGGGAACAAAACTCATATACTTCTTCATCCACCCCGAATACCAGTTCTGCCGGTTCATCTTTCAGTTCATTGCTCAGGCAACGTCCTTCGGGAGACGAGAATGTGAACGCCAGCAGTTCCGCTTTCTGCTTTTCCTGAAAAACTTCTTTCGGCACAAGCGTATATTGGGGAGTGACACAAACCACATTGACCTGTTTGTAGAACCAGGTCAGGAAATCGTTTTCAAAGAAACATTCTTTCAGGGAAGAGACATAAGGCTTTGTCCGGTCGAATTCGATGTCTCTATAAAAGAAACTCTCATTTACCGAAGGACTGTATGCGGAAAAAGAAAGTCCACCCGACCGAAGCCGGATGGACATTATATAATTTTCCGAATAATCAGCTGTTAACTTATCAGACAGATTAATAGCCATAGGCAATCATTAATCTTCCCAGTTACCTGCGTTGTTATTGATTTCTTCGATAGAACCTACGCGCAGACCCTGATATTTGTTCATCTTTTCGGCCTTATCCTTCAAGTTGTAAACCAACTGTTTGTCCAAATCGCCCAGATAGTCGTCATACAGAACACCGCACTGGAATACTTTTACAGTATAACCGGAACCGGAAGTAAGAGTAGCCGTATCCATAGAGAACTGCACGTTCGCACCCGGTACATTGCGCATATCATCTACATTATAACCACTACCGAACAATGTGTCCACAGCTGTCACCCAAACAGTATCACGTCTGATCAAACCTTTCTTAACGGCTTCCTGTTCAGTCATACCCTTTTCGAGCTGTTCGTCCGTCAATACACCTTCCTTGATAAGGAACGGCAATTTTTCATCTTTTAAAAACTTACTCAGTTCATCAAAATTGGCTGCATGTACCTTGTGGATGTTCTTGTATTCGATCTGTGCTTTACGAATATCGATCAAACGAGCTTTGATCAAATTTTCACGTTGTTCTCTCGTCTTATCGAATTCGATCGGACCCATAACACTTCTGTAACACATGTACGCAAGCAGTACTACTGCCACAGCCAATAAAATCTTTAATGTAACTTTCATGGTTTATATTGTTTTTTGAATTTATTTCGTTCGGCAAATTTAAAAAAGAATATTTAATACACTACCTTTATCGCGAAAATTATTGCGATCAAAATGATAAATAGTTATTTAAGCCGCCAAATTACACAAAATTTCCCATATAATCCGACCGAAGACCAGGTTTTAGCGTTAAATGTCCTATCCGATTTCCTTCTTTCGAAAGAACCGGATTCGCTTTTATTACTCAAAGGATATGCTGGAACCGGTAAAACTTCTTTGGTCGGAGCCCTGGTGAAGACGATGGCGGAGCTAAAACAGAAAAGCATCCTGCTCGCCCCAACCGGACGGGCGGCAAAGGTATTTTCCGGCTATGCCGAACAGAAAGCGTTTACGATACACAAAAAGATCTATCGTCAGAAAGCCTTTTCAAACGAACCGACAGGTTTTCATCCGGCTGACAACTTGCATAAAGACACACTATTTATTGTAGACGAAGCCTCCATGATAGCCAATGAGGGATTGGACTCGTTTGTTTTTGGCACCGGACGCCTGTTGGACGACCTGATCCAGTATGTTTATTCCGGCGAAAACTGCCGCCTGATCCTAATGGGCGATGTGGCACAGTTACCTCCCGTCATGCAAACCGAAAGCCCCGCCCTCAACCCGGAAATCCTGCGGGGATATAATTTACAGGTACAGGAAATCACCCTCACCCAGGTTGTCCGCCAAAGCGAAGACTCCGGGATCTTGTTCAATGCAACCCGCCTTCGGGACGCCTTGCGGAACGAAACGGTCGAGATTTTCCCCAAACTAAAGCTGAAAGGCTTCACCGATTTCAGAAAGGTAAACGGAGACGAACTGATCGAAGAAATATCTTCGGCCTACAGTCGGGACGGAATCGAAGATACCATGATTATTTCTCGCTCTAATAAGCGGGCTACCCTATATAATAATGGTATCCGCAATCGCATCCTGTACCGGGAAGAAGAACTTTCGTCCGGCGACCGGCTGATGATTGCCAAGAATAACTATTTCTGGACAGCCGACAACAAGGAGATGGACTTCATCGCAAACGGCGAGATCATACAGGTGCTGCGTGTACGAAGAACTTACGAACTCTACGGTTTCCGTTTTGCCGACGTATCGGTCCGTTTCCAGGACTACGATCTTGAAATGGATGTCAAGATTCTCCTCGACACCTTGCAGACAGATGCCCCCGCACTGCCCAAAGAGCTTAATGACAAGCTCTTCTATACCATCCTCGAAGATTACGACGATGTCCCGACAAAGGCGGGAAAGATGAAAAAGATGAAAGCCGATCCCCACTACAACGTCCTGCAAGTCAAATTCGCCTATGCCGTCACCTGCCACAAAGCGCAGGGCGGCCAATGGATGAATGTATTTCTGGATATCGGCTATATTACGGAAGAAATGCTTGGGGAAGATTTCTATCGCTGGCTTTACACCGCCTTTACGCGTGCAACCCACCGGCTCTATCTGGTGAATTTGCCGGAGGAGTTCGAAGAGTAATAAATAACGAAGCCCCAAAGGTGAATAACACCTCCGGGGCTTGTTTTGTGTCTGCCTTCGACCTTCGCAGGCGAAAGACAGAAAGAACTTTATTTCAATACTTTAGTATTATTAATATTAAACCGCTTGTTCGCCTGTCGCAGGGTAATTGCCGTTTTCGCGGCACGCGGCCAAACATTTTAGAATTATTTGATTATAAATTACTATATAGGGAGGGAGTGGCCGCTGCCACTCCAAACTATTCCTCCATGCTTATTTTACGATTGCCTTAACCGCTTCTTCGCCTTCAACGGCTACAACGACTACGCCCTGAGGAGCAGCGATCACAGCATTGT
>OGQT01003472.1_pt1 | contig 10006 bp, 5 predicted proteins | sample 1553261 | NCBI WGS metagenome assembly OGQT01 (sample SAMEA2579992, study PRJEB22360) | human gut metagenome | biome: human gut; feature: human-associated habitat; material: faeces | place: Denmark | collected 2008/2010
TCCAACTCCTTCAAGCGACCGAGCGCATGCTTGCAAGGGAGAGCAATGCCGACAAGAAAGGCATATGGATTGAGGGCGCTTACGGTACGGGTAAGTCGAGGGTCGCTTGGACCCTAAAGAGCCTCTTGGAATGCCCTTCTGATCAGCTCGCAGCTTACTTCGATGAGTATGACAACCTGCGCGATAGGCCCGATCTGCGCGACAAGCTTCTGGCGCATAAAGGCGGGCAGATTGTTACCGTGTATAAATATGGTTCCGGCGAGATAGATTCTATCCATAAGCTCGTTATGACCGTGTTCGAGGACGTTAGCAATGCATTGCGGGCATCTGGCTTCGATTACATCGGGGAGCGTACTCTTCGGGGAAAGATAGCTAGATGGCTCGAAGACGAGACAAACCGTAAGGTGTTCAGCCTTTATATGGATAAACCCCAGTATCGGGGACTCGGTAGCTTTGCAGGAAAAGGCGTCGACGACATCGTTGGCCATCTCAACAATCAAGGCCAGTCTGCCGACATTCTCATAGGTGATATCCTCGAATTGGCCGAACGGGAAGGCGTACGAGCTTTTGACATCGACATGGATGACCTCACATCCTGGCTAAAAGACGTAATCGACGAGAACCATCTAAAAGCGATCGTGTTCATATGGGACGAGTTCTCGTCATATTTCAAGAACAACAAGACGACTCTTGATGAGTTTCAGAAGCTCGCCGAGCTTTCGAATGAGAAGCCCTTCTACCTGATGATTGTCACGCATATGTCACAGTCGCTTGTCAGCGAAGGTGACCAGGCATTCAAGATCGTGCGCGACCGCTTTATCCGCCGAGAAATTGAGATGCCTGACACCGTTGCATTCGATCTGATAGGGCATGCTCTTAAGGTCAAGCCTGTAGCCCAGGAAGAATGGGTAGAGTTGGCGGACGACCTCAACAGCAGGATGGTGGACTCTAGAAAACGCGTTGCAGGTGTAGTAGGCACCTCGGATAAAACGCTCACGAAGCTCTTGCCTATACATCCGATGGCAGCACTCCTACTGAAATACATTTCGACTGCGTTCGCTTCTAACCAGAGGAGCATGTTCAACTTCATCAAAAACCCCGACACCGATGATTTGCAAGCATTTCAGTGGTTCATCAGCCACCATGGTCCCGACGATGGAGACCTGCTGACCGTAGACTACCTGTGGAACTTCTTCTACGAGAAGGGAACCGACGAGAACACGTCGCTTAGTGGTAGGAGCAACCTCGATTTCATCGTTGCAACCATACTGGATGCTTACCCCAACAACGAAAGCAAGCTGAACGACGAAGGACGCCGCGTCCTAAAGACCATCCTAATGATGCAAGCAATCAGCCAGAAGCTCAACAACAGCGTCGAGATACTTCGGCCAAACGACCGAAACGTGAATCTTGCTTTTGAAGGCGACCCTTGGCTTGAATCAAACCGCGCGACAAATATCGCGAAGAATATCCTCGTAAAACAGGGCATCCTCTACATCAAACCGACAGACAAGGGAGAGGAATACGCCGTTGCCGCAGTTGCGGGCGACCAAGTGCAAATAGACAACATCAAGCGAAAGCGTTTGACCGAAACGAAGACAGCCAAGCTTGTCGATGATGCCCAGCTTCTATCTGCCGTTACCCTGAAGCCCGCCCAAAGGGCGCGCTACCTTATAAAAGTCGCAACGGTCGACAATTTCAGGATGATCATTAACCGAATCGCCAACGAAAAACGTACGCATCAATTCAGGTCGGTTCTTTGTTTTGCGAGGTCGGAAGACGAGCAGATGAAGATGCGCGAGCTGATTAAGGAGGCCGCTGGGAACGAGGACCACAGAGACATCGTCTACATCGATGCAAGCGCCACGATACTTGGACAGGAACGTTTTGAGAGGTGGGCAACTTTCGTAGCAAACGAGGAGTATTGGCGCAGCAAGGACGGTAAGCTCGCGGACAACCACAGGAAAGAAGCCGGAGATATACTCAGCGCATGGAAGACCGATGTGGCAAACGGAGCCTTTGATGTGACTTATGGCGACCTAAAGGAACATTGCCCTTCAGCGTCCAAGCTTGAAGATACCTTGGCGGATATAGTCTTTAAGAAGTATCCACTGTCCTTCGACTCCGTAAAAGTCTCAGAAGCATTCTTCGTGGCAACAACCCTCGCTGCCGGTGCAAAGAACGGCATTCAGGAATCATATGGCGGAATCTACCAGCAAGGCGCTGTCTCGGCGTTGCTGCACGGCGTCCAGAATGTCGAAGGCTACTGGAAGGATCCCCAACGCAAGACACTGCCCATCAGCAAGCTGAAGATCGGCGTGGACGAGCTCATAACAGAGCGACTCGAGCGAGATGCCCGCGTTTCTATCGGTGATATTTTCGATTACCTTACCGACTGTGGCTTCATGCCCTGCAACTTGTACGCATACCTAACGGGCTTCCTCCTTAAAGAATATGCACACGAACCGTATCGATACGGTGTCGGCGCATCGGGCGATGATGGAGGGAGGATGACACCCGAAAAACTGTCAGAGTTCATCGGAGAGTACATCAAGCACAAAGGTGTGAAGCCCATCCGCAACTACCATGAGAAATATATCGAGGTCATGACCCAAGAGCAAAAGCTCTTCGTCGATTTCGCTCGCGACGTGTTCGGAGTGCCAGATAATCTCTCGGTGGAGCAGGCGGCTGCCCACATTCGAAACAAGCTGAAGAGTTACGGTTACCCCATCTGGTGTCTCAAGTACATAGACACAAATTCACTCGGGGGCTTCATCGACAAGCTATCGGCCATTGCAAGCACGAAAGCCGGTGAAAACGTGCCGACGCTCGCCAACGAATTTGGGCGTATGCTTGCCGACGTTCCCACTGCAGCTGACAACCTTGCTGCGCTCTTCACGGCAAAAAATGGCTCCAAGGCAATGAACGAGTTCCTGCACGGTTTCGAAGGTGGCGAGCTGCTTCGCATCGCGGGTAGTATTGGCGTGACTGATGTACTCGGTGACGTTAATCGACAGATTGGTGCAGGCGAGGCGCTGTGGCTCTGGGATCAAGAGACGGGCGAGGACGAGCTGAAAAACCTGCTAGTTGACTATCGAATCATTGAGTGCTCGGCCCCAATCATCGGCAAGGCAAATTCGCTGTACAAGTGCATCAAGTCATGGATGGACTATGCCAGCTTTCTCAAGACCCCGCAGTCTGTTCTTGCGGGCCGACTACAAGACCTGAAGTCATTCCTCCGACTTCTGGGAGAAATTGCGGACATCGGAGAACTTCCCCATGACAAGCGACGCTCGTTCTTGCATCAGCTGGAGCAGCATGGGAACGAGATCTCGACGCTTAGCAGCAAAAAGAAAACTGTATTCACAGAAGCCTACCAGATCTACCTGGCCGGCTTCAGTCAGGACGACATCGACAAGCTGTATGCCCAGCTGCCAGACAATTCGTTCCTGTCTGACAAGTCTACGTTTGAGAAAGCTGTACAGAAATGCGCTGACGAGGTGCGTGCCAACCAGAAGAAGTTCCAGCTTCACAGCATATGGGAGGAAGCCACACACTCAAAGAACGGGTGGGATTGGTCTGATAAGCATCGGACGCCAATCCTTGCGCTTGTGCCAAATGACGAGCAGGCTGAGGCCAAGAAACTGTTCAGTACTTTATATAGCGCCAACCCCGAGATGAAAGATGTTGAGCGATCTCTAGAGTATCTGCAAGCGGGACCATCATTCATCCAGTACCTAGCATCACGCGAAGCTGTCGAGAAAGCGTTCGCCGAACGGATCGTAGGTAAGTACCAGCCCATACTTAAAGATGCCAATGAGGTGCGTAATCATCTTATGGGCACGGTGCCGATTTCCGTTTACAACTGGTATGGAAACCAACAGGTGAACGAGGCGGTAAAAGCGCTTGCAGAATCGAAGTACCGTCTTGGCGGCAACGAGAGCGTTAAACAACTGATTGACAGCATGGATGCTGAGAGCGTTAAGAAATATCTCAAGCGCCTCGTTGCTGAAAATGTGGAAGTCGGCATTGAGATTATCAACGACAGGGGTGCAGAGTCGTGACACCCTCACAGCTTAACAACGTCAAAAAGCAGATCGGTAGTTATCTGGCAAGCGACAACTCTGACCCTTATTTTGTGTCTGTTGATGGCGGTTCCGAGTACAGCTCAATCGTGGTTGAATACTCGGGATATAGGCATATGCGCATAAGCGAGTACTGTGAGCAGGATGACTCGTTTCCCAACGTAGACAAGCTCTTCGCGGACGTGCAATCGCTTGACTGCAATTCTCTTCTGCTAGGAATCGGCGAGAGCATGTCACTCGGCTGCAGGGGATCCAATGCGTTGCTCGGGAAACTCAAAGACCTTGCGCTGCCGTACAAACTTGTGGTGCTCTGCAGGGGCATCAGGGACGATATTCGCAAGATTAATGAATCGGATCGGAAATTCAACAGGAGACGCTTCGCGATAGTTGACAGTACAATCGACTATTGCGTTATACGTCTTGATGAAAGTATTCCGCTAACAGCCGCCAAAGGCACGATTCCAATAGAGGAAGGCTTTCGCAGGTTGCTTTCTCATCTTGAGGATGGCAAGCCTGGCGAAGTAATGACCAAAAGCAGCTTGCCCCTCGCAAACGTTAACGAAATTCACTCCTGCTACATGCTTCTCAGCAAAGAGGGGAAGATTACGCAGGTAGATGAGGCTGTGCTTCCGGAAGAATACTGGCGTTCTTATCTAGAGGACGACAACCTCGAAGGATATGGGCTGTCCGACTGGCGGACATATTTGAAAATGCTCATGCGAGGAACAAGTAGCCCCTACTTGCAATTGGTTAAGAGCAAATCCGATAACTACAATGCTTACAAGAGGATGCTCATACAGGCGCTGCTGTTTATCGATGCGGAAGACGCGCGTTTTGCGAGTCTCTACGATGACCGGAAAAAGCTCCTTGAGAAAGAAATCAACGAAGCTACAGCATCCGTTTATGTCGCGGAAGCGAAGAGGCATGGGGATAAAAGGCTCCTGTATCTGACAGATGCGACAAGGGTTGAACGTCGGGCAATCGTTGAAGACATCGCAACCTATGGCTGGGTGCCTGATAATATCGGGGCAATCTATCCCGCTTTAGCAAGCTATCTTTTCGATTACGCCTTCAAATGTAGCAACGGAGAACTGTTCACCCGCTATTTCACCGAATATAAACGTGCGAAGCTCTTCAACACGGTGGACTCGGGCTTTCTCAAGCGTGTGGTCGAGCTTGCCCAAGACGGCAACCGAGCCTACAACGCACTCGAATCGCGCAACGCAGTCGTTGAGCAAACATATGGGCCGGATGTCTTCCTCTACTGGGTCGACGCTTTGGGTGTTGAGTATCTCGGCTACATCCAAGAGCGTGCAAAGCAGTTGGGGCTGAGCATGAACACCCACGTTGCTCGCGCCTCCCTGCCGACCCTCACCTATCTGAACAAAGACTTCTACGATGCTTGGCGTGGTGACAAGTGTGCGCTCAAGGAATTCGACGAGCTCAAACATGGCGGTGAAGAAGGTCCCGAAAGCAAGATCGGCGAGCTGCCAACCCATATTGTTAGGGAGCTTGAAATCATCGATTCCGTATTGGAGTATGCCCAGCAGGGACTTGCCAGCCATTCGTACCAGCGTTTTGTAATAGCTTCCGACCACGGCTCAAGTCGTCTCGCTGTTATATATGACAGCGAGAATAAGTGGGAAATGCAGACCAAAGGAGAACATTCCGGTAGATGCTGCCCAACAAATGAAATTAACGAAAGGCCGACATGCGCGACCGAGGAGAACGGGTACTGGGTTCTCGCAAACTACGACAGGTTCAAGGGCGGCAGGAGAGCTAGCGTCGAGGTCCATGGCGGTGCGTCCCTCGAAGAGGTGCTCGTGCCCATCATAGAATTGTCGCTACGAGATGCATCCATACGTATCGAATGCCTGACGAAGGTCGCATACTCAAGTTACCAGGAAAGGCCCACCATAGAGCTATTCAGTATCTCATCCCTAGTCAACCTCACCGTCCGGCTCAATGACAGAATTTATCCCGCCGTTGCGGCCGAGCAGAATCGCTTCGAGGTCCGCTTTGACGATCTCACAAGAATCGGTACCTACACGGGCGATGTCTATGAGGGAGACGACCCGATAGGAAGCGTCACGTTTAAGGTACAAAAACGCACAGCTAAAACAAACGATGATGACTGGTTTGACTAAGGTTGGCGAACATGATTGATAAACTAAGAACTTACTTTGATGATATGGTGGTCTACAAGGACCTCCGAACCAGCAATTTCTTCTCTGCATTGAGCCTGCCGTCATTCATGCGAGATTGGCTGCTCAGACGCTTTGAGGACGAAGACGGGCACTTTGACAATGACGAGCTCACAGCCTTCGTCCAGAGGTTCATACCGCGAAAAAACGAATGGATGGCAATCAAGAGCCGTATCGTCAAGGACAACGAAAGAGTCAAGATTCTCGCCAAAATTGCGATTGAGGTTGACGTAAGAAGCGGCGAAGTGTCTTTCTCCTTGCCAGACTTTGGTCTGCCTGCAAAGGAGACAGTAATTGAAGATCTCGTATGGGAGAGCGCAAAGGATGATCTCGTGAGCGGTCGCGAGGTGTGGGGCATGCTCGAGCTGGGATATCGACCGCCCGATGATAGCGTCTCGCCTAAGCAGCCTGGCAAGATTCGTCTCGTTAGCTTCAAGAACTTCCGTCCTTACGAGACAAGCCTCGATTATTACAAGGACGCACGCGCGCGGTTTACTACTGACGAGTGGATTGACCTGCTCCTTGGGGCTATAGATTACAACGCAAGTGGCTATGGCGGTGAGGAAGAGAAACTGACCATGCTGACCAGGCTGCTGCCATTCTGCGAAAAGAGGCTGAACCTTATCGAGCTCGCGCCGAAGGGGACTGGCAAGTCTTATCTCTTTGGCAGGGTAAGCCGCTATGGCTGGCTTTCATCAGGCGGGGTGATGAGTCGGGCGAAAATGTTTTACGATATCGCCAAGCGCAGCGAGGGGTTGGTATCTGGCCATGACTTCATTACCCTCGATGAGGTGCAGACGATTTCGTTCACAGATGTGGATGAAATGAGGGCGGCGCTCAAGGGCTACCTTGAATCCGGCGTCTTCACAGTAGGCAACTACGAGGGCGTTGCATCGGCGGGGGTCATACTCTGTGGCAATATCTCCAAGGAGGCCATGGACCAGGATGCTACGACGGACATGTTTCAGGAGCTTCCGAAAGCCTTCCACGAATCTGCGTTGATTGAGCGGTTCCACGGGTTTATCAAGGGGTGGAACATCCCGCGTATGAACGACGATCTTAAGATATCGGGGTGGGCGCTGAACTCCGAATACTTCTGCTCGATACTGCACGAGCTACGTGACGATGTTAGCTATCGCGCTATTGTCGACCAGCTGGTTACCGTGCCTGATGCCGCAGATACGCGAGATACCGAAGCGATAAAGCGTATTGCGACCGCATATCTCAAGCTGCTTTTCCCAAATGTGAGACACGCAGAGGATGTTAACCCTCGTGACTTCAATCGCTACTGTCTTCGCCGCGCATGCAACATGCGAGCAACCATAAAGATGCAGCTTGGGCTCATGGACATAGAATATCGTGGGAAAGACATTCCTAGGCTTGGAGTTGATGATAGCTACTATGAAGCAAGAAACATGTAAGTCGTGCTTCAAAGAGCCTCTAACAAAAGATGAGATTGGCTTATGCAAGAAGTTACTTGGTGATGACGGCGATGGCTTCCTGTGCATTGAATGCCTGGTTTCCTATCTTGACTGCACCGTCGAGGATTTGCTCGATAAGATTGAGGAGTTTAAAGACGATGGATGCGAGTTATTCCAATGAGCCCCAATGGAGCAAAACCTGTGGTCTACGCAGATAACGCTGCTACTACGAGGCTGAGTGAGGATGCTTACGAAAGTATGCTTCCGTATATGCAAAGCGAGTATGGCAACCCATCGCAGCCCTACTCCTTCTCTCGCGCTTCGAAGCGAGCCATACGCCAGGCGCGCGAGGCTGTTGCAGCTTGTATCAACGCTAATCCAGAGGAGGTCTTCTTCACGTCCGGCGGGACCGAGGGAGATAACTGGGCGATCAAGGGTTTTTCGCTGCGGGATGACGTGCAGAAACTACTCGTCACTTCGGCAATCGAACATCATGCGGTGTTGAACAGCTGCAACTCCATGGCAGTTATAGGACATCGCATCAACCGGCTGCCGGTGGACTCGTATGGCGTGATCGACGCCTCGGGGATCGAAGGCGTGGATCTCGGCGAAAACGCTCTCGTCAGCTTGATGTACGCCAACAACGAAATCGGTACCATCCAGCCGATTCAGGAAATCTGCGACCGCGTTCACAGTCATGGAGCGTGTTTCCACACCGACGCCGTTCAGGCTGTTGGCCATGTGCCTATTGACGTACAAAAGCTTGGCGTAGATATGCTTTCCGCATCTGCGCATAAATTCAATGGACCGAGGGGCGTCGGATTTCTCTACATCAGGGAAGGGACACGGATCTGCTCCTATGCCAGCGGCGGGTCGCAGGAAATGGGTCTCAGGGCGGGAACGGAAAACACTGCTGCCATAGTTGGCCTGGCTGCCGCACTCATGGAGAGCTGCGAGCATATGCGGGCCACTAGCGAAAGACTGCATGGTCTTGAAGCGCGACTCATTTCATTGCTCGATGCTTCCGGTCTCGATTACCGCAGGAATGGAACCAATCAGCTACCTGGGTTAATGAGCTTGTCTTTCCGCAATGCTTCCGGGGAGATGTTGTTTCATCGATTGGATTTGATGCGCATATACGTTTCCACTGGTTCCGCCTGTGATGGGTCGAGTACGCGAGTCTCCCACGTTCTCAGGGCCATTGACCTCAACGATGAGTACGCACAAGGAACGATACGCGTCTCTCTCGGTCGATATTCGACTGTAGACGATGTTGACCGGATAGCATCCGGTATCGTCAAGGTGCTTACCATGCACTCCTAATAGCAGACACAGTATTGTGAGTTTGTGACCGGTCTTTAGCCTGTGCTCATGGTTAGGTACCGTCAATAGTTTTGCGCAAATTCAGCCAGCCGTCAGCAAACACCTCGCAGTCAAGTCCGTAGTGCGCGGCGGCCTCGGAAAGAGCGGTACCCCCACTGGCCGGCTCCCGTCTCGGTTGTGATGGTGCTCAGTCCCTGCTGAGCCCCGTAATACGCCTGAGCGAGGGCGGAATTGAGCTTATGCGAACCCGAGGTGTTGTTGCCTTCGAACTTGTAGAAGATCTTGGCGGGCGTCCCCAAAGCACGTTCCAGGTTGTAGGCGCGACACAGCGGAGACGGGCGATACACCTTGTACATCTCGCGCACGCCTTCGGGGATGTCGATATAGCGCGTGTCGTCGTCAAGCTCCTGGCGTACCAGTTCGTCGCAGAACACGGGGCGGATGTCCTCGAACGTAGCCGCCTTTCTGTTCGGAAGACGCATGGGTTCGGGCTTTTCGGGCATGTCGGCGCGAACATTGTAGTACTGAGTCGGGATTTGGTCTTCCCTTAGGTACAGGCGATAGGGCTCGTTCTTTTCTTTGCCCGCTTCGGTCGTGAAACTCAAATCAGCCGCCGCCGAAACAGCGCCTTCGATAGAGGTGTCGGTGTTCTTCTGGTCGTTCATGGTCGTCTCGTCCTTTCGAGATACGTGCGGGCTGCTCCGCGGGATACGGTCGGGCGCCGGCTTGGCCTTTGCCAGCGCTCAGCGATGGATTCGCATGTCCGCATTCCCAAGAACGAAAAAGCCCGCCCTTGACGAAGCGAAACACGCTCCTCAAGGACGGGCTTTCAAAACGATTCGATGATCCGAAATCAGAAAACTCGCGGTGCCACCTTGATTCGCCCTTACGGGCGCGCTTTTTTGGATGCCATCACATCCGTGGACTCTGACGCGGTCCTTGCGTCGCAGCTTATTAACTGCGCCCTCGGCGG
>OGQT01003475.1_pt1 | contig 10003 bp, 8 predicted proteins | sample 1553261 | NCBI WGS metagenome assembly OGQT01 (sample SAMEA2579992, study PRJEB22360) | human gut metagenome | biome: human gut; feature: human-associated habitat; material: faeces | place: Denmark | collected 2008/2010
CTTTCTCAAAGTCTACCAGCGTGTAGAAATTTATAATTTGACTTTTTCTACACGCAGGGGCGAACATTGTTCGCCTCTTTTTTATGATTAAAAAGTTACAAAAGTGTTACAAATATTAAAATTCGGTATCGTGATAATTTGCACTTGACAATACCACTGTACCCTTATATAATGTAATCAATGGTGATAATTCCACTTAAATCCCATAGATTTCAAGTAAATCCCATTAAGATTACATCAAAATTCACGAAAGGAGCAGAAGTTATGCGTTTGTTTGTAGGTACTTTAGACGGTTATAAACTTGATTCTAAAGGCAGACTTTCTGTTCCGACTAAGTGGAGAGAACGCCTTGGAAAAGAGTTTTATATGGTAGCTGTTACCGTAAGGGGTTGTAAATGCCTTACTCTTTATCCTGTTGAGCATTTTGAATCAACATATGATGCAATGCAGCAGGGTACTGAAAATCAGAAATATGATGCCACTACAAGCTTTCTTGATAATGCAGAAGAGGGCGTACTTGATGCCCAGGGCAGATTTACCGTCAACCAAAGGCTTAAGGAAGCTTCTGCTCTTACAAATGAGTCAACAGTTGTATTTAAAGGTAAAGGTGCTGTAATTGAAATTTGGAATACCGACGAGTATGAAAAAATTTATAACACTTATGACCATACACAAGGTATTTATGACTTGATGGATAAAGTCAAGGGGAATGAGCAGTAATGGAATTTGTTCACAAAAGTGTGCTTTTTGATGAAGCAATAAAGGCACTTGATTTAAACAAAAATAAAATTATAGTTGATGGCACGGCAGGCGGCGGAGGTCACAGCGGTGAAATTGCAAAAACCGCTAAAAGAGTTATTTCAATAGACCAAGACCCCGACGCAATAGAAGTTCTTAACGAAAGACTCGGAAATAAAGAAAATGTAACTATCGTTCACGATAATTATTCAAATATAAAAAACATTGTTTCAAATCTTAATATTGATAAAATTGACGGCCTGCTTCTTGATTTAGGAGTAAGTTCGTTTCAGCTCGATACTGCCGAGAGGGGATTTTCTTTTCATAAAGATGCCCCGCTTGATATGAGAATGAGCAAAAGCGGACTCAGTGCCTATGATGTTGTAAATAATTACGATGAAAAAGAACTTGCGGATATTATTTACAGATACGGAGAAGAAAAATTTTCACGAAGAATCGCGGCAAATATAGTTAAATCAAGACAGGAAAAGCCTATTGAAACAACTTTTGAGCTTGTAGATATAATTAAGGCCTCAATGCCACAAAGGGCGATGAGGGATTCACACCCTGCAAGAAAAACATTTCAGGCTATAAGAATCGAAGTTAATGCGGAACTTGATGTGCTTAAATCAACACTTGAAGACGCATTTGAAATTCTTGCACCGGGCGGCAGAATTGCTGTAATTACTTTCCATTCATTAGAAGATAGAATTGTAAAAGAGCAGTTTTCAAAATGGTGTCAGGGTTGCACCTGTCCAAAGGAATTCCCAGTTTGTGTATGCGGAAATAAGCCGAAAGGCAAAAGTTTTAAATCAATTTCTCCGTCTAAAGAAGAACTTGATGAAAACCCGAGAGCAAGGTCATCACGACTTAGAATTTTTGAGAAATTTTAATTTGAATATATAGGACTATAAAAAACGAGGAGGAGTAAAAAATGACTAATACAGGCGATTTCAGGCGCTATTCATACAGCACGGAAGCCGCATATGCCGTGCAGGCGTTTAACTATCAGCGTACTTCGGCAGCTCCGTCTTATGTTCCTACGCCAAAAAAAGATTTTAAGGTTAGAGAAAGAAGCCAAAGAAAAAGCAAAGCCCAACTTCTTCACGAGCAGAAATTGAGCTTAAAAAAAGCTTTGCAAATTTCAGTGGTGGCGGCTTTGTGCCTTACTATGCTTTTTGCAGTGCTTTATACTAATGCCAAAACTAACGAATTAACACACGAAATTTCAGATTTGCAAAAAAATCTTTCTGTTTCACAAAGTGAAAATACGCGCCTTAACAGTGAGCTTGACAGCCTTGTGTCAATGAATATGATTGACCAATATGCTGTCGAGAAACTTGGTATGACTAAAATGAAATCCAATCAAATTAAGTATATTGATGTTTCACAATATAAGCAAAAGCGTATGGCTGCGGCACAGGCGATTTTGAATCAAAAACAGGCGCAATCCAAGGCTGAAAAAAAGACTGTCGCCAAGTAATAATATATATTATTACAGCGTAAATCTATTATGAGAGTTAAGAATATTTACTTAACTCTCATATGTTATTATTAAATAAGATAACAATTGCGAGGGAGATGATTAAAAGTGAATACATCAAAGAGAATGCTGAAAAGAATTTTGATAATGTCGTTGGTAATCATCTTTCTTATGACAACAACAGCGGTGCGAGTTTTTTATTTAACAATCGTCAGGGGCGAAGAACTTGCACAAAAAGCTGAATCACAACAGCTTAAGGATACAGAAATTTCCGCAATGCGCGGAACGATATACGACGCTAACGGAAATGTTCTTGCGCAGTCGGCTTCGGTATGGAATGTATTTATCGACCCACTGAATATTAAAGACGATGAGGAAAGGCAACTTATCACAAATGAATTTGCCACTCTTTTCAAATATGACGACGAAGCAAAAAAAGAATTTTACGAAAAAACAACTCATCAAAATCATTATGAGTTAGTTGAAAAAAAAGTCGAAAATAACATAAAAGAGAAGCTTTCAAAATTCGTGTCGAAAAATGAACTCGGTGATTGCATAGGAACGGAGCAAACCACCAAAAGATATTACCCTTACGGTTCGCTTGCTTCAAGTGTTATCGGTTTTACCGGTTCTGATGACCAAGGCCTTTCCGGAATAGAAGCTTACTATGACGAAGATTTAACCGGAACAAACGGAAGAATCATTACAGCAAAGGACGCTGTTTCAAACAACATTGCAAACGATTATGAAACAAGTATTGCGGCTTCTGACGGTAATTCGGTTGTCCTTACAATTGACCAAACAATTCAGTATTACCTTGAAAAAGGTTTGAAAGAAACTATGAATGAATATCAGGCAAAGGGCGCTTACGGTGTTGTAATGAACTGTAACACAGGTGCGGTGCTTGCAATGTCATCAATGCCTGATTATGATTGCAATAACCCTTATAAGCTTACATACAGCAAAAATAAAAAGGCTATTAAAAAACTTACCGATAAAACGGCTAAGCAGGAAGCTGAAAGTGCTGCGGTTCAAAATCAGTGGAGAAACTTTACGGTATCGGATACTGATGTTCCGGGTTCTGTTTTCAAAACTTTTGTCGCATCTGCCGCTTTGGAGGAAAATGTTGTAAATTTAAACACAACATATACTTGCACAGGTGCAATCCAAGTTGATAAGTACCGTATGAAATGCCACTATCATCCCGGCCACGGAACAGAAACACTTACACAGGGACTTGAAAATTCGTGTAACCCGTTTTTTATCACAATAGGTCAAAAATTAGGTGTTCATAACTACTTCAAGTATTTTGACGCTTTTGGATTCACACAGAAAACAAATATAGACCTTCCGGGTGAAGCTTCACCGCAGTATTACAAGGAAGACCAATACGGTATAGTTGAACTTTCATCTGCATCATTCGGTCAAACAAACTCTCTTACTCCTATTCAGGTATGTACCGGCCTTTGCGCTATTGCTAACGGCGGTAAGCTTTTACAGCCTTACCTTGTTTCAAGTATTGTTGATTCAAACGGAAAAACTGTCAAAAAAACTCAAACTAAAGAGATTAGACAGGTAATCAGTTCCGATACATCCAAAAAAATGCGTGCTATGATGAAATCTGTTGTAGACAACGGTACAGGTAAAAACGGTTATGTGGCAGGTTACAGTGTCGGCGGTAAAACGGGTACATCCACTAAGCTTGGCGAATCAAAAGAGGGCGAGGGTGATAAGTACATTGTTTCATTCGCGGCTATTGCTCCGAGTGATGATCCTGAAATTGCAATGCTTATTATTGTTGATGAACCTAATCAGGATTTAGGCGGCGGTGCTCTTTGCGCACCGATTGCGGCTCAAGTTACACAGGAAGCTATGAATGTTCTCGGTATCGAGCCGAAATATGATGAAAAAGAAATGAAAGACCTTTCTAAAGAAACACCTAATGTTGTAGGTGAAAGCCTTGACGATGCAAAAGCTGCTCTTAAGGAAAATAACCTCAACTATGTTGTAATAGGTGATGAGTCAACTGTAACAAGGCAGTGCCCGTCAGGCGCAGATGCAATTCCTAACGGCGGTACAGTTTATCTTTATACAGATGAAAGCGAAAAGGAAACTGTAAATGTTCCTGATTTTACAGGTCTTACGGTTACGGAAGCTAAAGACCTTGCTTCAAGCAGTTCTTTAAATATTCAAATTGCCGGCAACAGTATGTCGAGCGGTACGGTAGTCGCTTACCGCCAGAGCGAAGAAAAGCAGGCAAAACTTGAAAAAGGCACAGTTGTTACCGTGACTTTCAAAAATACACAATCAGTTTTAGACTAAAATCAATTTTGATTAAAGATATGGGGTTTTAAAATGAGGCTTAAAGATTTATTAAAGGGAATCAATGTTCAAAATGAATTTGATGATGTTGAAGTTTTGGATGTTACACAGGATTCGCGTCTTGTAAAAGAGGGTTCGCTGTTTATATGCATTAAAGGTGCGGCATTTGACGGCCATTCGGTTGCAAAAGAAATGCTTGATAAAGGTGCTGCTGCGGTAGTAGTTGAACACGATCTCGGAATTGATAAGCAAATTATTGTTGAAAATTCAAGGGCTGTGTATTCACCGATATGTGCAAATTTCTTCGGAAATCCGGCAGATAAATTAAAACTTATAGGTTTAACCGGTACAAACGGCAAAACAACTACAACTTTTCTTATCAAGCAAATTCTTGAAAATGTAGGCAAAAAAGTTGGCCTTATAGGAACGGTTCAAAATATGGTTGGTGATGAAATTTATCCTGCAAAATATACAACTCCTGATCCATATGAACTTCAAAAGCTTTTTTCACTTATGGTAAAAGCAGGCTGTGAATATTGTGTTATGGAAGTTTCGTCGCAGGCTCTTGCACAAGGCAGAGTTAATGGACTTCGTTTTGCACTCGGTGCTTTTACAAATCTTACACAAGACCATCTTGATTATCATAAAACTTGGGAAAACTATTTTGCTTCAAAAAGAATACTTTTTGAAAATTGCGATATTGCAGTTACCAATGCCGATGATGAACACGGCTTGAAAATAATTGACGGGCTTGAATTTGATAAAGTAGTAACTTATGCTGTTGATACAAATGATGCAACATATACCGCCAAAAATGTCAAGTTTAAATCAAGCGGTGTTGAATACGAAATAGTATCTAATGATTCTATCGGCAGATGTATTTGCCCGATTCCCGGTAGATTTTCGGTTTATAATTCACTTTGTGCCACAACTTGTGCGCTCGCTCTCGGTATTGATTTTGATGATGTGCTTTCAGCTGTATCAAAATCGCAGGGTGTAAAGGGCAGAATTGAAGTTGTGCCAAGCAATAGGGATTTTACAATCATTATTGACTATGCCCATTCACCTGACGGACTTGAAAATATTATTACTTCCCTTAAAGAAATTGCAAAAGGCAGGGTAGTTACACTTTTCGGATGCGGCGGTGACAGGGATAAAACAAAAAGGCCTAAAATGGGCAAAATTGCCGCTGAACTTTCTGATTACTGCATTGTAACATCAGATAATCCTCGCAGTGAAAATCCAAGCGCAATTATTGATGATATTCTTGTTGGTATGAAAAATATAAAAACTCCTTATAAAGTTATTGAAAACAGGCACGAAGCTATTGAATATGCAATAACTCACGCAAAGAAAGATGATATTATTCTTCTTGCAGGTAAGGGACATGAAACTTATCAAATCCTGCCAACAGGAACAATTCATTTTGATGAAAGAGAAGTAATTGCCGAAGTACTCGGTAAAATGAATTAAATTATGGAAACTTTAACTTTAAAAGAAATTGCAAATGCACTCGGCACTCAAACAAAGTTTGATGCGCAGGTTAATGCTGTTTGCATAGATACAAGAAAAATTACAAAAGGTTGCCTTTTTATTTGCGTTAAAGGTGAACGATTTGATGCCCACCAATTTGCAAATGAAGCCTTAAATTTGGGCGCGGCGGCTGTTATGATTAGTGAAGATATTGAAGTGGCAGGGCCTTATGTAAAGGTTGATGATACTGCAAAAGCACTTCTGTCACTTTCCGGATATTATCGTTCAAAATTTGATATTCCCGTTGTGGCACTTACCGGCTCGGTAGGCAAAACTACTACCAAGGAATTTACTCATCTTGTAGTTAATTCGCAGTTTAATGCCATTAAAACACAGGGCAATTTGAATAATGAAATAGGACTTCCGCAAATGCTGTTTCAAATTGACAGCAGTACCGAAGCGGCTGTAATTGAAATGGGTATGAACCATTTTGGCGAAATTCATCGCCTTGTTACAGCAACAAAGCCAACAATTGCGATGATAACAAATATCGGTGTATCGCATATTGAAAATCTCGGTTCAAGGCAGGGCATACTCAAATCAAAGCTTGAAATTCTTGACGGACTTAAAGCAGGTTCACCTTTTATTATAAATTGTGATAACGATATGCTTAAAACGATACTTGATAATGATGAAATTATGCAAAAGTATAATGTAATTACATTCGGTATTGAAAGTGACGCTCAATTTAAGGCGGTTGATATTAAGGAAGAAAACGGTTCAACTTCTTTTGATGTTAAATACTCAACTTCGAAAATCATTGATGAAACCGATGGGCCGACAGCTCAGTTTTCTTTGTGGTCACAGCATATATCAATTCCTACAATAGGTATTCATAATGTTTATAATGCACTTGCGGCTTTCACAGTCGGCATAACTCTCGGTATTGATTCCGAAAAGGCGGCCGGAGCTCTTGCAAATTATGTACCGGCAGGAATGAGGCAGAAAAGCGTAAATGTCGGCGGTATAATTTCTATTGAAGATTGCTATAACGCAAGCCCCGATTCAATGAACGCGGCAATTAAAACACTTGCTAATGTAAATGCAAATAAAAAAATTGCTGTTTTGGGTGATATGCTTGAACTCGGTGATTTTTCAAAAAAAGCACACTCAGATGTCGGCAAAATGGTTGCCGATAATAATATAGATTACCTTTTGGCTTACGGTAATGACGCAAAGTACATTGTTGACGGTGCTAAGCAAAACGGTATGAAAAATGCCTTTTATTTTGATAATAAAGATGAACTTTCAAACAAACTTTTTGAGCTTGCACACAAGGGTGACGCAGTTATATTTAAAGCGTCAAGAGGTATGAAGCTTGAGGATGTAATAAATAATGTGTACAACAGGTGGGAAAAATAAATGAACAGTACAATTGCTTTAATAATCAGTGTAATAATAGCTTTCGGTGTAACCGCAGGTCTTGGATTTGTAATAATTCCGTGGCTTCGCAAATTAAAATTTGGGCAAACAATTCTTGATATAGGCCCAAGCTGGCATAAATCAAAGCAGGGTACACCTAATATGGGCGGAATTATGTTTATTATCGGCATAGTTCTTTCATTTGGAATTACTGCTTTAATCTATTATCTTTCAGGCGGAGAACTTGAAAGCGACTATTCTTCAATTATGAATGGTCGTGAATTGGTTCTTCTTTTCGGTGGGCTTCTCTTAGCTCTCGGCTGCGGCCTTGTAGGTTTTATTGATGATTTCACTAAAATTAAGCTTAAAAGAAATGAGGGCCTTTCACCAAAGCAAAAAACACTCGGTCAACTTATTGTTACTTTAGGATATATCACTACTCTTTGGGTATCACATAATACAAGCTGGTATATTCCTTTTATCGGTACAGTGAATTTTGAAAAAAATATATTTACGGCAATTGTATTTTGGATTTTATCTCTGTTTATTATATATGGCTGTGTCAATTCGGTTAATCTTACAGACGGTATTGACGGACTTTGCTCAAGTGTAACAACTACCGTTGCAATTGCGTTTATTGTTATAAGCTATATTCAAGGTTTTGCAGGCCTTAATATTTTTGCAGGCGCACTTTTGGGCGGAGTTCTCGGTTTCCTTTGCTGGAATTGGAATCCTGCTAAAACCTTTATGGGTGATACAGGTTCGCTGTTCCTCGGCGGAATGGTTGTAGCTCTCGGTTATCTTTGCAAATGCCCGATTATTCTTCTTCCAATCGGTATTGTTTATGTTTGTGAAACTATGAGTGATATTATCCAAATAGGATATTTTAAAATCACACACGGTAAGCGCATATTCAAAATGGCACCTATTCATCACCATTTTGAAATGTTAGGTTGGACAGAACAGCAGGTTGTAATTTCATTTTGGTTCTTAGGATTCATTTGTGGAATTATTGGTATTGTGTTAGGAGTTATGTAGGATGTTAAGTGGAAAGAAAGTTTTGGTTTTAGGGCTTGCAAAAAGCGGGAAGGCTGCTGTGGAGTTATTAAGTGCTGTACATGCAACAATTACAGTTAATGAATTTGCACTTCAGGAGCAAATTGAGTGTTATGATGAATATATAGCTCGTGGAATTGAAATGATTGTGGGTGGTCACCCAGATGATTTGTTTGAAAGAGATTTTGATTTTGTAGTCAAAAACCCTGGTATTAATTATCATAAACCATTTGTATTGCGTTTAAAAGAAAGGGGAATTCCTGTATATACAGAAATAGAGTTAGCTTATCGTTTGTCTCAACCTCAAAATTATATCGCTATTACAGGAACAAATGGCAAGACAACAACTGTTACATTAATTCGTGATATTTTAAAAAATGCAGGACGTCAGGTTTGCTTAGCAGGAAATGTTGGAACGCCATTATCAGAACTTGTCTTAAATGAAGATTTGCTTCATAAGAGTGATTATGATGTGGTATTGGAAATGTCTAATTTTCAATTGTTAGATATTGATGCTTTTCATCCAAGGGTTGCAACAATTATAAATTTGACACCTGATCATTTGGATTATATGGCATCATTAGAAGAGTATTATACTTCTAAAACACGGATTTATATGAATCAGGATCATAATGATATTTATTTACAGAATAAAGATGATGTGGTCTTAAAAGAATATCTTCAAAAGTATCCTCCACAAGCTAAGATTGTTTCCTTTTCATTAGAACAAGAGGCTGATTGTATGATCAAGAATGATGCTATTTATTATCAAGGTCAACATATTATCAATTTAGATGATATTAAAATTGTAGGACGTCATAATATTCAAAATATGATGATTGCCATTTGTGCCTGTATTCATTCAGGTATTGATGTTCAATCTATTCATGATACATTAGCTGCTTTTACAGGGGTGGAGCATCGTATTGAGTTTGTTAGAGAATATCAGGGTGTTAAATATTATAATGATTCAAAAGCAACAAATACTGATGCAAGTATTATTGCTTTAAAAGCTTTTAAACAACCGGTTATTCTATTAATGGGTGGTTTTGATAAAGGATTAGACTTACAAGAAATGTCTACTTATAATTCATGTATTAAAAAACTCGTGACTTTTGGAGCAGCAGGTAAACGTTTTAAAGAAGATATGCATCATCAAGATGCTTATTATGAAGAAACTTTAAAAGATGCTGTTAATAAAGCATTTGAAATAAGTGAACCAGGAGATATCATCTTACTTTCTCCATCAACAAGTTCATTTGATGAATTCAAGGGTTATGAAGAAAGAGGAAGAATTTTCAAACAATATGTAAATGAAAAATAAGAGAGTACAAAGCATACTCTCTTTTTTAATGAATAATTTTTAAAACATCTTCTTCACTATTGATGTTAAAGATATTTAATGTAAGTTCATTCAATTTTTCTAGCGATGTTGTTGTAAGTCTTTCTTCTAAAGGATTTGATAAAGTTCCTAATTTTACTTTAAGCAGTTCTTTTAAGTTTTTTTCA
>OGQT01003476.1_pt1 | contig 10002 bp, 7 predicted proteins | sample 1553261 | NCBI WGS metagenome assembly OGQT01 (sample SAMEA2579992, study PRJEB22360) | human gut metagenome | biome: human gut; feature: human-associated habitat; material: faeces | place: Denmark | collected 2008/2010
CCGACGACGACTCGTATGTCAGCTATCTCGAAGGGTGCACCGCCCCGATGCGCGACGAGAACCAGCTGCACGCCGCCATCGTGGAGATTGTGGTCGAGAACCGCGCCGAGGTGAAGTACTCGACCGTGCAGAACTGGTATGCCGGCGACGCGCAGGGGCGCGGCGGCGTCTACAACCTGGTGACGAAACGCGGCCTGTGCCGCGGCGTCGACTCGAAACTGTCGTGGACACAGGTCGAGACCGGTTCGGCCATCACCTGGAAATATCCCTCGTGCGTGCTTGCGGGACGCGGCGCCACCGGCGAGTTCTATTCTGTGGCCGTGACGCGCAACTATCAGCAGGCCGACACCGGCACGAAGATGATACACCTGGCGCCCGACACCCGCTCGACAATCGTGTCGAAGGGTATCTCGGCCGGTCACAGCGAGAACTCATACCGCGGCCTGGTGAAAGTGACACCCGCGGCCGACGGCGCCCGCAACTACACACAGTGTGATTCGCTGTTGCTCGGTTCGGAGTGCGGGGCGCATACCTTCCCCTACATCGACGTGATGAACCCCACCGCCGTCGTGGAGCACGAGGCCACCACGTCGAAAATCTCCGAGGATCAGCTGTTCTACTGCAACCAGCGCGGCATCCCCACCGAAGACGCCGTGGGGCTGATCGTGAACGGCTATGCCAAAGAGGTGATGAACAAACTGCCGATGGAGTTCGCCGTCGAGGCCCAGCGCCTGCTGGCCGTGACCCTCGAGGGCTCGGTAGGTTGAATGTCTTAATTGAAAAATATCCAGACCATGGACAACATATTACTGAAAGTGAGCGGCCTCAGGGCCAAGGTTGAGGAGAAGGAAATACTCCGCGGCATCGACCTGGAGATACGTCCCGGCGAGGTACACGCCATCATGGGCCCCAACGGTTCGGGCAAATCCACCCTCTCGGGTGTGCTTGCCGGCAACCCGGCCTATACGGTCACCGGCGGTTCGGCCATGTTCCACGGCATCGACCTGCTGGCGCTGTCGCCCGAGGCGCGCAGTCACGAGGGGCTGTTCCTCTCGTTCCAGTATCCGGTGGAGATTCCCGGCGTGTCGATGACCAACTTCATGCGTGCCGCCGTGAACGCCAAACGCAAGTATTTCGGCGAGCCTCCCATGCCCGCGGCCGAATTCCTCAGGCTGATGAAACAGAAACGCGAGGTGGTCGAGCTTGACAGCAAGCTTGCGTCGCGCTCGGTAAACGAAGGTTTCTCAGGTGGCGAGAAAAAGCGCAATGAGATATTCCAGATGGCCGTGCTCGAACCGCGCCTGGCCATCCTCGACGAGACCGACTCGGGTCTCGACATCGACGCGCTGCGCATCGTCTCGGCCGGCGTGAACAAGCTCAAGACTCCCGAAAACGCCACCATCGTCATAACCCACTACCAGCGTCTGCTCGACTATATCAAGCCCGACTTCGTGCATGTGCTCTACAAGGGGCGCATCGTGCGCACCGGCGGTCCGGAGCTGGCCCTCGAGCTTGAGGAACGCGGTTACGACTGGATCAAGGAAAACGACTGAACGCCATGGCACACAATCCGCTCACACAATATCTTGACCTCTACGAGGCCGAGGCCGCGGCGATAGCCGGCGACACCCCCGGTGTGCTCGACCTGCCCCGCGCCGCCGCGCTCGCCGCGCTCAAAAAGGCCGGACGGCTCCCCGAGAAATCCGACCCCGGGTTCGAGAAGACCTCGGTGGCGGCGATGTTCGCACCCGATTTCGGCGTCAACACACGCCGCATGGCGTTACGCGCTGATGTGGCCGCGTCGTTCCGTTGCGGCGTGCCCAACCTTTCCACGCTCATGGCCTTTGTGGTCAACGACCGGTTCATCCCGTCGGCCACGCTGGCCAAGAACCTCCCTGAGGGGGTGACGGTGTGCCCGCTCGCCGAGGCCGCGGTGAAATATCCCGGCACTGTCGGGCGCTATTACGGCTCGGTGGCCGATACCGCGCTACCCGGAGTGGCGCTCAACACCCTTTTCGTGCAGGACGGCGTGTTTATCCACGTGCCCCGCGGTGTCAAAGTGCCGCGCCCGATACAGATAGTCAACATATTTTCGACCGATTTCCCCCTGATGGCTCCGCGCCGCGTACTGCTCGTGGCCGAGGAGGGTGCCGAGGTTTCGGTGCTGAAATGCGACCATACACAGCGCGCCGGGGTGGAATACATGTCGTCTGAGGTGGTTGAGATCATCGCCGGCGAGGGTGCCCGCGTGGGATGGTACGACCTTGAGGAGTCGACCGCCCAGACCGCCCGTTACTGCCAGGTGTTCGTGCGCCAGGAGCGCGACAGCCACGTCGACATCTGCGAGGCCACACTGGCCAACGGCACCACCCGCAACGAACTGCGCGTGCTTGCCGCCGGCGAGAATACGCAGACACACATCTACGGCATGACGATAGCCTCGCAGGAGCGCCATGTCGACAATTTCTCGACCATCACCCATGCCGCCGACCGCGGCCGGTCTGACCAGACATTCCGCTACATCGTGCTCGACCTCGCCTCGGGCGCCTTCGAGGGGAGCATCGAGGTGTGCCACGGCGCCCGCTACTGCGAGGCGTTCCAGAGCAACCGCAACCTGTTGGGGTCGGTCGGGGCGAAGATGCACACCAAGCCGCAGCTGCTGATATACAACGATGACGTCAAGTGCTCGCACGGCGCCACCACCGGTCAGCTTGACTCGCGCGCGCTGTTCTACATGCGCTCGCGCGGAATCCCCGAAGACGAGGCACGTCACATGCTCATGCAGGCGTTCATGGCCCCCGTGGTACAGTCGATTCCGCTTGAGCCGCTGCGCGACCGCCTGTCGCATCTGATTGACATACGCCTGTCGGGCAACGCCGCATCGTGCGCCGACTGCGGCATCTGTGCCGACGGCCGGGAGGACGACGAAAACAAATAACGCATCAGGTAACACATCAGGCCATGAGACGCGAGGATTTTCCAATACTCGGGCGCGAGATCAACGGACGCCCCCTGATTTACTTCGACAACGCCGCCACGTCGCAGACGCCGCGCCAGGTCGTCGAGGTGATTGACCGCATGTATTTCACCCACAAGGCCAACGTGCACCGCGGCACATTCGCCATAGCCCGCGAGTCGACAGAACTGCTCGAGGCCACGCGCCGCGAGACGGCGCGCTACCTCAACGCCCGCTCTGAGCGCGAGATCGTGTTTACCCGCGGCACTACAGAGGCAATCAACCTTGTGGCGGCGTCATACGGCGGCGAGTTCCTGAAACCGGGCGACCATATCATCCTCACCGTCATGGAGCACCACGCCAACATCGTGCCCTGGCAGCTGCTGCAGAGGCGTGTGCCTGTGGTGATCGATGTGGTGCCGATACTGCCCGACGGCTCGCTTGACATGGATGCCTACCGCGGCATGTTCACCGACCGCACGCGCCTGGTGTCGTTCTGCCATATCTCGAATGTGCTGGGCACCGTGAACCCCGTGGCCGAGATGACGCGCATAGCCCATGAGCATGGCGCCGTGGCGCTCGTCGACGGCGCGCAGGCCACGCCGCACGAGGCCGTTGACGTGCAGGCGCTCGGTGCCGACTTCTATGTGTTTTCATCGCACAAGATGTACGGCCCCACCGGCGTGGGCGTGCTTTACGGCCGCGAGGAACTGCTTGAGAAGATGCCCCCCTATCAGGGTGGAGGCGAAATGATCGACCATGTGTCGTTCAAGGGCACGACCTTCGCGCCCCCTCCGCTGAAATTCGAGGCCGGAACACCCGATTTTGTCGGCATAGCGGCTTTCGCCGAGGCCCTGCGCTATATCGGCCGGGTAGGTATTGACCGCATCAAGGCCCGCGAGCAGCAGTTGCTCGACCGCGCCGTACCCCTGATGGCCGAAGTGCCGGGGATGAGGCTGATCGGCACCGCGCCGGGCAAATGCGCCCTGGTATCGTTCCTGCTGGGCGACTCGCACCCGTTCGACGTAGGCACACTCCTCGACCAGTTAGGTGTGGCGGTGCGCACGGGCCATCACTGCGCCGAGCCGCTGATGGAATGGCTCGGCATTCCCGGCACGGTGCGCGCCTCGTTCGCCTTCTACAACACCGAAGATGAGGTGGACCGTTTCGCCGAGGCCCTGCACCGCGTGGCGAAAATGTTGCGGGTGGGCTGAAACCCGTTTCTTCCTCATGGCCGAATGAAACCAAAATTCTCAAATAATTGACAAAAGTTTTGTAAAATTGCAGATTTGATTGTAAATTTGCTGACGATAATCAATCAATTCAGCTATGGCAGACGACAGAAAGCATGACGCAGCGGGGTGGATTCTGCTCCGCTCATACAGCAACCTTCAGGAGGCCGAGATTGACCGCGGTCTGCTTGCCGACAACGGCATCCCCTGCGTGATTCAGAACGAGGCCATATCGTCGGTCTATCCAATGACCGATACCTGGGCGCCGCTGAACATGATGGTGCCGGCGGCGCTTGCCGACGAGGCGGCCGCCCTGCTCGGGGGGCGCTGACCCCCCCCTGTCTGTCTGCCATCTGCAATCAATATGACGCCGCAGAGGCGTGTTGCGCATTATGGCACACAACAAGAAATTCAATACGCGGCTTGGTGTGATTGCCGCGACCGTGGGCTCGGCTGTGGGGCTGGGCAACATCTGGCGTTTCCCCTACGAGTGCGGACAGCATGGCGGCGGGGCTTTCCTGCTGGCATACATTGTGTTCGCCGTCGCAATCGGGATTCCGGTAATCTGCGCCGAGTTCGTCATCGGCCGTTCGACCGGCAAGAATGTGGCCGGGGCGTTCAAGGCTCTGCGCGCCGCGCCGCTGTGGCGCTCGGTGGGCTGGCTCGGCATAATCACGTCGTTTCTCATCATGGGTTTCTATTCGGTAGTGGCCGGCTGGTGCATGGACTATATCTGGCAGTCGCTGACCGGTTTCGGGGGCGTGGCCACCGAGGCTGCATTTCATGAGCGGTTCGACGAGTTCTCGTCTGACGTATGGCGCCCGCTGGGCTGGACGGCGCTCTTCCTGGTGGCGAATTTCTGGGTCATCAGCCGCGGAGTGCAGAAAGGTATCGAGCGCATCTCGTCGGTGCTGATGCCGTTGCTGTTCATAATTCTGGCAGTGTTCTGTGTGTATGCCCTCACATTGCCTGCAGCTGCCGAAGGTCTTGAGTTCCTGCTTAAACCTGACTTCTCGCAGCTTACGCCCGACGTGTTGCTGAGCGCTCTGGGACAGGCGTTTTTCTCGCTGAGCGTGGGGATGGGCGTGCTCATCACATACGCCTCGTATTTCAACCGCCAGACTCCGCTGGTGCGCACCGCCACTGTGACCACCGCGCTCGACACGCTGGTGGCCGTGATGGCGGGCGTCATCATCTTCCCGGCATGTTTCTCGTTCGGCGAGGCGCCGGCGGCCGGCCCGCGTCTGGTGTTCGAGGTATTGCCCACGGTATTCATGTCGATGCCGCTGGGGCGGCTGTGGGGCGCGCTGTTCTTCATACTGCTTTTTGTGGCGTCGCTGACCTCAACGCTCTCGCTTACCGAGGTCACCGTGGCCTATTTCGAGGGTGAGCACAAGATGGGGCGCGGCAAGGCCACGGCCATCGATGCCGCCGGGGTAGGGGTGATGGCCGCGTTGTCGTCGCTGAGTTTCGGCCCCCTGGCGGGGATGACCGTCTGCGGCCTCACGTTCTTCAACCTGCTCGACTTCGTGTCGTCGAACATCCTGATGCCGCTCGGCGGCATGTTGCTGGCAGTGTATGCCGGGTGGGTGCTCGACCGCTCGATTATCCGTCACCAGCTTACGCCCGAGGGTGTCAGGCGCGTGCCGGCATACGTGCCGCTGGTGGTTTTCTCGCTGAAATACCTGGCTCCGGTGGCGATTCTGGCCATTTTTGTCACCGGTCTGCTGTGACCTGCCGCAAACAGTTGCCCGCAGGTGGGGAAAGTATGCGAAAAAATGTGTAACTTTGTAGCGTGTCGTGTCTTCGCGGCACAATATTCAGGCTGTTTGTGAGTTATATAATTGGCTCACCATGCCTCTGTGTTAACGTGTCGGCACGGCACACCAACCATCGCCACAAATCATGAAAATTTCGCATACGATACTGACATGTGCGGCCTGTATCGCACTCTCTTCGGCCGAAGCTTTCGGCCTCGATGTCGCCAACACAATGCCCGGCGCCCTCAAAAGCAACGTGGGCGACCAGGCGGCCACCGTCACCACGCTTAAGGTAACCGGTTCCGTTAATGCCGTCGATTTCGAGTTCATCTGCCATGACATGCCGGCACTGCGTACGCTCGATCTCTCGGGTGCCACGGTGACCGTCTACAAGGGCGCGAAACTGCTCAGCGGCCGTTTCGAGTCGGCCGAGCATGTGTTGCCCGAGTTCGCGCTCATAGGTTCGGGAGTGACTTCGGTGACTCTTCCGGCCACCCTCACGGCCATCGGCGACGGTGCGTTTTCGGCCTCGAAGGTCACAAGCGTCACCATCCCCGCCACGGTGACCTCGATCGGCGAGTCGGCGTTTTCCGACTGCGCCGCGCTGACCTCGATCACGATTCCGGCATCGGTGACCTCGATAGGCGAGGGGGCGTTCAAGAAATGCACTGCTCTGACATCCGCCGCCGTTAATGGCGCTGTCACCGAGATTCCGGCGAATGCGTTCGCCGGATGTTCGGCTCTCGCCACCGTCACGGTGCCTTCGTCGCTCAAGACCATCGGCGAGCACGCTTTTGCGCAGACCGGCCTTACCGCCATCGACCTTACGGGCTGCACCTCGCTTGCCACAGTGGGCAAATGGGCTTTTGCCGGATGCGATAAACTCAAGAACGTGATCATGCCCGCCTCGGTGCCCGCACTGTCAGAGGGCGCGTTCTTCCACAACACGTCGCTTGAGTCAGGCCTGGGTGCCATGCAGGGCAGCAATGCCACCATGCCCGACTATGCCTATGCCGGCAACGAAAAAATGACCGCCGACGGTTTCGGCGACACCTCGGTGTCGACCATCGGAAACTATGCCATGCAGGGCATGTCGGGTGTGTCGGAGATAACCCTTCCCGCCACCCTCGAAAGCCTTGGCGACCATGCCATGGCCAATATGAGCGGTCTCACCAAGATTAAGGCCGACGGGCTGTCAGCTGTTCCCGCCGTAGGCCGGGATGTATGGGACGGCGTGGCGCGAGGTGACGTTGAACTCGGCGTGCACGAAAATATGGCCGACGCATTCCGCAATGCCGACCAGTGGCGTGACTTCGCCGTGAAGATCATCACCACCGGTATCGACGAGGTTGGCGCCGATGATGCCACCGCCTCGGGCGTCAAGGGGCGTTTCTCGGGTCACGAGCTGATAGTCAGCTCGCTGTCGGCCGACATCACCGGCATCCAGCTTTACGACGTGGCCGGCCGCATGTACATCCTTCCCGCCAAGTCACCCGCCACCCTGCTGACGTTCGACGCCTCGGCCATCGACGACGGCATCTATGTGGTGCGCGTGATGCTTGCCGACGGCACCGCCTCGGCCCTCAAACTCCGTAAATAACCGATAAGATACCTTTTCAGGATACCTTCTTTCAACGATACCGCAAGAAAATGAGAAAATGGCGTGTTGAGGACAGCGCCGAGCTCTACAACATAGCAGGTTGGGGCCGGCAGTATTTCTCAATCAACGACAAGGGCCACGTGGTGGTGCGCCCCCGCGAGGGTTTCGCCGGGGTCGATCTGCGCGAGGTCATGGACGAGCTTCAGCTCAAGGATATCACAGCCCCCGTGCTGTTGCGTTTCCCCGACATACTCGACAACCGCGTCGAGAAGATATCGAACTGTTTCAACCGTGCCGCCGAAGAGTATGGCTATCAGGCCAACAGTTTCCTGATCTACCCGATCAAGGTGAACCAGATGCGCCCGGTGGTAGAGGAGATCGTGACCCACGGCAAAAAGTTCAACATCGGCCTTGAGGCCGGGTCAAAGCCCGAGCTGCATGCCGTGCTTGCCACAAACATCGCCGAGAACGCGCTGATAATCTGCAACGGCTATAAGGACCAGAACTATGTGGAACTGGCGCTGCTTGCCCACAAGATGGGGCGCCGCATCATACTCGTGGTCGAGAAACCGAGTGAGCTGCGCACAATCTACAGCGTGGCCAAGCGGCTGAAGATCACCCCCTCGATCGGCATACGCATCAAGCTCGCCAACTCGGGTTCCGGGAAATGGGAGGAGTCGGGCGGCGACCAGTCGAAGTTCGGCCTCAACTCCTCTGAGCTTCTGCAGGCCATAGACTTCCTCGAAAAGCATGAGATGATGTCGTGGCTCAAGCTGATACATTTCCATATCGGCAGCCAGATCACCAAGATACGCCGCATAAAGAACGCCCTGCGCGAGGCGATGCAGTTCTATGTTCAGCTTTCGAAGATGGGATTCGATATCGAATATGTGGATATCGGCGGCGGCCTGGGGGTGGATTACGACGGCACACGCTCGTCGGCCTCCGAGAGTTCGATGAACTACTCGATACAGGAGTATGCCAACGACGCGGTATATTCTATCGTTGACGCCTGCACCAAAAACGACCTCAAACAGCCCAACATCGTCACCGAGAGCGGCCGGTCGCTTACGGCGCATCACTCGATGCTGGTGTTCGATGTGCTTGAGACGACATCGCTCCCCTCATGGCGCGACTCCGAGGAGCTTACCGGCGACGAACATGAGCTTGTCAGGGAGCTTTACGAAATCTGGGACAAGCTTGACGAACGCCGCCTTTTCGAGAGCTGGCACGACGCGCAGCAGATTCGCGAAGAGGCCCTTGACATGTTCTCGCTCGGCATAATCGACCTGCGCACGCGCGCCCTCACCGAGAAACTGTTCTGGGAAATTGCCCGTGAGGTCGCCTCGCTGGGAGCCCAGATGAAACACCCGCCCGAGGAACTGCGCAAGATCTCGAAGATGCTGCCCGACAAGTATTTCTGCAACTTCTCGCTGTTCCAGTCGCTGCCCGACAGCTGGGCCATAGACCAGATTTTCCCGATCATGCCGCTGTCGCGCCTCGACGAGAAACCCACTCGCCGCGCCACCCTGCAGGACATGACCTGCGACTCCGACGGCAAGATAAACCACTTCATCTCACCCCAGGGACTGTCGTCATCGCTTCCGGTGCATGCCCTCAAGCCGGGCGAACCCTACTATCTGGGCGTCTTCCTGGTGGGTGCCTACCAGGAGATTCTCGGCGACATGCACAACCTCTTCGGCGACACCAACGCCGTGCACATCACCTGCTACAAAGACCACTACGAGATCGACCAGGTGATTGACGGCGAAACCGTGGCCGAGGTTCTCGACTACGTGCAGTTCAACCCCAAGAAACTGGTGCGCAACGTCGAGGGCTGGGTCACAAAGGCCATGAAAGAGGGCCGCATCACCCCCGACGAGGGCCGCGAGTTCCTTTCCACCTACCGCTCGGGCCTCTACGGCTACACCTATCTGGAAAAAGACTGAGCCGCCAGCCGGGCACGGTTATGCGAGGCATGCGGGTTGTGTAACTTATGAGGGTTATGTAACTTATGTAACTTATGTAACTTATGTGGGTTATGTGGCTTATGTAACTTATGTAACTTATGTGGCTTATGTGGGGTGAGGGGCGGCCATAAGGGCTGTGTGTTAAAGTGGTTTGGTCCCGCCGGCGAGCTTCAGCTCGCCTTCCTCAGCCGCGTCTCGGCTCGCCTTCCGGTGCCCTCAGGTGTCATTTTCGCGGCTTTTCAGCCATCTTGTTTATTATATGCGTGTTTTCATAAAACTGGCTTACAGAGGTGATGCGTTTCACGGCTGGCAGCGCCAGCCTGATGCCATGTCGGTGCAGCAGCTCCTCGAAGAGGCGCTGTCGACCATCCTGCGACGCCCCATGGCCGTCACCGGCGCCGGGCGCACGGATGCCGGCGTGAACGCCTCGGAAATGTTCGCCCACTGCGACCTGCCCGAGACACATCCCCCTTTCGACCGGCTC
>OGQT01003481.1_pt1 | contig 9981 bp, 11 predicted proteins | sample 1553261 | NCBI WGS metagenome assembly OGQT01 (sample SAMEA2579992, study PRJEB22360) | human gut metagenome | biome: human gut; feature: human-associated habitat; material: faeces | place: Denmark | collected 2008/2010
TAACATTGCTTAAAAAACGTAACTTTGATTCTGTACTTTTTGAATTCGGCAAAACTATCACGTGTAAATAAGCGTTGCAAAGTTCTGTAATTTCGTTAATTTTAGATATCATTATCAGATGCTTTTCTTCTTCGGATAACACGAATTCTTCGCGGCTGATGCAAATATTCTTTGGAGCAATTGGCTTAATTAAGAAATATTCAGAATAGCCCGTATATTGACAGAAATGGCATATCTTGTCATTTCTTAAGATACTGTCATCTATTACAATTCTGAGAACAGTATCGGCGTTAAGAAGAGCTTTCCACATTGGAACGCTTTCTTTATCGCATAAGTAAATATGAGCTTCTTGCTCTCCTGAAACATAACTTCTTGGCCCGACAAATGGAACTAAGCCATTTTTGAAAATTGAATCAACAAGATTTGCTTTTGTTACATGATATAATATTGTTTTCATGTTTTTCTTCCTTTCTTAAAAAATAAAAGAAAACCCTTGCTATTTAGCATTATAAGTTGTAAAATACTTATATACTATAACAAGAATTTCTTTGTAGGTTAATAGTATTTTAAGATTTAAATGGGCATATTTAAATCTTTTTCTTTTTATCGAGTTTCATTAAAAACTCTTCTAGTGCTTACATATTCATTAAAAGCATTAACTGCTATTAAAAAAGACTTTCCAATTTTAATACATGGAAAATCTTCTCTATGAAATAATTCTAAACACTTTTTATCTCCTATGCCTAGTATTCTTCTAACATCTTCTGTTTTGTAGAACTTGATATCTTCTTCCATAGTGTTTTCCTCCTTTCGTTTATTTCTTATATATGATGTCCATGTTCTAGTACTGGAATTTTTATTGTAGGTATAAATCTAGGGACATCATTTGTAATCTTTGATTTTATGCTATCTATTAAAATTTTATTTCCTTTGTTATCGTATTTATAAATACTATTATTTGATTGAGCAAAAGTTTCATCGCTTATTTCGTGATGAGTAGATAACATTTTAAAATCTTTATTTAATTGTGCTTGCATAACATAATATTCTTCTGTATCAGTTGATTTCTTTCTTTTGTATGTCTTTGAATACTCATTATTATAATTTTTTTTATTCTCAATTGATAAATTATGTCTATATTTTTTTTCTTCAGCTAATCTTGAATCTTTTTTTATTACTTTATTTATTGCTTGTTTTGATACTTTGAATATTTCTGCAATTTCGACTTGAGATAAATGTTCTTTAAAATATAATCTTTTAATTTCTTCTTTGTTGGTTGACTTTTTTACTTGTCTATTTTTTGACATAGTTGTCCTATTGCCTCCTTTCTGTTTTTTCTTTAAAGTACTTGATAACTTTTAATAAAAGTTATATAATCTTGTTGTAATGTTATTACATTACATTCAAGGATTAATTAACTTGTTATTATGTAGGTTAACCAAACTATTAACATTATACTCTGTGAGGAAATAACTGTCAAGTAGTTTTATAAAAATTTAGAAGAATTTTTTGAGGGTAGAAATATGATAAAAGAGAATAACTTTAATTTTAAAGGGTTCTGGGCTAAATACAATGATTATGAAATTATAAAAAGTAATAACGAATTTTATATTAGACCAATTAAAAACTCTGAATATACAATTTATGATGTATATGATGTAGATAAAGAAATATTAAAAGACTTTCTTCTTATAGGTAGAGAGACATTAAATTATACTAATAATAGAGATATTGAATGTAATTTAATGAGTACAGAAACTAAATATCAAGAATTAGTATTAGATTTTGTCAAAAAATATGGTTTATTAGGAGATTTAACTTATAGTCCTCTTAATACCAAACTAATTTCAACTGGAGAAGTTTATTTACAGGGATATTCAGAAATCACAAAAGTTTCTGCTAATAACTATATAAAACCCTTCTTTGTTGAAGATGAGAATATATTAAATATTGATTTTAACAATGGTTTAAATGAAAGTATTATAAAATCTGTTTATGGTAATAATCCAACAGATGAGTTACCAAACTTACAAGAAGATTTTAATTTGGTATTTTCTGAAAGATATACTGAAAAAATTGCTAGAATTTTATTTTATTCTAAATTACTATATAAGATTTTTGAATCAACTGAAAATAGTATATCAGAAGATAATGAAGACAAAAAAGCAATATATCAAAAGTATGCAAGCGAGTTTATACCAAATAATATAGCTTTTTCTTTCAATTTTGATGATAATAAAGTCTCATTAGATTGGCAATTTAATTCATTAAAGCAAGCAATGGAAGTATTATTAGGGTTAAATGAAGCTAATGATAGAAAAGAATTAAAAATGTGTAAACATTGTGGCAAACCTTTTATAGCTAAGAATCTAAAAGCAGAATATGATTCTATTAGTTGTAGAAATGTTGCTAATGTTTATAAGAATAGAGAAAAAAATAAATAGATTACTTTTACGAAGGGATGAAAAATGAATATAATTAGTTTATTTAGTGGATGTGGTGGATTAGATTTAGGCTTTGAAAAAGCTGGATTTAATGTTTCAGTTGCAAATGAGTTTGATAAAAATATATGGGAAACTTTTAAAGTAAACCACCCTAATACTAGGTTAATAGAAGGAGATATAAGAAACATAAAAGAAGAAGACTTTCCATCAGAAGTGGATGGTATAATTGGCGGTCCCCCATGTCAATCTTGGTCGGAAGCTGGCTCTTTAAAAGGTATTGAAGATGATAGAGGTAAACTTTTTTACGAATATATACGTATTTTAAAAAATAAACAACCTAAATTTTTTTTGGCAGAAAATGTTAGTGGCATGCTAGCAGACAGACATTCAGAGGCTGTAAAAAATATATTAGAAATGTTTAAAGAATGTGGTTACGATGTTACACTAACTCTAGTAAATGCAAAAGATTATGGTGTAGCTCAAGAAAGGAAAAGGGTTTTTTATATTGGATTTAGAAAAGATTTAAATATTAAGTTTAATTTTCCTAAAGGGTCAACAGAGGATGATGATAAAAAGATAACATTAAGAGACGTTATATGGGATTTAAAAGATACTGCTGTTCCTGCTGGAGAAAAAAATCAACATAATCCTAATGCAATAAATAATAATGAATATTTTATTGGAAGTTATTCTCCAATCTTTATGAGTCGTAATAGAGTTAAAAGTTGGGATGAACAAGCATTTACAGTACAAGCCTCAGGAAGGCAATGTCAAATTCACCCACAAGCTCCAAAAATGATAAAAGTTGCTACAAATGATTGTAGATTTGTTGAAGGAAAAGAAAATTTATATAGAAGAATGACTATTAGAGAAATTGCTAGAATTCAAGGCTTTCCAGATTCTTTCAAATTTATATATAAGAATACAAACGATGCATATAAAATGATTGGTAATGCTGTTCCTGTTAATTTAGCATATGAAGTAGCAAGTGCTATAAAAAAAGTATTAATATAGATGGAGGGAAAATATGAGTAATCAAAGTAATGTATTTGGGAGAGCTTATGAATATATTTGTATTGAAACATTAAATAGAGAAATAAATAAATTTAGAAAATCGGTAATAGAAAAAAATTCAACATATGAAACAGCTAAAGAATGCTGGAACATTATTGATGAAGAAACAAAAATTATATTTGAGAATAGTGCTTTATCTGCTACATATTCAATTTTTGATTTAGAGCCAATGATTACAGAAAAAGGCATGGATTATTTGGTTTTAAAAATGCAAAAGGATCAAGAAGGTGAAGTTGGAGATGTTAGAGATATTATTATCATTAGGAATGCCGAAAGATGGGAAATAGGATTAAGTATAAAACATAACCATTTTGCAGTAAAACATAGCAGATTAGGTCCAAAATTAGATTTTGGAGAAAGATGGTATGGGATTAAATGTTCTGATTCTTATTGGAATGAGATAAAACCCATATTTGAATATATAAATACCAAAAGAGAACAAGGACTAAAATGGAGCGAATTAGAAGATAAAGAAAATGATGTATATGTTCCTTTATTAAAAGCTTTTATGAGTGAAATAAAAAGAAAATATAAAAATCATCCAGAACTACCAAAAAAATTGGTAGAATACTTGTTAGGCGAATTTGATTTTTATAAAGTAATTAGTATTGATAATAAAAAAGTTACTCAAATTCAATCTTATAACTTAAGAGGAACACTTAATCAAGCTAGCCAAAAATCTAAACCCAAAATCGTTATCCCTATTGCAAAATTGCCAACAAGAATTGTTAATATTGACTTTAAACCACAAAGTAACAACACTATAGAATTGTATTTAGACGAAGGATGGCAATTTAGTTTTAGAATACACAACGCATCTACATATGTTGAAAACAGCTTAAAATTTGATATTCAAATTGTTGGAATGCCAGCTTCAATAATATCAATTGATTGCAAATGGAATGAAAAATAAAAGGACTTATAAATTATGAAGGTGTTAACTATAAAACAGCCTTATGCATCTCTTATTGCAGAGGGGATAAAGGAATATGAATTTAGAACTTGGAAAACTAATTATCGAGGAGAGTTTTTGATACATGCAGGTAAAGGAAGAAATCTTGAATATATGGAAAAATTTAAACATTTAAATTTAGATTATCCAGCTGGCTATATAATTGCAAAAGTAACATTAGAGGATTGTATTGAAGTAACAGATGATTTTAGAGAAATACTTAAGATGAAAAATCCCATACTCTATTCTCATGTTATTAGTGATAAAACATGGAAAGGATATGCTTTTAAGTTAACTAATGCTGAAAAAATTGAAAATATTTCAATTCAAGGTAAATTAGGTTTTTGGAAATTTGATTATTAAATATAACAAATAATGAAAGGAAGCATACTATGATAAAATTAAAAAAAGTAGAAATTAATAAATACAAAAGTTTTCTTGAAAAACAAGAAATAGATATTGAAGATGGTGTAACTAGAATTGTAGGAAAAAACGAATCTGGTAAAACAGCACTATTAGAAGCAATTTCTAAATTTAATTATTTTGACTCAAGAGATGATAAGTTTAAGTTTAATGCAACAAATGATTATCCTCGTGGTTCTTTAAAAAAATATGAACAAGATTTTCCTGAAAATGATTTTGAAGTAATAAAATGTACATTTGAAATATCAGAGGAATTAATTGAAGAAATACAAAAAGATATTGGTAAAGGAGTTTTTAACTTCAAACAAATTGTTATTTCAAAGAAATATAATAATTGCAAATCATATTCAATAACTACTGACGAAAAAGTTTTTATAAAGAACTTTTTATCTAGATATTCAATTGAAAATGAAATAAAAAGCACACTTGAAAAATCAGAAAATATTGATAGCTTAATAAATAATTTGAAAGGTGAAGAAGCATTAAACAATATACTAGATGATCTAGTAAATAATTATATTAACAAGTCTATTGATTCATGGAGTAATAAAATCAGCGGTTACATTGTAAATGAATACATAGAACCTAATTTACCTGAATTTTTGTATTTTGATGAATATTATTCTTTACCTGGTACGATAAATTTAAATAAATTTAAGGATAATAATATAGATGAAGATTTTACGAAAGAAGAAAATGATATTACTAACGCCTTATTTGAACTCGCTAATATCGATATAAACAAGGTAATGGATTCTGATAATTATGAAGAATTTATTTCAGAATTAGAGGCAACATCAAATAGCATTACGGATAAATTATTGGACTATTGGTCAACTAATCAAAATTTAGAAATTAATTTTGAAATTCAAAGCAAACAAAATAAAAGAACGAATATTCTGGAAAAATTTCTTCAAATAAGAATTAAAAATACGAAACATAGGGTTACATTACCATTAAAAAATAGGAGCAAAGGATTCATTTGGTTTTTCTCTTTCCTAGTATGGTTTAGTAAAGTTCGTCAAAAGAAAAACATTATTATTTTATTAGATGAACCTGGATTAAATTTGCATGCAGAAGCACAAGAGGATTTATTAAAATATATTGATAAAGAATTAGTTCCAAACTATCAAGTTGTTTATACAACGCATTCTCCTTTTATGATTGATTCTGAAAAATTAGATGAAGTAAGAACTGTATATGATTCTAATGATTCAAGAAAAGGAAGTATTATATCAAATGCAATGGAAGAAAAGGATCAAGGAACTCTATTCCCACTACAGGCAGCTCTCGGCTATAATTTAGCACAAAATTTGTATATATCAGAAAAAAATCTATTAGTAGAAGGCGTTGCAGATTTAATGTATCTAACAGTAATGTCAGGAATTTTAAATTCCTTAAATAGAGAAGGATTAAATGATGATATTACAATAGTTCCAGTTGGTGGATTAGATAAAGTTGCTACATTTATATCATTATTAAGAGGTAATAAACTTAATATGGTATGCTTACTTGATACTTTTACAGATCAAAAGGGGAAGGCAAGATTGGACAATTTAATTCAAGAAAAAATAATTAAAGAAAATCAAATTAAATTTTTCAATGATTATATTGATAGATTAAAAATTGCGGATGTTGAGGATATGTTTGAAATTGAGGAATATTTAAAAATATTTAATGAAGAATTCAAAAATGAATACAGAGACATCTCAAAAGAAGAAATAGATAATTCAAAGTCCATTTTACCTCAACTTAACAATTTATTAGGTATCAAGAGATTTAATCATTATAGACCATCAAGATATTTAACTTCTCAGTGTGTTAAAAATAATTACTTTTCAGATGATACATTAAATAGATTTGAAAAACTATTTAATGATATAAATAAATTACTAAAATAAATTATAGGAGCAGATTCGTTCTGCTCTTTTTTATTTAACTTTCAACTTATCTTTTTTCTTGATTCCTTTTTCCACATTATTTTTTTCTACTATCATCTATTCATAAATAATTTCTTTTTTGTAATTTTCCATTCTTTCTCGAATTTGTTTACAATATTTCAAATCTTCAGTAAGAGGAAACATTTCTTTAGAAATTTCTGCAATCTTATTTTCAATTTTGGATTTTTCATTTTCAGTTTTTGCTCTTTTGTGTTTCTTCCATAAATTTTCACGTTCACTTTTTAAAGGATTCATTTTTTCATATATTGATTTTTCAAAAGTATTTAATTTTATTTCGGTTTTAATATTATATTTAGTTAAGAAATCTGCTTGCTTTGAATATTCATGCATCTGTTTTATTTCTCTAATTAATTCTGGAGTATATTTAGTTATATTGGTTTTTAAAGCATTTTCTACACCTACCATGAATCTTTTCTCACTAGATAAAAATAAAAAGCTAAAATTGGATTTATTTGATAATAATTTGTTTTTTGAATTATTATAATAATTTAATCTAGTATTTATCGTTAAATATGCTTGAGGTAAATGTTTGAATAAAGGTTGTTCCTCTAAAATCCTCTTTTTAATGTTTTCCAAAGAATAATCTTCTCCAAATTGTTTTAATATTCTTGTATTTCTTTTATATGGTTCTCTTTTAATAGAAAGTTCATCATTTCTAATTGTTATTTCATAATCTAAATCGTTCATTATTGAAACAAATTTCTCATAATTATTTGCATTCTCAATAGCATAGTCAATTGAATCTTTCATCAGTTCTTTATACAAATTATTTATTACATATTTAGAATAATCATATTTTTTACACAATACACTTAAGCCATATTTTTTGCACAAATTATCTGATTCATATTGCATATTGTTATAGTCCTTATTTCTATTAGTGAATTTCTTACCATCTTTAAATGAAACAGAATTTAGCACGAAATGATTATGAATATTATTTGTATTTATATGTGTTGCAACTATAACTTGATATTTATCTCCCCATAGTTTTTCAGCAAGTTTTACACCAATTTCATGAGCTACTTCTGGAGTAACTTCGCCTGAAACAAAAGACTGATAACCATGAAAACATTCAATGCCATCAGTCTTAAAAAGTTGTTTCTTAGTATTCATCATTTCTTGATATGCTATGTTGGGTAAACAATTTACTCCAGACACAAATTCTTTATTATTTGTTTTTTCTTCATTTGTAACATAATTTAACAGTTTTTTCAAACTACTATTAAATTTCCATAGACTTGTTGTTGCCATTCGTACCTCCAATCTTTTTAGGTAATACATAAACTTCATTTAATCCTAATATAAATGATTCTATCTCATCAAGCATTGTTTTATATTTACTTGTATTAACATATCCATAGTTTTCATTATAAATTTTTGCCATTTGATTTAGATTAGTTGCCATACCTCTTAATTGATGTAAGAATTCATAAAATCTTTCATCTGGCTTTTCACTTAATTGATATTCTAAAATAATTTTTCTAAAAAATTCTGATTTATTTAATCCAGACTTTTTTGCTTTTTCATCAAAAATTTTCTTTTCATCTTCATTTAAAAATACGTTAATTTTTATTGTTCTTTCTCTCATACTTTCATCTCTCTTTCTTAATTTTAAATAGGGTTTGGGATTTATCCCATCCTTTAATTGTATTTGTGGCGTGAGTACAAATACGTTGCTTGCATTATACAGAAAAAACATAGGTGTACTCACAGCCATTTTATAGACTCAAATTCTTATAAGTTTTAAATTTTGCATGTAAAAATAGTTTTCTATTGCACCTAAAAAGAAAATTTGTCGTTCTTCATAGGCTCTTAATTGCATTTCTAATGACACAACTTCTTGCAATTTTTTGCACTCTTCGGTGTTTAATTCTACAATCTTTTCGTCCTCTAAAAGTAATTGTAAATTTGTATATTTATCCATAATCTTATGCAATTTGTCTGACATTTTTCTATATTCATCATTATGCTTTTTTAACTCTACTCTTGTACTATCAATTAACTCATAAAATTCACTTGAATCCATATCATATAATTTAAAATCTTCCATTTTCATTACCTCTTTCTATACATAAATTAGTTCTTTAAAAACAATTTCTTCTGCTCTTGCTTGTGCATTATTCATAGCACAAACCCAGTCTAAAGCATCTTGTCCTTTTTGATATTCGTTAGTATGTTCTTGCTCTGCAATTTGATTTGTAATTAATTTTACTTGTTTTTTTGCTTCCTCATTTGTATCAACTAGATATTCAAATAATTTGTTTTCAATTAGTAATTGGTTATACAATCCTTTCTTATTTTCTTTAATATAATCTAATCTTAATTTGCCATATTTATCAATTGTTTTATTTTTATATTTTTTATTTTCTTCAGGCAGTTTTATATCTGGTATTAAATAATCTCCTTCTTGATGATATGTTATTTTATTATTAAATTCATTTTCCATTTTCAAATCCTCCATTTTCTTAATTATCATATAATAAGTCTAAATTATTAGCATACAAGTGATTTAATTCTCCTTCTGCATAACTTCTTTGCTCAAAATTGTTTCGATTGTTTTTAGTTCTATTATTATAGTTTTTATTATTATAGTTAGGTCGTAAATTTTCCGAGTCATGAATCGTATTTTTTCCGACTCTAAAATCGTAATTTTTACGAATCATATTAGGAATACTATCATCATGTTCAATTTTTCCAACATAAATAAGATTAGGTTTAGTTTGTCCTTGTTTCTTTTCATAAATTAGTTTACATTTATTTAATTGCTTAAATGCTTTGGTTGCGGTTTTATCAGATATATTAAGTAATTCTTGTGCTTTTTCTCTTGTAAGTATTATATAAACATTGCCATTTTCATCTTGCCAATTATTTTTGATAGATAATGTTAATTGACTAAGTAATAGTCCATATAATACTTTAGCCTCAAGAGATAAATGTTTATATTTTGTATTAAAAAATAGTTCCATAGGAACTTGGTAAAACATATAGTTTAAAGTTTCATTAATTTTATATGGGCTAAATTCCATAGATAAGTTCTCCTTTTAAAATATTTGGAAAACTATAAAATCATTGAAATAAATAACTTTTTTGACTTTCCAGAAATTCCAGAAACATCTCCCGCGCC
>OGQT01003486.1_pt1 | contig 9964 bp, 7 predicted proteins | sample 1553261 | NCBI WGS metagenome assembly OGQT01 (sample SAMEA2579992, study PRJEB22360) | human gut metagenome | biome: human gut; feature: human-associated habitat; material: faeces | place: Denmark | collected 2008/2010
TTTCAGAGGTTTACTGGCTTTACTCGGTGGCGGTCGCTACATGTAGCGACCCTACAATGAATAGCGATACATATACCCTGTCGATGGGGCTTATTCGGAACGGAGGGCGTTGTATTCGGCGTCTGATACCGGCTCAAGCCATTCGGTCTGGGCGTTTTCGCCGGGAACACCGAATGCCAGGTGCGCGAACCACGAGTCAGCGGAGGCGCCATGCCAGTGTTTCACGTTTGCCGGAATATTGATTACGGTACCGGGGAGAATCTCGACTGCTGGTTTACCCTCTTCCTGATACCAGCCGCGGCCTGCCACGCCGACAAGCATCTGGCCGCCACCCTCGGTGGCTTTGTGGATGTGCCAGTTGTTGCGACAGCCCGGTTCGAACGTCACGTTGGCGAACGGAATCTGCGAGGTCGACACGGGTGCCAGCCAGCTGCGGCCGGTGAAATAGCGTGCGTAGGCCGTGTTGGGCTCGCCGACGGGGAATATCATCGTGCGTTGGAACTCGGCCAGGGCATCGTCGCCATTGACATCGTCGTTCCATACATCCTTGGCCAGGCGGAATGCCGCCCAGGCTTTCGGCCACCCGGCATAAAACGCCACATGGGTAATTATCTCGGCCACCTCGGTGCGGGTGATGCCGTTCTTTTTAGCGGCCTGAAGATGGTGGAGCAACGAGGTGTCGGTAATCCCCTGCGAGATCAGCGCGGTGATGGTGACCATGCTGCGGTCGCGCAGCGAAAGCAGGTTGTTGCGGCTCCAGACCTCGCCGAAGAGGATGTCATCGTTGAGATGCGCGAACTCAGGCGCGAACTCGCCCAGGGCGTCGCGTCCGGCGGTCTGTACTATTTTCTGTTGTGCCATAACGGGTAAAATTGATGCTATGCTTAATACAATGGTGAGAAACAATCGGTTCATGGTTGCTCTTTTTATTGATTTCTTTTGCAAAATTATATCATATTACACAACAACCGGTTACCAGTAAGGCGGTAATATAAACCAATTTCACAGCCGCAGGCATATCAGCGCAATAGCGCCGCGGCGGTGACCGGCCCATTCAGGCAAAAGTGATATGTCAAACCGGAAAACTGATAATTCCCGCCACCCGCATTATCCGTAATTTTGCACCGGACGTAAATCAGTCCGCACATTCACCAATCATGACAAACGTATGACAATGAGACATTCATTCCTGACTCTACTCGTGATGGCGGCGGCATGCGGCTGGAGCTTGACGAGGGCATCGCCGACAATACCGTAGATATCTTCGACACATACGGCAGGAGAATCCTCATCATGGCCGACCGCACGAGCTACACGTTCGCACTGCCCCGGGGTGCCGTCTACCTTCTCTCGGTCTCCTACAGTTCAGGCAACCGCCGCGCAAACCGCAAGTTCATGTTCTGATTTCCACACTATTGCCATGACACTTAGATCACAGCTTAAAAGAGTGTGGAGAGCCACCCGTACACTTTGTGCGACAGACATAATGCAGCTTTCGCTGACACTGGCCTCGTGCTCGGGCAACCCGGGCGAAACCACATCGGAGGACAACCACGCCGAGCCGACGCAACGGCCGATAACCGCTATAACCAGCCACGCAAGGATCTCGGCGGCAAAGAATTTTTCTACATAGCAACATCGACCGACAAAAGCGAAGATGGCACCGACGGCGTCTTCGATGCATTCCACAGTTTTGCGGTATGTCTTTACGGCTCGGTAGAGCGCGGCATAATCAGACGCAACGGAGTCCGCAACCGCGGTGACATCGACGGCCATCCCGCCATGGCCCGCGCCTATGAGCTGGGCAAGCAGGTCTGACCCACATCAGGGTGCGGCAGAACCCCTCAAATTGTAGATAGTATATTCCGGGGACAAAAAGAATGTACATTTATTCTTACACAGCCTCTGAAGGCAACCGCCTTGGACTTGCGATAGCCGAAACCGTCTGCGATGTTCATCATTGGGATACTACTTCCGCCTTCGCGCAACCAACGCCTCGGCCGAAACCTTCAGCTCAAAGGTCAAGATCTTCCGTTCTCAAATGCGAGGCGTCCGCGACCGCGATTTCTTCATCTTCCGCCTCGTAAAACTATACGCCTGAACTTTAACACTCGGCGCTAACCATTTAACAAATGCACCGCGTTTTCGGCTTGAGCCGGTAAAACCACAATATTTTACAAAGAAAAAAGCAGTCAGACGTTTGCCTAACTGCTTGATTTTCTGTGATCCGCCTGGAGCCGTTAAACTCCGACGCTGTATGGTGAGTATCAGTAAGTTATCAATCCATTGGTCGGGTGACTCACTTATCTATCACGCTGATTCTTCAATGTTCTGCACAGAATTGCAAATCCTGTAATGCAAAGTTACAAAATCTTTTCCAATCGCCAATATCCCAGACTGTTAAAATTACTTGGACCATAGAAGAACCATAGAAAACCATAGAAACAAACTATACCCAAAAGTTGTATGTCTAACTTTTGGCATACAGTTTGGAAAGAAAATCGGTTGGTTCAATTAGTTATTCAATTTTTACAAGCATAAGTTGAGGTATATAAAGTTTAATTTGCCTGCGCGATTATGCAGAAAGAGCAAAAATTCTAAGGCCTTCGGCCTAATGAATCTCTTAAACATTTAAAACTTTATGTTGAGCTTGCGACTTAAATTAAATTGATTTGTTATGAATCCAGGAAAGTAAGGATATGAGTTCCGAGATAAGAATCATTCTTTAAATGGTAACTCATGCCTTGCAAGAGTCTTCTGATATATTCCTTAGATGATGAAGAATCCTTTATTTTGCTGAATGTATCACTGAGCGAAGAATACTTCTCGTTGATTTCAGAAGGGAACTCCTTTGCGCATCGTTCCATCATTGTCTTTATCTGTATAGACAATATCCTCATGGAGGAAGGAACTGACCAGTAGATTTCACTCAGTCCATACAGATCAAAGGCGATTTCCATAACCGTTTTTGGAGTCCGTGTTGTTGAAATCTTATCCATGATAGACTTCACATGTTCATCACTTACCTGCAATTTATTGAACAATGGACATACATAGGGATTCTTCTCCGACGAATGGTCTGAATTGGCTAGTGCATAATACAATGGGATACCTCCTAAAAATTGCAACATTAACTTTTTATTAGTTTCATTCCAACTCATTATATGAGCTTCATTCCCATCGATAAAGGCAATAATTTTGTCTGCAATATCTTTTTCACCATTGGCCAACAGAATAGGAATAAACGGTACCGTAAATATCAGAAATTCGCCGTGACTCTCTGCAAACTCATCGAAATTATTGAGGATCAGACCAAAAATTGTCATCTGAAATCCGGAATCCAATCCAATTTTATCAGACAGTTTTAGCAAAATCACCAATGACATGATCAACCTTTGGCTGTTGTAGACCGAATCAAGATTTTCCGGACAGATAAATGGAGACACATAGGTCGCATCCACAAAATCTCTACTGTCTTCGGGTTCCTCACGTCTACATATTGTATCAATTACTATAGCAAGATGAGTTGAGTTTTTCTTAAACTCAGCATCTCTTGTAAGTTCAAACAAAAGTACAGATGTATCAGTTATCGACTTTATTGAAATATCCTTGCATCCGGCCATATATGCGGCATATGCCACACATAGTCCGACGACTACTCTGTCATGAGGGAACAATCCGTCATGATCCTTTATAGTCTTAGCAATCCCGATGATTCTCTCAAATGAAGATTTCGGATTCATGGGAGATATCACTTGTGCATGCAGACATGCGATCCTAAAGTATAACATCGGAACAAATTTATGCACATCTACAGCCAACGCCTTTTCTAAGAAATCCGCGGCTCTGTCATCCTTGTTTTCCGACAGTACGATACCGATGCCGGCGTTCATCCGGAAGCATCCCAATGCATCGGATGTCAGATGAACGCGAGTATCATAGAGCTTCATTGCGCTTCCCGGATCAGATACCAACAACTGCATATGATGGAATGTTATCAAAGACGCGATTTTAATAAAGGCCTCATCCGTTTCCAATGAGCATCTCTCATACATTTTTTCGAGCAGAATCATCATCTCTTCTCGCGGCATTTCAATACTTATCCTGGATAATGTAACGTCCAGACATTCAAAAACGTAAGGATTGATCTTCGCGCCAAATGCCTTATATACATCAAACCAGCCTATAAGTTCCTCACTTGTCTTAGCGCCATGCAATGCGAATATCGGGAGCTGAAACTGATCGATATTCAGATTCAAGTCTGTATTCGCTGACAACAGGGGAATCTTCCCGACAACTTCCGATTGGGCAAACTTTCTTATAGACAGCAGCTCTGCGTATTGATGTTTGTGGGCATGATATATTTCAAGAATCATGACCACTAAGTATTGAAGTAATGGTTGCTCTGACAGATTACTTGACAAATCCTCTAGATCCTTAATCAACAGATTGGGAACATCCGGGAATTTCGGGTCCACTATGATTCTTGCAATTCTCATCAGTGCCTTTTGCTCCTTAGCCATTTTGGAAGGGAGAGGCATGTCTGTCCACAACTTTCCAATGATTCCGCTTATCGGACTATCCAGCAGATTTTGTTCATTGAGTTTAAACATAAGACTGATATAGAATGCTGTCAGTCTTGCATATTCCTCGGCTTGATTAGTCAGAAGAATTATCCTGAGGGCATCGTTGGTTGTCAGCTCACCTTTCGCGAGAATATGGTCCACAACGGCATTGGTGCATAAGCATAACTCCTCTTTATTCAGATCTGGGGAGAGGGCCTTCCTCACGATTTCCGAAATGACAAATTTCCCGTCGCCGGATTTTGAAATCCAATTTCCTGACAATCTGGTTAGCCTCATCAATGGAGTCGAGATTGCGGGAGCGGGGGTCGCCATCATCTTACAGTCATCCGATGTGAAAGAGCCATCCAACAACAAAAGGCGATTCAACAGTCGGACATCTTCCAGATCCGGAATAGTCTGGCTTATGGTCTGATAAAGCCTTGTCTGTAAAGATTCGTCTTTAGATACGGACATGATTTTGGAAAATGCATCCATATCGAAATTCCAGTCATGGTTTGCAAGCCAGATACATGCAATATGTATCAAAGCCAGTTGTCCGTTACAAACGGTATGGATAAAGTTTGCTTTCTTTTCATCAAATTCTTCCGGGAGCATTTCCTGTAACTCATTCAAGGAAAGCGATGAGGTGTATATATCTTGAATATGGTCCGATACGGAATTCGGATTGAATGGAACCGTAGAATTGGATAGTATGAGAACTTTTTCGTTACAATTTTTTACAATTGCCCTAATAATCCCATCACGGATTTTCAAATCCGAGGGACAATTATCTAGAATAATTATCCTATGTCCAACCTTAGAACTCACATTTTGCAAACAAGAGGAGATAAGGCCCTCTGACAGTTGGGACGCCTCAACCTTCACCCTTTGGTATTCCGAGAATTGGGCGGCAATCAGATCGCAAAGCACCGATTTTCCAGTAAGCACGCCTCCATATATGTTAAGACAATACTTTTCTCTAAGGATCGAACTACAGTATTCCACCAGATCTCGCCTTTTTGAGTACGGTTCTATCAGCACAGTCTCGGTTGGCCCGTCCGTACACTCGGTAATAACGAAATCCGGCATTTTATCCAAACCAGCCTGCTTGGTCACCATATTTATAGTAACATACTTGGCATCGTTGAGAATAACGGTGTTTAACGAATCTTGAATTGCGATATTTCCTTTACCGTTGACATTCGCGACATTCCTGCTCCTACTTGAAGAGGAGGGGTCAAAAATATTTTTTAAGAGATCTAAAAAACTCATTTTGATATGAATGTATTGTTTGAATCCTGCACCACCATATTGCCGTCTCCCTTGATTCCGACATTATTGTTTTTTTTGTTTTTTTCGCTTCTATCGCCGCTATCGGATCTGTCACATATCCTATTTGTTACGTAAACGATTGTGGCAGCGCATATGGAGACAATCAGAACCACGCATCCCCATGGATTCGTCTCATTATAATCAATGAGAGCCTTCCAATAACTATAGTTTGCATCGTGTTCAAGCCTAATGGCCGGTAATCCGAACACTAGAGCCGCTCCTGACATCAGGATTGCTCCAATTGTATATTTGGTAAGCCTGTTGTGTGAAAGTTTGGTATACTTCTCTACCAATCTATCTCCCCACTGAAGGAGATGATTCTTAACACTTTGTTTCATTATCTCCGGTCTTAAATAATTGACTCATCTTTCGCATCCATAGTACAGATTCACGTTTCTATTGATTTCTACCACCTTAGAGTATCGGTCCTTGTTCAGAATCCGATTTTGCGATTGATTATTCGCAGTTTTGCTTGCGAGGGTTCTTCGTAGGCGTTGCAGGCGGCAAGGTAATTCTTCAGCTCTGTAAAGTCTGTGCCGTAGAGATTATCGCTGAACTGATGGAGTTTGGTCATCACATTGATGTATGCTAGCGGGTCTTTGTGGCGGGTAAGTTTTCGCAAGGCAAGTATATAATCTTCGCGGAACACTGTCGGTACAATGATACGCGACTGGTCGGCACGGACAAGTTCGGCGTTCATCATCACACGGGCGATACGGCCGTTGCCGTCATTGAATGGATGTACCTCACTAATCATGAACATCATGAAAATTGCACGAGCAAACGGATCTGTTAAGGCTGCATAATATTTGAAGCCTTGCGAGAGTGTGCCTTTCACAAGTTGATAGTCCACGAACTCCGTCATTCCGGCACGATTGTTCTTCGTTTTGAAAATGCCGGGGTTCATGTGCGGTCGTCCTTCAAGAAGGATGCTGTGTCTGTGGCTAAGAATCGCAAACAATTCTTTTGGAGATGTCGGAATCTTCATCATCTCGGCACGGTTTGAAAGCACCTTGAATGTTCCGAGTATGTCGTGAGAATCCTCATCACGGCGAGGCATGGGAATACCGGAGTCAACAATCGCTTTCGCTTCATCAATCTCAAACTCCGTTCCTTCTATATAATTAGAAAAATAACTCTCGAAGAATGAGAAAAGCCGGAACGATTCCTCATCAGTATTACGGTTGTTGCGGATGACAAAATAGCGGTCTTTTATTGCGTCGAACAATACCTCGAAAAGTTCTACTCTCGTTTTGTCGAAAGGATTACCGACGGCGAGTGCTTTTGCAGAATCCGTTGACAGTATTTTCGCATCATGAGTTGAGAGCAAAGCGGAAATTATGCTGTTGATTTTGGCAAACTCCGTCTGCATCCCCAATTCTTCGGCAACGATTCTCAGTTCATCGCGATATTCGTTAAGACGGTCTTCACCACCGGTGAGCAGTATCTGTTCGAGTTTGTTTTCAATCACGCTAATAGGAAGAACACGTGATTCATCACCAGATTTTCTTGACACTTGCATATTCTCAAGCATATACCGGTGTTCACCCGATATGTGCATACCCATAAAGGGTATATCGTGAGACGACGCTTTTGGGCCTTTGACAAAATTAAGAATTATGCCCGGAAGGTCTGTGACTCTCCTTGTCGTCGAATTGGTAAGGAAGAAATCACCAGTCGCTGTCGGTCGCATTTCTTTGGCACTACGGTGACTTATAAGAGCATCTGGATAGCGATATACAAGAATATCCATAAGATTGCGGCGCACGATATTCTCCAAGCTATCAACTAAATTGGTTGTGTATATGCGCGGGGCAACCTTCCGCAACTCACCATCCTTTTCTTTTTTGCTGAGTACACGGGAAATGTTCGGATCAGATGAGCCGAAGATAATCTCTTTCTGGGTGTCAACTTTCACTGCCATACAAAAAATCACGATTAAGAGAATACAAAGGTACAAATTTTTGCGATTATAGCTGCGATTTTTACAAAAAACTGCGATTGAAAGTTCTCTTGAATGACAATGAGTGTCATAAATGACAGCGATTGTCAATTGTAATTCAGCGCAAAGGCATCCTGATAAGATATAGCAGAGCGATTATCCTTGTTTTCTATCCAGCCTTTTTCAAGATGGCTTGTCTGTGAAATTTCTCCAGCGTTCATTTTACCGAAGTATTCACATACTGCCTCTATTGTGGATAGTTCAGATTCACTGAGAACATTCTCGTTATTCTCAATCGTCTCCAGTCTGATACCACTCTGACCACTCGGATAGACGTATTCTTCCATATCAATTCCCGGAAGAGAACTGTATAATGTTCCCCAATCTTCTGGAACGGGGCCAAACGGTAATGCTTTATATGTAAGGCCGGTTATTCCATATCCATGCTTTTTATAATGTATGAAATCAGCATAGAACAGGAGCTTATTCATATTGGGGACAAAAGTCGAGCCGAGATTGGCGATAATAAACTGCGCTATATTTGCAATTTTATCTAACGATATTGAGCGGAACCCTGTGTATTCCGACGGCTGTCCGCTTGGCTTGTAATCACCTTCCGCAGTTTCTACTTTCTTTTTAATCCGCAGATATTCCTGTTCACTCATCTCAGACTTTGAGGCTTCTACAAAGGACATAAAAATGCCCTTTTCGCGGGCTGCGATGATTGTCCGGGCATTTGATACACTCGGTACCTCGCCATCTTCATACATTCGGTATTGGTTTATGCCGAACCCAAGTATCTGAGCCATTTTTGCTGCCGACAGACCATAGTGTTCCCTTATCCCGGATATTTCGTCAGGGAAAGGAATACCATGCTTGACACGATATTGGTTATACACCTGAAATATGTTTGCCTCATCCATTTCGGTCGTGGTCCACATTTCACCTTCATCATCAATAATTCCGGTGTGAATATAGGAAAATTCCTCTTTTCGGAAAGTTATTGTTCTTACTTCCTGAAAGTATTTTTCTCCGGGTAATAATTTGTTATTGTCCATTGTGTTTATTCTTTAAGGGGTAAGACATCGGATGTTCTGCTTTATGAAACGAGATACAAATCGTATGTGAGTTGGGCTTTCCAAGAGTAATCTTGATGTAGATTTCATTTCCTCTTACATCTTTGCCGAACACCCACATTTCACCTTGATTATTCAAAGCATCCACAATTGGACCTTCGGAATAATCATAGCAGTTCAAATTCATGATAACCTCCATTCGTTGATTAGGAGTTATGCCCAGCTCAACGAGGCTGTTTTGGTTCTTCTGGCGGTCATCACGGAAACGGATTCCAAAGATTTTGACCTTCAGACTAAAGTCCTCTAAGAATTTCTCGACTTGTTCTTTCGTAATCATAGTGCAAAAATACGCATATTCTTTTGATAATACAACTTTATCGTTGCGTTTGTTCTCAATAAATCTATGAATTTGGACTTAATATAAAATACTACCTCTCATGACTAAATACAAAAACACACGATTATAATCTGTTGTAGGCACAAATTTTTGCGATTATAATGCTGGATTTTTACAAAAAACTGAGTTTAAGATACATTTCACTGCGAAAACTACGAGAGGCGTGGCGGCTCACAGTGTTGTCGTCGGCTATGCCGTCGGAGTGTGACGGCGAAGCAGGCTTCACTGACACCCTCCGACCGCACACCGACTATGGGAGCCGGCTGAACACCGGCTGCCTCATACGCCTTGTGAGATTGCGACAGGGATGTCGCACACACAAGACTTCTAATCGACAGCCAGTGTTCTTAACGCCTGCTCATTGATAAGGAATTTGAGCCGCCTCGCCACTCTCCGTTTGTTACGGCCCACGGCGGCAAAGAATGTTTCGGTGCCAATCCCTCCATAAATTCCGGGGTCGTCCCCGACACATACATTGCCTTATACCGGGGCTGTCATAGCGGTTTCTAATGAAAGTATAGACATTATCATCGGTGAGAGAGTATGACATACATTAGCTTCGGGCATATTTATGGACATTGCTATTATCTTACGGATTGCATCTAACATTTGAAAAGGGACCCGGATAGCAATTGAAAAGGGGACCACCCGG
>OGQT01003487.1_pt1 | contig 9964 bp, 9 predicted proteins | sample 1553261 | NCBI WGS metagenome assembly OGQT01 (sample SAMEA2579992, study PRJEB22360) | human gut metagenome | biome: human gut; feature: human-associated habitat; material: faeces | place: Denmark | collected 2008/2010
GTTGCTATCAACTGTTGCACAGAAAAGTATATCAGATGGATTTTTGTAATTGAATTCTATAAAATACTGTGGCTTTGAAAAGTCAGTTTTATATTTGGTAATGGCTATGATAGCAGTATCTCTTAAAAAGTCAGTTTTTTCCTGAAGATTATCTGATACCTTTCTTCTTGCACAAACAGTTTGTGCTGGAACTGTAATCTGGGATATTTTAATATCAGAAGTAGCTATTCTTTCGTACAGGCTGTTAATATTGTCATTCAGCCGATCTCTAATTGCTTCAAGTCTGTGTACCAGCGAAATAAGGTCTGTTGAGCCTGTAAAATATTCGCGTATTTCAGGAAGTGCTAATCCATAGCTTTGAAACAGACGTATTATGCGTATTTTTGTAATGGTATCAATTGTATAATATCTATTACCATTAATACCATTTTTGACATCAGGAGCAACCAATCCACAGGTTTCATAATTAAGTATTATTTTTCTTGTTATTCCAAGTATTCTACTCACATCGCCTATTGAAAATAAATTATCATTCATATAATTATCTACTCCAATCCGATAAAAATTGACAAAACTATTGCATCGTACATCAGTGTACGGTGTAATATCATTATATGATAAATGTGAGATAAGCTCAAGAGCTGCTGATTGTGAAAATAAGGAGGTAGATGCATATGAGAAAAGTTAACGTAAGTAATAGCTTAAGAAAGTTGTTTAGTATCATTATGGTAAGTATATTTATAATAGCTGCTATGCCGGTAGATTATATAAGAGCCGATGAGCCAGTTCAGGATGGTTCTAAAAGCAATCCATATATCGTTACAAATTTTAAAGAGTTTCAAAATGGTATAATGAAACAAGGATATATAAAACTTGCTAATGATATAGATTTTTCTGAATACATATATATGGAGGTGGATAGTTCATATAGAGGTGGAATAGACCTTAATGGACATATATTGAATTTTGAGAAAAGATATAGCTATTATAGTTATGGAATAGGTTTAAGAAATGAATCCGGCGCAGGTGGCGGTTTATTTGAGATAACAGATAGTAATCCATCTGTAGTTCATGAAGGTTATGTTAATAGTGAAAATGAACCTTTAACGGGAGGTATTATCACGGGATTTCGATATAATATGAATAGCTCAGCTGGCGGTTCAACAAGTTGTCTGTCTATTAACAATCTGAATTGTGTTTTGGATGGAGTAACATTTTTTGATAATACCACAGGCGGTGGCGGCTCGTGTATAGATAAGTTTGGAGAAAATGGAACATTAGAAATAAATAAATGTAAATTTTATGATAACAAATCAAATTACTGGGCTTCCTGTGTATGGGTTGGAACATCTCGTTCAGATAGTAGAAATGACCAATGTCTGATAACTGATAGTGTATTTAAGGGAAATTATGGAAAATATACTAGTACGGTAGCAACGTCTTCTGAGAATTGTGTAATTAAAAATTGCCTTTTTGAAAATAATGAATGTGATTCAGGTGGAACGGTGAATGTTTCACATTATGGAACGCTTGAAGTGGTAGATACGGATATTACAGGTAATATATGTACATCAGATGAAGAGGATGATAGTACTACAGCAGGAATTTGTATTGATGTTTGTGGAAAGCTTGTACTTAATGGAAAAGTAAACATTACAGGAAATACATACAATAATAAGGAAAATAATTTGATATTTTATCCTTACGGCATAGATAGATTTTTGATTGTTCTAGGTGAGCAATTTGATGCGGCTTCAAAGGTAGGGCTCAAAGTAAGGAAGGATGCAATAAATTATGCATATAACGTTATTGAGAACATAGGCGAATTTAAAGAATCCTTTGTGTGTGACCATGAAAATGGTGAATTGTATGTTGAAGATGGTAAGCTGTATTTCAAAAAAAGGCATATCCACAAAAAAGACCAACATAAGTCCAGAGTGGAAGCAACCTGTGTTATACCAGGACATATTGAGTATTATACCTGTACCGGATGTGACAAGCTGTTAGATGAAGAAGGAAAAGAGATAACAGAAAGCATAGAAATACCGGCATTAGGTCACGATTTCACAGGTGAATGGACAGTAACTAAGCCATCAACCTGCACAGAGAGTGGGGTTAAGGCAAGAAAGTGCAGCCGCTGCAGGGAAACTGAGAAAGAGACAATTCCTGCTACTGGTCACACAGAAGCAGAGGACGCCGCAGTAGCAGCAACCTGTACTACTGCTGGAAAGACAGCAGGAATCCATTGCCTGGTATGTAATACAATAATTAAGGCACAGGAGGAGATTCCAGCCACCGGTCATAGTTTTGGTAAGTGGGAAAAGGTTAAAGCACCAACATGTATGGGTAGAGGAAGCGTAAAGCGTGTATGTGATATCTGCAGATATATAGAGATAAAGGATATAGCTGCAAACGGACACGTATGGAATACTGATTACACAGTAGACAAACAGCTAACCTGCACAGAAACAGGAAGCAAGTCAATCCATTGCAGGAACTGTGAAGAAGTAAAGGATAGCAAGGTTATTGAGGCGTCAGGACATACTTTGGGAGACTGGATTATAGACAAGCCTGCAACTGTAGAAACAGCAGGAAGCAGACATAAGGAATGTGAAACTTGTGGTGCGATTCTTGAAAAAGAAGAAATCAAGAAATTAGAGTTACCAGCATATAAGATTATAGATGGTGCTGAAAGCACATGGACACAGAATACCAATACAGATGGCAGCCTTGTAATCAGAGGAGACGGGGCAATTGCCAAGTTCAAAGAGGTAAGAGTTGATGGTGTAGTTATAGACGTAAAGAACTATACAGTAACAGAAGGTTCAACAATAATTACCTTGAAGACTGAGTATCTTAAAACCTTGCCAGCTGGAAAGCATACATTTGAAATTGCATGGATCGATGGCTCAGCAGCTACTTATTTCACTGTTGCTGGAAGCACAACCGAAGAAGATAATAAAGTGGAAGATAATACTATCGATGATAAAAAGGCGGAAGATAACAATGTCGAAAACAGTCGGAGTGATGTAGATAGTAATGCATCCTTAAAGACAGGAGATACAACAGACATAAGACTTTGGTTGATATTGCTTATGTCAGCTTTAACAATAATGACAGGATTAACAGTAAAAAGTAAAAGAAACGATTGTGAATAAATCGAAATAGAACTTTATACATAGAACTTTATTATTCTCTGAAGCTAAGATGAATGTAATCCATGCATTTGTAATTATGCAAATGCATGGATTTTTTAGTTTGAAATGATTATAAATATTATAACACAAAACAAACAAATGGTCTGTAATATTTTACAGATTTAAAATAATTTTCACCAAGCAACGCAGAGCGTGTTGATAATGCAAATACACATTGAAACCAATAAAGTTTTATGTTAGAATAGACCCAATATAACAATAACAGTGCGAAGCCGCATATACAGGAGGTTTTAGATACAATGGAAGCATACAAGCAGGAATTTATAGATTTTATGGTTGAGAGTGATGTGTTAAAGTTTGGAGATTTCACATTAAAGAGTGGAAGAAAGTCACCATTTTTTATGAATGCAGGTGCATATGTAACAGGTACACAGCTTATGCGTCTTGGCGAGTATTATGCTAAGGCAATTCACGAGACATATGGTGATGATTTTGATGTTCTTTTTGGACCAGCATATAAGGGAATTCCAATCAGCGTAGTTACAGCCGTTGCTTATGCTAAGCTTTATGGTAAGGAAGTGCGTTATTGTTCAGACCGTAAGGAAGAGAAGGACCATGGTGCAGATAAGGGAAGTTTTCTTGGAAGCAAGTTAAAAGATGGCGACAGAGTTATTATGATAGAAGATGTTACAACATCAGGTAAATCAATGGAAGAGACAGTTCCTAAGGTAAGAGGAGCGGCTGATGTTACAATTATCGGTCTTATGGTATCACTTAACCGTATGGAAGTAGGTCTTGGCGGCAAGGTGAGCGCGTTAGATGAGATTAAGGAAAGATATGGCTTTGAGACAAGTGCAATTGTTTCAATGGCAGACGTTGTAGAACATCTTTATAATAAAGAATGTGAAGGCAGAGTTGTCATTGACGATAAGTTAAAGGCAGCCATAGATACTTATTATGAACAGTATGGGGTGCGTAATTAATTAGTCAGTTTGGTTTATCAAGCCAGCAGGAATGGAGGATTGTTGTGGAAGAAAAATTATATAAAAAAATGAAGTCAGTTGGCGTATCAAATCTTGTGTTTGGAATTGTAACAATCGCTTTTGGTATTGGCGCTGGTGTTATGATGATAGTTAATGGAGCAAGACTTCTTGCACATAAATCAGATATATTATTTTAAATGTATATACTGCCTGATATATTATTGCAATGCTTTAACAGAGTGTTGCAATGGTATGTCAGGCATATTATATTGTGTGGAGAGAGATTATGAATAAGCAGAAGTTTCATAATGTTATGAAATGGATAATTTTTGTTATATATATGTGTCTGCTTATATACGTTGTATTCTTTGCTGAGTCAATGGGAAGGACATCGCAGACAAGACATATATACAATCTGGAACCTTTTAAAGAAATAAAAAGGTTCTGGAAATATATATTAGATAATGATTCACTTGGAAGAATAGCAAGACTTAATATTATAGGAAATGTTGTTGCGTTTATTCCTTTTGGAATATTTCTTCCAGTGCTATCTCACAGAAGAATTAAATTAATAGCAACAACTTTATATTCATTTAGTCTTTCTTTGGCAATAGAGCTTACACAGCTTATAACTATGGTTGGAAGCTGCGATGTAGATGATTTGATATTAAATTGTCTGGGAGGACTGACAGGATACATCATATATGCAGTCTGGTACAAAATTATTAGAAGAGAGGATTAAGCGTGAAATTATTTAATAAATACAAGTTTTCGGATAAAAGGCAGTCGCTTGGTGGAATAATATCTACCATAATGGGTCTGCTTGCATTGGCTTCCTTAATATATGGCGTGTATTTATCCTACAAAGCTGAAGGATATGCAGGTTTAAAGGTAGGAAGTCTTGGACTGTTAAGTCTGTTATTTTCAATAATAGGTTCAGTAATCGGGCTTCTTAGCTTTAAGGAAGATGATAAATTCTATACTTTATCAAAGGTGGGCTCACTGTTATGTGGAATACTCGCAGTATTTATGGCAGCGGTATTCCTTATGGGTATAGTGTAATTGCTAATATATTTTTGTGTAACAATAAAGAATAATATAATAGTTGTGCAGTATTAGAGATTAGTACATTTGTTGTGTGACAATGTAAAATAATAGGATTGTTATATATATAGTAATGGATATTAATATATATATTTATTATAGAAATGGAGATTAATATGTTTGATGATAATATAGAAGAAAGATATTCGCTTGCAATAGAAAGAATATCAGAGATTAATAAAGATGATGAGCTGTCAGATTATGGTGCTGGCAGTTATGCTGATTATTTTAAAAATGTATCGGCGTTTATACTGCTTATGGATAAGCTCAAGAATGATATAGCTGGCAAAGCATTTGATAACGCTTCATTAGAGGAGCTTGGCGAATATAACAGGGCTTTATATAAAGATGTGACAGGAGAAGCCTATAATACAAGTTATGCTAATCCAAGAGTTAGTGTTAGGTGCTTTGGAGAGCAGTGCGGAAGATTATTCTCAATGGTATATATGGAAATCAGGGGTCTGATTGTATATATGTATGAGCGAAGATTAGCAGATGCAACAGCACTTATTGAGCTGTTTATTGAGCTTTACTGCATAGTTAAGGACTGTGCGGCTGATAATACAGAGGCTGATTATAAGCATCTTAAGGAAGCAGTCTACTGGTATGTAAGTGATTACAGTGATGACCATATTGAATACAGGATAAGGGAACTTATAGACCCATCACTGGATTTTGCTGTAAGAATTATTATGGACAGCGATTTGAATGATTTAAGATATCTGTACAGATATGGGGAATATATTACTGATAATGAAATTAAAATGGCACAGCATTTGAACTCATTATCTGAACAGCAGATAAAAGATATGGCGGCAACATTTACAGAAGGATACCGAAAGGGATTTATTCTTGGCAATAAGCCGTTAGAGAAGAAGCAGACTGTCAATATCAGATACTGCGTAGGCTTTGAAAGACTTGTAAGAGAAGAGATAAAGCAGTTTGAGGCAATGGGGCTTAAGCCTACTATATACAGGGCGGCAGTTAATTCAATTAACAAGCGTATGCATATTAAGATAGGCTATTATGGCGCAAGTCCTAATAAACAGATGGAATTTGACCATAGATTTGATAATGCACTATATCTTGACGGAGATTTTGTTGAGAGAAAGCTTGGTGCATTAAAAAATGCGTATGAAAAGCATAAAGAGCTTGCCGATGTACACGGCGGTCCTGCTGTTATGGAAGTATTTGGTGAGAAGCCATTTGAGCCAGATGATGCTAAAGAATGTTATCATCTTGATGATAAACAGCAGAAGCTTATAGTCAAATATAATAATGAATCAGGAGCTATAGTTAATTCATATATTAAAGGCGAGGAGAGAAGCTTTACTATAATAGCTTATCCATCACCAGAGGCAGGCGATAAGTTCACTGAGATTTTTGATGAGATTGTCAAGATAAATACTCTTGATTATGACAAGTACAAGGTTGTCCAGCAGAGAATTATAGATGTGCTTGATACAGCAGAGTATGTCAGGGTCAAAGGCTGTAACGGCAATGAAACGGATATGAAAGTATCTATAATGAAGGTTAATGATGGCAGTAAGCAGACAGTATTTGAGAATTGTCTTGCAGATGTTAACATACCTCTTGGTGAAGTATTTACATCACCAGTCCTTAAGGGAACAGAGGGCGTGCTTAATGTAAGCAAGGTATATCTTAACGACATTAATTTCAAGAATCTTAAGGTGCATTTTAAAGATGGTTTTGTCACGGATTATATGTGTGATAATTATGAGGATGAGAAGCGTTGCAAGGATTTATTTAAAGAAAATGTCCTGTTTAACCACAATACACTTCCAATCGGTGAATTTGCAATAGGAACTAATACTACAGCATATGTGTCAGCGAACAGATATGATATTGTGTATCTACTTCCAATTCTTATTGTTGAGAAAATGGGACCACATTTTGCACTTGGTGATACGTGCTATTCAAGGTCAGAGGATGTTGCAGTGTTCAATCCTGATGGCAAGGAGATAATCTCAAGGGATAATGAGGTGTCTTTATTAAGAAAGAGTGAGCCTGACAAGGCATATTACAATTGTCATACAGATATTACAATTCCATATGATGAAATTGGAAGAATATCAGTTGTAGACTATTCAGGAAAAGAAACAAGCATAATAGAAAATGGAAGATTTGTGCTTTCAGGAACTGATATGCTTAACGAACCGTTTGAAGATTAAAACAGACATTTGTTCAATAACACGGTTTATGTTAAATTCCTTGACGATATATCTAAAACAAAGTAGAATATTATAGGTATTGTATTATATTATCTGTTTAATTATCCAGATGGATGATTTATCAGATAATATGAAATTATAAGTGATTTAATATTATTTTAAGATGATAGTTGTATTTCTATCAGAATGGAGGAAGTTAAACATGGCTTTAGTAGGAATAGTTATGGGTAGTGATTCTGATATGCCTGTTATGGCAAAGGCAGCAGACATATTAGACAAGTTAGGTATCTCATATGAGATGACAATTATCTCTGCTCACAGAGAACCAGATGTATTCTTTGAATATGCGAAGACAGCAGAACAGAAAGGATTCAAGGTTATCATTGCAGGAGCAGGAATGGCAGCACATCTGCCAGGAATGTGTGCGGCAATATTCCCTATGCCAGTTATTGGTATTCCAATGCACACAACTTCTTTAGGTGGTAGAGATTCGTTATATTCAATAGTACAGATGCCAACAGGAATTCCTGTTGCAACAGTTGCTATTAATGGTGGTGCTAATGCAGGTATTCTTGCAGCTAAGATTCTTGCGACATCAGATGAACAGCTTCTTGAAAGGCTTAAGAATTATACTAAGGAATTAAAGGAAAGTGTTCAGGATAAAGATGCAAGACTTCAGGAAGTTGGATACAAGAATTACGCAAAGTAATTAAAATATCAGATTGTCGTTAAATTATAAAATGGTGCTTATAAAGCATACATAGTTATTCGCAGATAAGCTGCGTAAGAATGGAGGATTACAATGGATTACAAGAATGCTGGTGTTGATATCGAAGCAGGTTACAAGTCAGTTGAATTAATGAAAGATGCGGTCAAGTCTACATTCAGACCAGAAGTGTTAGGTGGTATCGGTGGATTTTCAGGTGCATTTTCACTTGAGAAGATTAAGCAGATGGAAGACCCGGTTCTTCTTTCAGGAACAGATGGCTGTGGAACAAAGGTTAAGCTTGCTTTTATTATGGATAAGCACGATACAATCGGTATTGATGCAGTTGCAATGTGTGTTAATGATGTTGTATGTGCAGGTGGAGAACCTCTTTTCTTCCTTGACTATATTGCATGTGGAAAGAACTATCCAGAAAAGATTGCAACAATCGTAGGTGGTGTAGCAGAGGGCTGCCGTCAGTCAGAATGTGCACTTATCGGAGGTGAAACAGCAGAACACCCAGGACTTATGCCAGTAGATGAATATGATGTTGCTGGATTTGCTGTAGGTGTTGTAGATAGAAAAGACCTTATAACAGGTGAGAATATTAAGCCGGGCGATACACTTATCGGTATTGCTTCAAGTGGTGTTCATTCTAATGGATTTTCACTTGTAAGAAGTGTATTCACAATAACAGAAGAGTCACTTAATACATATTACGATTCACTTGGCAAGACACTTGGAGAGGCTTTACTTGCTCCAACTAAGATATATGTTAAGACTATGAAGTCTATTAAGAACGCAGGAGTTCGTGTTAAGGGATGCAGCCATATCACAGGTGGCGGTTTCTATGAGAACATTCCAAGAATGTTACCAGATGGTGTAAGAGCTGTTGTAAAGAAAGACAGCTATGAAGTTCCTCCAATCTTTAAGATGTTACAGACAGATGGCGAGATTGAAGAAGATATGATGTATAACACATTTAATATGGGTATTGGTCTTGTACTTGCAGTAGCCCCTGAGGACGTAGATACAACTATGGAAGCTATTAAAGCTGCTGGTGAGACACCTTATGTTATCGGTAATATTGAAGCAGGTGAGAAGGGAGTAACTTTATGCTAAGAATAGCTGTTATGGTATCTGGAGGTGGAACTAATCTTCAGGCTATAATTGATGGTGTAAAGGACAAGACAATTACTAATACACAGATTGCTGCTGTTATAAGTAATAATGCTAATGCTTATGCTCTTACAAGAGCTAAAGAGAACGGAATACCAGCTTATTGTGTATCACCTAAGGATTATGCTACAAGAGATGAATTTAATAAAGCACTTCTTGAAAAGGTTAATTCGCTTAATGTAGACCTTGTTGTGCTTGCGGGCTTCCTTGTTAAAATTCCAGAAGAAATGGTACACGAATACAGCCATAGAATTATTAATATCCACCCATCACTCATCCCATCTTTTTGCGGTGTAGGCTTTTACGGACTTCACGTTCACGAAGCTGCACTTGCCAAAGGTGTTAAGGTTACAGGTGCAACAGTGCATTATGTAGATGAAGGAATGGATACAGGAGAGATTATATTCCAGAAAGCTGTTGAAGTTAAAGATGGTGACACGCCAGAAATTCTTCAAAAGAGAGTTATGGAACAGGCAGAATGGAAGTTACTGCCTGCCGCTATTAACAAGATAGCTAATGAACATGATAACTAGAAAGACTAGATTATATTGGAGGAAGAACAGATGAAGGTTTTAGTTGTAGGCAGCGGTGGACGTGAGCACGCCATATGCTGGAAGATAAGCCAGAGCCCTAAGGTTGATA
>OGQT01003491.1_pt1 | contig 9958 bp, 7 predicted proteins | sample 1553261 | NCBI WGS metagenome assembly OGQT01 (sample SAMEA2579992, study PRJEB22360) | human gut metagenome | biome: human gut; feature: human-associated habitat; material: faeces | place: Denmark | collected 2008/2010
CCAGGAGTTAAGATTGCTGTCGTTTCCGGTATCGATGGTCAACGGACCATAAAGTTTTGCATATTTTTCCAGAAGTTCATTTCTTCTGGCAGAAAGTTCGCTGAAATACTCCAGTGCCCGTTTTTCCCCTGGATGTGTATCCAGGAAAAGAAGAAGATCATCAATAGCAAAACTTACCTGATCAATGGACTGTAACAGTTCTTTTTTTGAAGTACAGTTTCCGGACATCATCTACGGCCTCCTCTCCTGCCGCAGAACGGCTTGCAAAGCTCAGGAAAGATTGTTCCAACCTGAAGCGCTTTTTTCAGCTCAAACGTAGGCGCAAATTCCTGGCATGGCACATAAGCCATTGCCGGAACCAGATGTTTAAGATGCGAATACATCTCCTGGTCAGCGCTGTTTCCGGTTCCCGGCATTTTGCATCCACAGGTTTCCTTCGGCATCCGTGACCACATTGTTTATCTGGTCGTTGGGGAGGGCGGCGGCTCGGTCTGGACTCTCGGCGTTCAGGGACACGTCTGACACTACAGTGCCTCCCGCACCCAGGAACTTCGTTTTATCGACACCGTGAAGGCCGCCGAGGAAACTGCCCACCCAGAGGTACGTGTCATCCTCTTCAAGAGCATATACCCAATTGGAATTGTGCTCGCCAAGGCTGTCTACGACATAGAACACATCAAACCTGTCGGCACGCCGGTCATAACGGTTCAGGCCGGCGTCGGTAGACAGCCATATATTATGGTCGCTGTCCTCATCAATGGCACGGATGCAGTTGTGCGACAGGGTACCCGGCAAATCGGTATGCCTGTACCAGCGCGGAGCGCTCCCTTCGGCAAGCCTGATAACGCCGTTGGCGCCCCCGAGCCACAGGTCGTTACGGCTGTCGCGGAATATGGCATGAATCTCATTGCTCTCACCGGAATTGGCCAGTGCGCTGAGTTTGACTGTCTTGATATGGTGTGAGTTCGATGCAATCGACAGCCCCCTCTGGTGACCGGCCCATATGTTCTGACTATTATCGGCATATATGCACCATATCTCATTGTCAGACAGGCTGAGCTCCTGACGTGAATCATGTCTGAAATGCCGCAGGGAGTCGCGGGTAAGATCGAACACTCCGTTGTCGGTGCCGACGAGCAGATGGCCGTCGGCACCTTCGGCAAGGCTTTTGACGACATTGTTGTCCATCACTGAGACACGCGACCAGCCGTCATTTGCCGGAGTATACTCATACAGAGCCCCCTCTGTACCTATGAATATGCTCCGGCTGTCAGCCGATTCTACCATTGTGTTGACAAACAGGTTCTTGTGCGCCGGCATGCCGACTTCGGCCCTGACCGGCCGGAATCGGTGCCCGCGGCTGTCCCACCGCGCCAGGCCGTTGTATGTGCCGGCGTAGAGTATGCCGCGGCTGTCGCGCAGAATCGAATATACCGACTTGTTGGGTAATCCTGCCGAATGGTCTGTGACACTGCCGTCGGCAAGCGAGAGCCGGTACATGCCATAGAGACTGCCCACCCAGAGTGTGCCGTCATAAGCCAGCATGCACCTTATCTCCTTGGGCATCTGCTTATGGGCCGGTGTGACCCATCCAGTACCCACATCGAAAGTCATAAGACCGTTGTTCGTTCCGAGATAAAGCAACTGCCCCTGCTCTACAATGGCATGAATGTGCAACCCCCTGAGCCCGCTTTCACCCACGGGATGCACGGTAACACCATCATAAAAGAAGAGCCCTTTGTTGGTGCCCACCCACATTAAACCCCGGCTGTCGCGGTAAAGGCTGAATACCGCCGTCTTGCGTCCGTCGACCTGCACGTTCTTCCAGTCGAATTCCGGTTCCGGCAACCGCGGCACGGCATAAGCCGCAAGAGGCGTGAGCCCCAACCACGCCACGATGACGCACAATAAATACATTATGGTGTTTCCGATGGATGCAAGAAGTTTCATGGTATATGGTTTTCTTCTGCAAATATAGACAAAACACACGAGCACGCATCGCGTGAGCACCATATAATAATCAGCCATTTCAGACAATCCATGCATCAGAACAGACACCATACCCCCGGAAGGCCATATTATGGTTTAATCCGGTTCCGAAGTTTTATAAAATTTTATAATATTGTTTGCCAAAGGGTTAAATTAGAGTTAAACGGTACGGCAATGTTAAACGCCCCGGTGTTATTCAAGTCAAAGAACCAACCAAAACGAAAAATCAACAACTTAACGGAAAGATATATGAAAAAGACTGTTTTAGGTTTAGCTATCGCAGCCATGTCGTTCACCGCTTTCGGCACCATGGCCCAGACAACCGGCTGCAACAACACCGCCACCTGCAGCAACGAGCAGGTATGCACCACGAACACCGCCTGCACCAAAGCAGACACCGTATGCCCCCGGGGGGAATGCGCCCTCTTCGAAGGACTGAACCTCACCGACGCCCAGAAGTCACAGCTGCAGACCCTCAACGCCAACCGCAGGATCGCACGTGAGCAGATGGCGAAAGCCCGCAAGGAAACAAAGATGCGTGACGTCCAGGCCGCACGCGCTGACCGCCGCGCCTCGAAAAAACAGTACCTCGAAGAGGTAAAAGCCATCATCGGCCCCGACCAGTATGTGACCTTCCTTGAGAATGTCTACATCAACGGCGTCAACGGCCAGCGCCCCGGCAACAAGGCCGCTTTCGCCAAAGAGAACCGCGGCAAAGCCCATGCGATGCGTCCGGGCAAAGGTGACCGCAAGCTCCGCCGCGACGGCAAAGTCCAGGGCAAGATGGTGAAGGCCTCGCTTAACCAGGCTCAGCCCCAGAGCAACTAACCATCCACTGAATCCCTATCCATCAAAAACGCGATGCACAGACCGCAAATCGGTCTGTGCATCGCGTTTTTGCTATATTGTATTGTGTCGTCACTTGAATTCGGGGATGTCGGCGGGGCGGAATACCACAGACCTGCCGGCCATGCCGCCGGCTGTGAAATATCCGAGACAGAAATCACCCGCGAACATGGCCGGCCCGTTGCTGTCTGACGAAATCGCCTCAAGATAATCATACATCGCACGGCTGATGCGTGTCACTGTGGCCGACACCACATCGCCGTCGACAAGCACGTCATCGTCATCCTCTTCATCGACATCGCGGCGCGAGGTCATGATGACCTCGGCGATATAACCGTCCTCGGCCAGATTGTCGCGTACATAGGTCCAGCGGTATATCTCACCGTTGCGGTAAACCCGCACCCAGTAGCAGTCGCCAGTAGTGGCCGGATCATCTGCGATGAGCACCTGCAGCACTGCCACGTGGTCGTAGGGCATCTTTATCCAGTTGAACTCCATTCCGGCAATCTCCGGTGCCGGGAGCATGCGGCACTCGGATGTGTACACCGCCCCGGCACGGCTTACCGTGAGGCGATAGTCGTGGCCCGGAACGCCGGGGCTGCCCGACACATAATCACCGTTGGTGTCGGGGGCGAGTGTAACGGTTTCGCCTGAAGTAAGATCGGCAAGCTCCACAGTCGCATCGGTGAGCCGGGTGCGATCCATGGGGTCGTCCATAGGGGTGGTCATTGTCAGCGCCACAGTAGCGCCACCGGTGGTCAGAGCACCCTCTATGACGGGGATAGGGTCGATGTCGCGGTATTTGATGTCAAGCTCCTTCTCGCACGACACCAGCATCATCGCGGCTGCCGACGCAAGGGCATATATCCTGAAACTGCGCATAGGTCAGTATTTTTAGGTCAGAATTTTAATGTATATGACACGGAGGGAATCAGTCCGAAAAGCGACTGCTGCACGGCGCGCGTGCCTGAGGGTTTGGTATCGTCGTCCTCGAAATAGACGACAAAGGGATTGTAGCGGCAATAGGCGTTGTAAACCCCTATCGTCCATTGGTATGTGAACTTGGGCCCCTCGTGGGTGTATATGGCCGACAGGTCGAGCCGGTGTGTGGAAGGTGTGCGGTAGCCGTTGCGCCGCGAATAATAATAGCAAGTGGTGCCCGAAAGTTCATATTTCACGTCAGGCGCCGTGAGCGGCTGCCCCGATGAGAACACCCATGAGCCGGATAGAGTCCACCGCGGCGTAAGCCGGTAGATAGCCGTGGCCGAGAAATCGTGCCGCCGGTCGTTGGAGGCATCATACCACCTGCCGCCGTTTATGCCGGGGATGCGTGTCTGTGTCTGCGACAGCGTGTACGAAACCCATCCGGTGAGCCTCCCGGCGTTCTTGCGTGCCATCAGCTCAAGACCGTAACTGCGGCCGCGGCCGCCGAGTATGATGTTCTCAAGATTCAGCTCAGAGAACATCGTGCGTCCGTCGCGGTAGTCATATACATTACTGATATTTTTGTAATATGTCTCGGCCGACCAGTCGAAAGCGCCGTCGGCAGTCATTCCGGCGTATGAAAGCCCGTAAAGCACGCTCTCCTCCGGCTTGACTCCAGCCGACGAGAGTGCATAGCGGTCAAACGGAAACGTCGTGGCGCTCGACCGTATGGAATGAATCTGTTGGGTAGTCATACCTGCGCCGGCCTTTATCGCATGGGTGCCTGAAATGTCATATTTCAGCGACACGCGCGGCTCAAGGCTCAGATATGTCTTTGACCTGAAGGCGGGTGCCTGCTCTTCGGCCGACACAAATTCGTTGAACCGCGAGCCGCCGAGCGCCGAGAACGCTCCGGCACGCACTCCGGCCGAGACGCCCCACCGTTCGGCGAAGACGCCGTCCCACGCGGCCCACAGGGCGTTCTGCCAGCCTGAACGCACATCGCGCTGTTTCGTGCCGTTATAGACAAACTCGGCCGACATTACCCTGAACAGCTCTGACCGGAGGCCGAATTCAAGGGCATGCTCATCTGACACGGCCCAGGTCACGCGCTCGTTGAGGCTGTAGTCGCCTATTGACTCGCGCAGACGCTGGTCGGTCTGCATCATCGACATCACCATGTGCGGCGTGTAGCGGCTCATCGCGAGCGTGGTGGTAAACCGCAGGTTCTCGCCCGAGTGCGCAAGCCAGTTGACCGACACGCCAAGATTACCCCAGTACATCCCCATTATGTCGCCCACAGCCAGATTGTCATGGCCGAGGAAAAACGACACGTCGAGTACATCGCCGCCGCGAGGTATGTACCTTACCTTGGCGGTTATGTCATAGAAATTCATCACCGTACTGCGGTACTGTGGTATCATCTTCAGAAACAGGTCGACGTATGAACGGCGCGCCGTCACGGAGAACCTGCGCCGGTCGCGTATCACCGGCCCCTCAGCCTTGATTTTGGCGGCGAGGATGCCCACTGTCATCGAGCCATGATATGTCTCCATGTCGCCGGGCGCGAGGGCAGTCTCGAGCACGGACGAGGTTGCTCCGCCGTAAAATGCCGGAATCGGGCCTTTGTAAAGGGTGGCGCGCCCGATTGCGTTGTCGTTGAACGTGGAGAAGATACCCATCACATGCGAGGGGTTATAGAGCGTGATGCCGTCGAACGTCACCAGATTCTGCGTGGCGTTGCCGCCGCGCACCTCGAAACCGCCGGCCTGACTCTCGCTGTGCACGCCGGGCATAAGGGTTATGGATTTCACTATGTCGTTCTCGCCGAAAAGCACCGGCACCTGTGCCAGACGCGAGAGTTCGAGCGTCTCGGCCCCAAGGGTGACATCGCCCACGCGCTGGCGTGCCGACTGACCGGTCACCACGACCTCGTCAAGCTCGCGGCGCCCCACGGAATCAGCGGCCTCCGCGCCATATGCCGCAAAAGCCGTTCCTGTAAGCCCCGATGTCAACAAAATAATAGAACCAAAAATCTTTTTCACCAGAAATTGCGTTGCAGGGGAGCAATTTACCATCCCGCCCCCGGTTTTCCGCCCACAAAGTTACACACCATTTCTCCAAAAAAGCAAATCCTTCCACAAAAAACCATCAAAAACCAACAGCTGAATCATGTGCACAATCATGTAATTTGCACTATGTGCCCACCTGCTGGATTTCGGCTTTCACTTATCCCCATCGTGATTGGGTCTCTTTACTATATTCTCATGGAGCCGTTTATCTGACAAATGGATGGAATTCATCCAACAACCTCATAGTCAAGAACAACAAGCGTCCGACAGGACGCTGATTAACCAGTAACCGGGTACGCCGGAGCCCGTAGGGCGCAGGTGTACCCGGCTGATACATGTCCCCTTCAAAAAAGCGTCCGGCAGGACGCTGATTTACATATAATGTCGAATGTCTTTTATATTCTTTTTCTCATCACTTTTCGTATATTTGCGCCATGAGTTATACCGCACTGACATACCATATTGTTTTCGGAACATATCGCCGCAAAAACGTCATTAATATCAATCAAGAACGTGAGTTATACAAGTATATGTATGATTTCGCCACAGAGCGTCAGGTGCTTGTCAGGCGAATCGGTGGAATGCCTGACCATGTACATATAATCTGCGACATTCCGGCGAAACTTGCAGTTGCCGATTTTGTCAAGCTATTAAAATCAGAGTCAAGCAAATTCATGAAAATCAATCCACATTTTCCTTATTGGGAACGGTGGGCAAGTGGTTATGCGTGTCTTACGGTCGATGCCGCGCTCAGAACCGCCAGAGTACAATATGTAATGAATCAAAAAGTTCATCACGCTAAGCTGAGTTTTGAAGATGAATTCCGCGACTTACCCCGAGAGGCCGGCATAGACTCTGACAGTTCGATACTTGGTGACTAAAATATGTAAACCGGCGTCCTGACGGACGCCATTAGATACCCATACAATCACCGGGCATGCCTCAGCCCTGCGGGCTTTGGCATACCCGGTTACTGGTTAATCGGCGTTCTGCGAACGCCCCGCACCAGAAATCTACGACTCCTTAAAGCAAGAAACAAAAGCAAGAAACAAAAACGAAAAAGCAGGAGACAAAGGCAACAGACAAGGACAGAAAGGAGGCAAGCGAGACAACAGGAGAAATACTATCGGCCGGAGGCACGGGCGATGACGGCGACATTGCCCGCATAGGCGGGGAAGTCGACGTGTCCATCGGCGACACGAGCCTTCTGACCTGTGTATAGCTCTTCAACAAGGGTGCCGTCGGCGAACCACGGGGCGGTGGCGATGGGTTTCCCGGCCTCGGGGCTAAGACGGATCATTACGGTATCGGTGTCATTGTGGCGCACGCAGGTGTGGGTGTCGATGGTTGTCTGTCGGCCGGTACCGATGACGGGATGCGCCTTACGGATGCGTCCCAGCCGCCGGAAGTGGTCAAGCAGCGTGGTGTCGGCACTGTTCCAGTTCATGTCGGAGCGGAAAGCCTGGTTGCTGTCGACATTCAGACGTGCGTCACTGAGCGGACGGCGCGTCTCGTCGCCATAAAATATCTGCGCGGCACCTGGCGCAAGCAGAAGAGTAACGGCACAGTCGGCCATGTTATCCATGTCGGCATCGCGGTGATACGAGTTGTTGAGGTAGCTGAAGGGATGCCACCCGGGGTGGGCAGCCACGCTGTCGGCGTAAGCCTGCCAGGTGTTCACTATGGCGTCGAGGTCGCCGCGTTTCGGGAAATAGAAGTTCACAAGGCTCGAGAATCCGGCACCGGCGTAGTCCGGCTTATAGTCGATTGACGCGCCGTCGTAATCGCCGGTGAAATAAAACCGGTCGCGCCACGATGCGGCAGGGTCATCGGGATGTGCCGCGCGCCAGCGCTCGAGGGCATTGTTGCATGCGTCGCTAAGCTCTTTCCAGCGGTCGAGGCGCACATTCTCCACGATGTCGCACCTGAAACCGTCGATGCCGAATTCCTCGACCCACGACGCTATCCAGGCCGTCACGTATTGCATCGGACTCCACTTGCGGTCTTGTCTCAGCGTGCGTGCCGACGGATTGACCCATGCGTCGTTACGGCTCCCCTCGCCTTTCCATTTCCGGTGCAGGAAAGCGGGTATGGCCACCGGCACGTCACTCTCGTCCTTGAAATCAGGCATGCCGTAAAGAGTGGCCTCAAGGGGGTTGTTCTCATCCCAGTTCTCATCGGGCATGCGCACCCAGCCGCGGTCATACCATCCGTTCCAGCCGAGGCGTCCGGCAAAGAAACTGTCATAGCTCCAGTCGCGGCGGTGTCCGGCGGCCTCTGCCTCGGTCAGACCCGTGTCGGCAAAACCGTACTGCACGGCGTCGAGAAGTGTCGGATAGCCCGGGTCGTTCAGATTGGCGCCAAGCATCACGCGGATTCCCTGCGCGTGCAGGGTATCAATTAGTTCGCGGAACTCGGCCACAGTGCCGTAATTCTTGTCAATCTGGGTATAGTCAAGGGGGTAATATCCATGATACCCGTAATGCGGGAAGTCGTTTACAGAACCGCTCCCCGACATCCAGCCGTGAATCTGCTCGTAGACGTCGGTCATCCACACAACATCCACGCCCAGGTCGGTGAAATACCCCTCGCGGGCTTTCTGCAGCATACCCTTGAAGTCACCCCCATGAAACGTGGCGGCATTAAGCCGCTCGGAACCGTAATCGGTCACACGGCCGTAGTTGACATCGTTGGTTGAATCGCCGTTGCAGAAACGATCGGTTATCACGAAATACACTGTGGCCCCTCCCCAGTCGAAATCACCGGGACCGGGAGCCGGAAACACCTGCATCGCTGCTGCGCCGGCAAGAATACATGGAATCACAATCTTTCCTTTCATGGCTTTTTTGGCACAAAGTTACCTACGCGACCCGCCACCAGCAATACTGATTTTTAACCACACCGTGCAGTCAGATAAGTTTCATGGCGGTGGCGGCCATGATGGCCTCGACGGAATTTCCGACACTGAGCTTATCGAGGATGTTCTGCCGGTGACGGTTCACCGTGTGCACGCTTATGCCGAGCGACGCGGCGATCTGCTTGCTCAGCCTCCCCTCCTTAATCATGTGAAGAATCTCTTTCTCGCGGCCGGTAAGTACCCGGCCGCGACGTTTGTCGAACGACAGCGCCATCACCCGCCCGGTGACGTTGCTCACTATGCGCGGCTCTATGCCTTCAGGCACAGACTGATCGGGCGACAAGTCGTAGCGGCAAAGTATCAGCCACATGCGTCCGGCAGGCGAGAGCCGCAGAATCTGAGTGGAATTGTCGACCACGCGGTACTCGCCGCCCCGGTCGCGCAGACGTATGCGGCAGGTTGCGCGCCACGCTGTCTTTTCTCCGGTATGGAGCGTGTCGACGTATTTGAAAAATTCATACTCGAGCATTCGTTTGTCGACCAGATCCTCTGGGTGCAGACGGTTGTATATCAGGTCTTCGTCGCTCGAATCCAGAATTTCCGAAAGCCTGTCGCCATCACTTATACCCATCAGGGCACCGAAACGCCCGGCATAGAGGTAGCACCTGTCGCACGAGGCGTCGGTAATGACCGCGCACGCGTCGCTTACCCCGGTCATGGCCTCGACAGCCCGGCGGCAATCGGCTATAACCGTAGAGTCAAGCACCTCGCGGTCAAGGCACTGTGCTGCGTACACGGCGTTCAACTCTTTTCGCAATATATCCATCGGGCATTATCGGTACTGTATATGAATCAGCATGCGAATCCGGCAAACCGGTACGCAAATGTAGCTATTTTCACTAAATTTGCAGTCGACAATAAAAATCAACGACATGGAAAAAGGATATTTCGAGGCCGAATGGGCGAAAATGTTGCGCGGCGAGGTGTATGACGCCGCAAACGACGGGTTCCAGGAACGACTGGTGGCTACGCGCGAGCGCCTGTGGGAGTTCAACAGCCTGCGCCCGGGCGAGACCGCGCGCATGCAGGCCCTGCTCAGGGAACTGCTGGGATCGTGCGGACAGCGTGTGTATGTGAACCAGCCCTTCCGCTGCGACTATGGCTGCAACATACATGTGGGCGAGAACTTCTTCGCCAACTTCAACCTCACGGTTCTTGACGAGGCCGAGGTCCGCATCGGCGACAACGCCTTCATCGGCTGCAACACCAA
>OGQT01003494.1_pt1 | contig 9950 bp, 8 predicted proteins | sample 1553261 | NCBI WGS metagenome assembly OGQT01 (sample SAMEA2579992, study PRJEB22360) | human gut metagenome | biome: human gut; feature: human-associated habitat; material: faeces | place: Denmark | collected 2008/2010
TCTGATGATGTTCAAGGACTACGGCAAGGATGCCTTGTTGCTTGCCGTCCTGTCCTATAATGTCGGAGTGGCCAGATTGCTGGGATATGGGAAGTATGCCAAGAGTAGATTGCTACGAAAGATAGAATTGGGCGACAGGAATTTCTACCGCGAATTTGTATCTTTCTGCCGATATAAAGGCAAAATCCTGCGCGGTCTCGTCAAACGACGAAAGGTGGAGTTTGCCTTGTTTTATGTACCCTAATTTTACGAAACACGCCCCTTGTAAGCTGATAAACTTACAAGGGGCGTGTTTTATAGGAAGTATTATTTAGCCCATTTTCGGATGGCTTCAACAATACTTTCGGTATTCCATCTCACACACTCTTTTGCTCTTGAACTAACTACAGCAGAAATTCTTTCTTGTCCCCAAGGGATAACTCCTACTATTGGAACATCTTCCGCTATTGCTGTATCTAATTCCCATCTCATCCAGTCACTGTAAGAGGCATACATGCCAGCAATGCCTAAAACAATGTCAGAATTAGAGATTTTCTCTTTCAAACGACGTCTGATATATGCTGAATTTTCTGAGTTGATAGGTTCTTCAGGTGAAGCCTCTTCAAATTCAACATGAAAATACCCTCTATCTTCTAAGAGCTTGCGTAGGTTCTTCAAATCATTTACATGTTCCCATGAGTGACTGATAAATACTGAATAAGTTTTTGCCATATTATTTATTTTTATAGTTAATGCTATTCTGCTTATTTTGAATGTATGTTTCTATTTCCCATTCATCAGGATTTTGCTCTTTGAACTTTTGGTCATACTCTTGTTCTTTTTCTACATCTCCGAGTGCAAAAGAACAATTCGCCAATGTGGCATACTTCCATTTAAGTTCTTCAGGCTCTTCTTCCTCCAAAGTAGGAAGGATTATATCTATAATGTGCTTTCTGATTTCTTCGGCTTCAACTTGTTTATGTATCTTATGCCGTTCATCTTGTTCAAGAAGAGATTTTTGCTCCAAACAAAGAGCATAGTTTTCACCCGTGTAATAATCTTGATGTAGAGTCCAACCTTTCTTATACATCTCAATGGCTTCATCTAAATAGCTCTCTTCTTTTGTTGCATACCATAATCTTTTATTGATGGCTCCGGTAATGCCCAACGTTTCGGTATCTGTTTGTTCCTTTATAGATGCCATTATTTGAAGTGCATTTGTCAAAGCTGGAATCTTTCCGGGCTTTTCACTTTTATATGTGCATAGAGCTTCTTGTTGAACATAAAAAATATCATTCTCTACCATTTCTCTGAGTTTATGCCATTTCTGAGCGGCTTCTTCAAAACGTTTTTCATGCATAAACCTTTTTGCTTGTTCTGAAAGAGAATATACCGTATTCTCTTTAGCCCGAAGTTCTCCTATTATTTCATCTAAATCTTCATCAGAGATTTTGGGTTGTTCTATTTTAGGGATATATGTGTACAGAGGGCTATCTGGCACAGGGTTTTCTGTTACTGCATTTATTATAGACTTCAACTCTCTAACACTTCTTTGAGCTTCTTTTTTAGAGATTTCGCTACCTAAATGCTCATAAGATAAAATTCGAGTGTGCCCTAAGTCAAAAGGAATTTTACTTTCGCCTCCTTTTATTATAATAGTCGAAAAAGGTCTGAGAGCATGCCGAGTACCCAACTCATACAGAGCGTTAGCATTGTCTGTCGTAATATCTGCAATTACTAAATCTGCTTTATAGAGCAAAGCATACATACTTCTATCAATCGTACCTGAATCCAAAATTTCATCCGCACGGATGCACTTGTAACCACAAGCTACTACCGACGGGCGGATTATCTCATTATATGTCGCATCTAAATCTATTGTTCTATTAGTATAGGGATCTTGTTTTTTCCCAAACCCCATAATCACGAAACATATTCTTTTTCTATTTTCCATTTGTATAGCTTTATTTTTGACAACTTACAGCATATAATGCAATTAGTATACCAATAGGTTTTATCTGCCATAAAGTCCATTTGATGCGACAAAATGGCAACACATAGAACTGTTCTCGCAAAAAAATGGCTTTTTGTTACTTTTGAGCCGTCTCAACTCACCGTCAAAAGTAACGAGGTGCTTTTCTTCGGGGTTTCTTTGCTCCTTTCTTTTTCCGCCCGAAGCTCACGAAAGAAAGGAGCGGTCGGCAAATCTACCGACCGCTTTACGTTGTCTGTTCTTCTTGAACGGTTATCTGTCCCGTCCTTACTTCAGGGTGCGTGGAGAAAGCCCAATTGATTTCTTCATCGGGAAGAATGCTGTGAACGTTTCCGCCCATCACCATTCCGCAATCCTGAATGACCTTTTGCCGTGCATCCTCTCTGCTCTCGGCAACCACTTCAAACACTCCCTCGAAAATGTACCGCGTCCGTACTCTGTAAACTCTCTTCTTCATATTCTCAAAATTCGGCAATTAGTAATCTGTGTTCCTTCGGCTCACCATTGGATAACCTGCGGTGGGTAAGCCAAAAATGATGCGTGCCGTAACCATAGGCAAAGAACTTGTCAAGTTCCGTTTCTTCGGCTATTCGTTTGATGGCTGCTCTCAGTTCCTCTTCATTGGCGGATAAGGTAATGGCATTGATGACCCTTATAAGGATATGGGGTTTCTCGTCCGCCCAATTGCATACGATGCTTTCTATTTCTGCTTTCATATCTGTGATGTTTTGGTGATTGTTGCTTATGCTGTTGCTCTCATTCTTTGCCTTATCAGTTTGCGGTTGGCATTGACAAGGTTTACTATCTGCTCGTGATACTCCGTGTTCTTGTTGCACACTCCACGACTTTGCACTACTTTGAGCGTGTCTAAATTGACCTCAATCGTTTCTATCCGTCTGCCTTCAATGGTAGCCGAAAGGATAAGCGAGTTCTCTCTGAGATAGTAGGCATTGTCGAATACGCAATGGTGCATTGCCACTCCTTCTTCCAAATGTTCCTGCACACTCTCCAAAACGTGGACTTGTATTGTGCCGTCCGTAAAACGGATACCAAAGAATTTGGATTTGAGTTCGTGGAAACGCTTTTCGTCCTCCATTGCTTTTTTGCGTCTCTTCTCCTTTTCTTCCTTTTCCCGTTGTTTGCGAAATTCGTTTTGTCTTAGGTCGTGTTCCCTATGCAGGTCGGTGGGGCAAACATACTTCGGGCTGTGTATGTCCTCGCCCAATCTGCGGAGCATATCCACATAGTCGCACCATATCGAAATGTCCTTTATGTCATATCCGTTGCGAGTGGTTACTTTATAAGACTGCCAACAAGCGTCAAATGTCCGTGAATTATCAAGAAAGTATTTCAGATGCTCGGTTCTTCCTGCTTTCAGCAAGGTTTCTGCACGACTGTCGAACAATAGGGCAGGAATGAGAACGGTTGGTGCGATGTCGTGAAAATCGTCCCTAAAACCATTTCTGCGGAGTGCTTCCGTTGCCTTGAACTTCGGATATATCGGAGAGTATGATATATGGCGGTAGGCTTCGTTATCGTTGCGTACTGCCATTGGCGAACAGAAAGAAAAGGTGTCAATGTATCTGCCCAACACTCTTTGAACGGCAATAATTGTCTTTCTTCCTTGTGCGTTCCACCAATACTGACCGATTTCAATAGTGTATGATGATGCCTTGCAACCTTTCTCCATTTCTGCGGAGAGGAGGAACATTCTTAGTACTTGGTACTCTCCACAAGTGGTAAGTATCGTAAAGTATTGCTTCTGTCTTATCTTACGTTCAAAGGTTTCCTTGACCTGCAACCTTGCCCTGCAATGAGGGCAGGAACAAGTGTCTGTTGTCTTCTCCATTGTCCAACTATGCCCACAATCCATACACGTGGCACGTCCTCGGGGCAAGCGGTAAGCAAAGTGGTCTATACATTCACGGAATGCCCATTTGTTCTGTGTCTTAGTTATTGGGCGTAAGTTCTTGCTCTCTGCAAGTACTGCTTTCTCAAACTTGTTTCTCGGTTTCATAATCTTTCCTCCTTGCTTTATTCGTTACGAAATACATAGCCGTCCTTGTACCAAAAGTCTGTACAGAAAAGGTCATCGGCATATTTGGAGAAGTCAAAGTAACTCAGTGCAAAATCGGATAAGTCATTTTCCATTTTTGCAAGTTCCTCTGCAAAATCTTCCCTGCTTGCATAACTTCCGATATAGTCGGATTGGAAAGATTTTACAAGGCTGTAAGCGTCTTGTGTGAGTTGAGGGTTGTTGCTGTCCGCCCACACCCAAAAGGCTTCTTTCTCCGTGTCGTTCAGTCTGTCCAACTCGTCCCGAAGTTCAAAGAAGTTTTCCTCCAAATGTCCCTCGTCTATCAGACCATCGGGGATTTCCTCCCACGCTTGGAACATATATTCGGGTTCTTCCTCATCCTCGTGTATCTCGGCACAACGCTCCATAAAGTCGTCCAAATCGCAGAAGTCCGAAAGTTCCACCCATTCGCCCTGCAATGAGCCGTTGTTGTACTTGGCATAAGTACCTACATAGATGCGTGCTTCGTTCAAATCCATTGCTTCCATATCCTTTTCTGTTTAGTAGGGTTAAAACTCGAATAATGAGGGTTGGGGGTGCTGTTCCTCCTGCTTTTCCGCTTTGGGTTTCTTGGCGGTCAGTTTGCGGTATTCCTCCGCTTGGTATCGCTCGATAGCCTTTTTCCGTGCTTCTGCTTTTTCTTCCTCTGTAAGTTCGATAGTATGGTTTACCACGACTTGGCAGTTGATGGACTTGCCCACCTCAATGTTATCCTCATCGTAGTAGTGAACGGCAAGGGAATATACCTCCTCATCGGACAGACCTGCACACCCCATTCTTTGGACTTCCGTCAAGATGTAGGTAATGCACTCGTCTATATTCTTGTTCTCCTTGCGGAAATTCTCTGCAAAGAGTTCATCGTATGATGCTCTCGTTTCCAAATAGTTTTGGATAACGTCCTTGAAATGTTCTGTACCTTTCATTGTCTTATATAGTTAGATGGTTGCTAAAATGATTTCTTGGATATGAATGGGTTCGACCTCTGAAAAGAGATAGGAGAAAAATTCCTTTCTGTCCTTTCGTTTGAGTTCCTTGAATAGTTCCCCAAAAGCGGAGATATTTCCGTTGAGGTAAACCGATACCATATACTCGAAGATATTGTCCACCTCATAGTATCTGCATTGCTGTGCGATAGTTTTGCTTCTTCTTTTCATATATCTGTCTGTTTTAAGAAATGAGTAACCAAAGTATTGCCCCGATAATGAAGGCATAAGTCAGAATGTAAACTGCGATAGCCAAAGCGATGGTAAGGAGAAGCCGAATGAGGAGTTTTCCCACACATATCCCTGCCAGCCAAAGCCAGACGCTTCCGTCCCAAAGGAGAGAGCCTGCGAGTGCAAGTGCCACCCAAATTGCTATTTTGTATCTCAGTTTCATCTTGTCTGTTTTTTTGATTTTATGCGGATTCCAGAGGTGAGGGAGTTGAGTTTTCATTTTCTCTGTCCTCGTGTTTCCGACATTTTTTTTGCGTCTTTCCGTCGGGTCGGTCGTTTTCGTTTCAGGGGCGTAAAAAGGTAGGGCTTAGGACAAACAAGGTTTTACGGCGAGAATACTACCTGCAATGAAATGGAAGTGTGGAGATTGTCGTCTAAACGGCTTGCCGCCCCGACCTTTTTTGTCCGTGAAAGCCCGGAACTACCTTTGCCGCTGACAACGAACAACCGATCCCGATGCGAATACATAGGGCAGAATGTGGAGAGGAACACCGCAGAGGACAGAGCGAAAAAATGAAAGGCAGTCTTCACAAGTAAGACTGCTACAACAATGAGTAATAAGACGAAAAATAGACTCAGCTATCTGAATAGAGAGCCGTCAGAAAAGAAAAACGGAGAAAGTTTCGTCTTTCTCCGTAGATAATATTACCTTTGCAATAGGTTATTCGAGTTATGCAAAGCGTTGTATATCATTGCAGAAGATAGGTCGCTAAATCATTACCTACTGCATTTCATAACTCATTAGGCTATTGAATGCCAATCAATTGAACCTAAATGATAGTTTTTTTTAAAAAATATACAATAAGAGTTCTGGGAAACCATCCATTGAAAAGAATGGCAAGAGGTACACAGCCATATTTTTTCAATAATTCTACCCATATTTTATGTATAAAACAAGCCTAGGATTCATTAATAAGTATTAATTAAAAAGATTTTATCGCTTCTTTGCTATCCATAACAAAAAAATACTTTAGTTTTGCACGATAATGGCTAATTTGGAAGTGAATATATTAACATAGTAACATTTTAAACTTACATCAAGATTATGAACAAAAAGTTTTTATTGCCATTCTTCGTATTGGCAGCCATTTTAACTCTTTCTTCTTGTTCAAACAAGTTGAAACCGTTGGCAGAACAGTACATTAAAGCAGAGCCGCAGCCGCTAGAGGCTATCGGAGGCAAAGTTCCTGTAACGATCAATGCGACTTTCCCCGCTAAATGGTTCAACAAGAAAGCTGTTGTAACTGTAACTCCGGTATTGCGTTACCAGGGTGGCGAAGCTTGGGGCACTTCTTACACTTACCAAGGTGAGAAAGTAAAAGGTAACAACCAAGTAATCCCTCAAAAAGAAGGCGCTAACGTAACTATGAAGTCTTCTTTCACTTACAAACCCGAGATGAAAAAATCAGAATTGTATTTGACTTTCGATGCGAAGATCAAAAACAAGACTGTTAAATTGCCGGACGTAAAGATCGGTGAAGGCGTTATCGCTACTTCCGAATTGGCAGACGCAGCTACTGCTACAGCAGCTATCGCAGCTGATAAATTCCAACGTATTATCAAAGAGGCTCATGACGCTAACATCATGTTCTTGATCCAACAAGCTAACCTTCGCGCTAAAGAATTGAATTCTGACGCTATCAAAGAATGGAAAGATCTTGTTAAGAACGCTGACGAGGCTCCGAACCAGAATGTAGCTATCGAGATCAGCGCTTACGCTTCTCCTGATGGTGGTTTCAAATTGAACAACACGTTGGCTGAGAATCGTGAAGGAAACACTACGAAATATTTGAACAAGGAATTGAAGAAGATGAAGGTTGACGCTCCGGTTGACGCTCGTTACACAGCTCAAGACTGGGAAGGCTTCAAGGAATTAGTTTCTGCTTCTAACTTGCAAGATAAAGACTTAGTATTGCGTGTGATCTCTATGTACCAAGATCCTGAGACAAGAGAGAAAGAAATCAAGAATATCTCCGCTGTTTACTCTGACTTGGCTGAGACTATCCTTCCGCAATTACGTCGTTCTCGTTTGACTGCTAACATCGAGATCATCGGTAAGTCTGACGACGAGATCAGCGCTTTGGCAAAGAGCAATCCTTCTGAGTTGAATATCGAGGAAATCCTTTACGCCGCTACATTGACTAACAACGACGGTGAGAAGATGGCTATCTATACAAAAGCTTCTGAATTGTATCCTAACTGCTACCGTACTTGGAACAACATCGGTATGATGGCATTCAAGGCTGGTGATTTGGCTAAGGCTGAGCAAATGTTCAACAAGTCTAACTCTATTAAGAATAACGCTTCCGCTAACATGAACTTAGGTTTGATCGCATTAACTAAGGGTGACCAAGCTAAGGCTCAACAATTGTTCGGTAACGCTGCCGGCGTAAACGAATTGAGCGAGGCTCTTGGCGTTCTTTACTTAGAGCAAGGCGAATATGCTAAGGCTGTTAACTCTTTCGGTTCTGTTAAGACTAACAACGCTGCTTTGGCTCAGATCTTGGTTAAGGATTACAGCAAGGCTTCTCAGACTTTGAACGGTGTTGCTAATCCTGACGCTGTAACTTCTTATTTGAAGGCTGTTGTTGCCGCTCGTACGAACGACGCTAACGGTGTTATCAACAACTTGAAGGCTGCTATCGCCGCTGATAAGAACATGGCTAAGGAAGCTGCTATCGACTTAGAGTTCGCTAAATACGCGACTAACTCTGACTTCGCAGCTTTAGTAAAATAATTAGAAAATATTCTTTCTAAATAAGAAAAAGACCTCATCCTTTTGGATGGGGTCTTTTTTTATATCCCACCATCCAATCCTACATTTGATAAAAGCGTAACAGCTTGAAATAAATATTGATTATCAATGATTTTTCATGAAATAAATTCGTAGATTTGCAAAATCTAATAAAGTTGTTGTAAATATTAATCAAATAGGGTAAAGAAATTATGAGATCACAAATCTGGAAACAAATGGTGTGGGTATTTTGTCTGCTCTTTCTAATGGGATCATGCGTTAAACATGACATTTTTCAAGGAGAAGACCCCACGGTAGATCCGAAAGAACCTACCAAAGAAGAAGAAGATTACATAGCCCAGTTCGAGAATTTCGAGAACATACAGGTTAACATATCTTCTCAGCATGAAGGTACCCTATATTCTATTTATTATGAATATCCTTATGAGGAAGGCTCTTTAGTCAAAGATCCTTATTTAATTGGCAAAACCCCGATCCATATAACTTTGGAAGTACCTAAACACGTAAAGAAACTCTATATCCTAAGAGGGGATGGGGAACTTATTGAGAGCGATGTAAAGGATATCACGATCAGTAGCGGAACCAAAAGCAGTTTACGGGCTACAAATGCGATCAGTGATGAAGTCCTTCATCTGATCAATAACAAATACTTTCCCGAAAAGGCATACAATGTAAAAAGCGAGGATTTATATAGATGCTCTGATCTAAAAATCACGGAAACCGTTTTTACCAGCAACTTTAAGAAAGCGGATATTTGGTTGACTTATATAAGCGACGGAGGTATGTCCAAAGGCAACAGTAATATGCATGGTAAAATTTGGTTCTATACATATCCCTCCGAGAAGATGGAGAATCTCACTTTAGACGACTGCACCTTCTATGGAAAGACTAATGGCACCATCCAAGTCATTGACTTCAAGATGATCAACCAAGGCGAGAATTATATCTTTTACTCCAAAGAGGAACAGCCAAAGGCTAAGACAGGAGAATATACCCGAATCCCCCTAGGAAGATTCGACAAGGGGCTCAACGTCGGCTTCGTATATCGAGGCACAGACCGTCCACAGTTCTCCACTCCGGCATTAAATGGGCCGGATAACAATAAAGTACCAGATAATGGGACATTCTCCCATAATTATGTAGGCCATACCTTAAAATATGGTAATTCCTCTTTCAAAATAGAGAAAAACGTAGCAAACGGCTTCATTCACCACATACACGAAGGTGATTTTGAAGGAAATGTACTGGGAATGGAAAATCGCTGCCCAAACTATAGGGCCTATGATGGAGACTACAACGATATGCTTTGTCTAATCGAAAGTAATCCCGTTGCCATCGAGCCGGCAGAGCCGGTAACCCCTCCCGTCATAGAATCGCAAACGAACAAGAAAGGGTTCCTCTTGTTCGAAGATAATTATCCAAACCAAGGCGATTTCGATTTCAATGACGCTGTCATATATTATAGCATCACAGCATATACCGATAAGAGTACCGCAGATGTTTATGCTCAGTTACTGGCTAAAGGCTGTACATTCCACAACCAATTTGGATTTAAGGACGCCAATGGACTAACTCCCTTTTTCTCCGATGTCAATGGATATGTCAATGTGAGAAAATTCGACAAGGAACCGGAAAGTGGGATTACAAAGACATTAACATATAGCTCAACTCAACTGATCATGCCTTACATTGATAACGGGAAGGGACCGGTAAGTAAAAACGTAAAGAATACGGATCTATACCCATATGTGTTGGATATCCCTTATTCGGAAAATAAACCTTTCCATTGGTGTATAGAGAATAAGAGTATTGACAATGCCTATAATTTTGATCAGGATTACCGCAAAGCGCACGGAGATTGGTATGAGACTCCTAAAGATGAATCGCTTGTAATAAAATTCACGACTTCGGATGAAGAGAAGAAAGATCCGG
>OGQT01003498.1_pt1 | contig 9938 bp, 4 predicted proteins | sample 1553261 | NCBI WGS metagenome assembly OGQT01 (sample SAMEA2579992, study PRJEB22360) | human gut metagenome | biome: human gut; feature: human-associated habitat; material: faeces | place: Denmark | collected 2008/2010
CCGCACGCGGTAGCCGGCGCACCGGCACGGCTCACCGAGCCGGCCTCCGTAGAACCTGTCCGACAAGTCTGACGGGTCTGACGAGTCTGACGAGTCCGACGGGGCTGACGGGGCTGACCATGTTTTAGGGGGGCTGCCGGCCACTCTGGCATGGTTGTCTTGCGGGTATAAAACGACAGCGGTGTGTCGCCTTTCGGCGACACACCGCTGTCAGTTTAAGGTGAGGTCAGATTAGCGGCTGAGGTGACCGAACTTGAACTTGCCCTGCAGCATGAAAGGTGCGGGGTTGGGGTTAAGTTTCACACGTACCGAATTCATGACGGGTTTCACTTCCTGTTTCATCACCATCGGAGATTCGGTGGGGTTGATTGTGATGATTTCGGGCATGAATGTCCAGTCTGAGCCGGCTTCCTCATCGTGGGCGAGGTCATAGATGTTATCCTTGGGATCTACGATTACCGGATTGCTGATTGTGATCACGTTGTTCTTGAACGTGTCGTTGAGACCTTCCGAGATAATCTGATCCTGAGTCCACTGGATTACCTGGCCGTTCTTGTCGGCGGTATAGCCGTAGTAGTAGATGGCGCCCATGTTGCAGGCTCTCAGACGCTCGTGCGAGTCAGGAGTCTCATAACCCATGTCCTGGATGTCCATGAGCACGCAGTCGGGGTTGGTGCAGTCAAACTCTGTGTATACAGGACTTGTCGGGGTGATGGTACCGCCGGGGAATGTACCCATGGCCCAGAGGTTGACGAGGCGGATCTTGCCGGGTTTCTCGATGTTTCGCTCGACAGCGACTGTGTAGCCTTCGATTTTCTCCCAGAAGTAGTTGGTGAGGAAACCGTCCTGTACGATGGCTGTACCCATCGACTCCCATTCTACAGGGGGAGCGGCGCTGGCGAGCTGGATTTTCCAGTCATCCATCTGATATGCGCCGATAAGGCTGGGATCAGCATAGAAAATCATGTTGCCGCCCCAGTTGATTATGCCGTTGTCGAACGTGCCGGCAAAGCTTGCGAACTGGTCGTAGGCGTATGCGCCGTCATCGCCGGGAATCTGGAGGGGTTTCTGGTTGAGGTAATTCGAGTATACGCAGACAAGTACCATCTCGCCGTAGACATCGATCTTGTAACCGGTGCGGTAGAATGTCTCGGGAGTCTTGCCGCGCGAGTCAGAGAAGTATGCGGCACGCGCGTTGGTGGCGTTGATATAGAGCCACAGCGGGTCTGATTCGGGATAGAGCTGTTCGCCGCCCTCGATTTCAGGCATGCCGTAGTAAGGATGGCGCACGCGGAAGAAACCGGGTTTCGAGGGCTGTTCCTGCACAAGAACATTCATCTCGAAAGGACGTGTAAGCCAGCCGTCCTGCTTGAGGACTGACGACTGGTCGGGATTGGCGGGATCCACGACAGTCTCCCACGGGGTGTACATCACTGTGTATGCCACGTCGGTGATGAGGTAGGGGTTGCTTTCGCCGTCGACCTTGAATGTGAAGTCATACTCTTTCAGGGGCACGATGTCGGCCATGTCGAGCTTGATGACCATGTCGGCACGGGTCATCCCCTCTTCGAAGGTAACGGTCTGGGGAATGTCGAACACGTTGGCGTTCACACCCTCTTCGGCTGATACGGTGGTGGTCACGTTGACTGTCTGTGCGGCGCCGCCGTTGGCGCGGTAGAGGGGCACGATGAAGTCTTTCGAGTCCTCCTCAAGATCGACAACCTGCTCGTCGCTCATGTTGAAGTAAGCAGGCGGTGTGACCGGCTGGGGGGCGGGCTCGTAAACGGGATCGTCGTGGCAGGCTGTAAGAGTCAGTGCCATGATGCCGCCGAGGCCCAGAATGCTTTTATTTAGTTTCATATTGCTTTTTTCTGTGTGAGTGGCTGATGTCTTCACCGCCGGGGTGACCGGGCGTCGCCCCGGCGGTGTGTGACGTTCAATGTTTACTCTTATTTGTCTTCAACAGGGGTGGGAACGGTCGAGAAGTGCGACGGGTTCGTGATGAGTTTGTTGCGCTGTGCCTCCTGCTGGGGAATGTCGAAGAGCAGACAGGTGTTGGTGGGCGCGATGTTGAAGCAGTTCGTGGGGTCGAAACCACCGCCGATGCGGTTCACCGGTTTCTGGAGGCGCATGATGTCCCAGAACGAGAATCCTTCGCCCCAGAGCTCGATGCGGCGCTGGAACCACACCTCCTCGCGGAGCTCCTCGAACGAGGATGCCTTCTCGGCGTAGCCGGGCTGGCGGTATGTGCTGACGAAGTTTGTGAGGGTAGCCAGACCGTCGGCGGGGCTGGTGTAGCCCTGTGCCTCGGCAAGCATCAGGTAAATCTCCTCGACACGCATCAGGGGAACGTCAGTGGCGTGTACGTTGAGATCCTCTTCATTGGCGCCGAATTTGATCTGGGTGTAGGGTTCCCATGCGATCTTGGCGGCTGAAATCAGGTCGGCGTATGCTGAAGAAAGTGCGGCGGGAGTGGCACCGGCTTCGTTGAGCCACCAGCCTTTGCGCACGTCGTTACCGGGAATCTCAGAGTAAAGCTTGGCGTTGATCTTGCGGAACATCCCTTTCGAGGCGTACGAGAAATCTGTCCAGGCACTCATGAAAGAGTCGAAGTTTGCGATTGATTTCGAGTAGGTCGACGAGGGGTCATTATAGATACCGAGAATCCACGAGGGGTCGGTGATATTCACGAAACGGGGCGATGCGAACTCGTCACGGTTGTAGGGGCGCAGACCCTCGGCCGTGCAGAGGCGAAGACACTCCTGACAGTCGGCCACGCAGGCGGCGTAGTCGCACTTGAAGAGGTTCACGCGGGCACGCAGACCGTATGCGGCGGTGAGGTTGAAATAGGTCTTCTCAAGGGTTGCTGTGGCGGCCTGGGTCTTGCGGTTGATGCCTGCCTCCTCGGCCTGCTTGAGCAGGTTAATGGCGTCGGTGAGGTCGGTGAGAACCTGGTTGTAGACCTCTTCGGTCGTGGCGCGGGCACAGCCTACCGAGGCTGCCTCGTTCATGTTGGTATCGAGTACCAGGGGCACGCACTGGCCCTGGGGTTCTTTGGCGTATGTCCAGGCATACATCTGGGCCAGGTTGAAATAGCCCCATGCGCGGTAGGCCAGGGCCTGGGCGCGGTTGTATTTGCTGGATGCCTCTTCGGTATCGGCGGGGATGACCGCTGCAACGGCGTTGGCGGTACGGATCATGTTGTAGTTGGTGTACCAGTAGTAGAGGTTGTCGTAGTACAGACCGCCGAAGTCAGAGTATTCGAGGGCGGCGGTGTACCACTGGTAGCCGCCCAGGTTCGAGGGCATGTCGGTGCCGCGGCTGTCCATCATGAGCATCATCGACGACCAGCCGTAGTCCTGGTGTGTGCCGAAGGTATTCATGAAGGCGTTGACCATTTCAGGGATTGCGTTTACCGAGGCCGACACCATGTCGGGGTCGTTGTCGACAATCTGCTCTTTCATGATCTGTGTGACCACGTTGCTCATCGGCTCTTTGTCGAGGTCGTTGCAGGCCCCGAAAAGCAGTCCCGAGCAGAGTGCGGTGAAGATTATCTTAGACTTTTTCATTGTTTTTCTTGCTTGTGTGTTTGATGTTTAGAACACGACTTTCAGACCGCCCGAGATGTTGCGGATTGCCGAGTAGCCGGCAGTCTCAGCGAAGGCAAAGCCACGGCGGGGGTCAAGACCCTTGCGGTTGGTAATCAGGGCCAGGTTGTCGCCGGCGGCATATACACGCAGGCTCTGCAGGCCGAGTTTCTTCACCCAGCGGCCGGGGAATGTGTAGCCCACGGTAACGTTGTTGAGCGACAGGTAGTTCGAGCTTACGAGACCGAATGTGGTGGTCTGGCTTGAAAGATCGTATGTGGCCTGGGTGTCGAGCTTGGGATAGGTGGCGTTGGGGTTGTTGACGGTCCATGCCTTGAGGGCGTCCTCGTGCCAGTTGGTGCCGAGGTTCGATGTCGAGCCCGAGTGCATCAGCTTGAGGTAGCCGTTGTCGTATGTGCGGCCGCCCAGCTGGTATGCGAACTGAACGCTGAGGTCAAAGCCGTAGGCCTGGAGGGTGGTGCCGAAACCGCCGTAGAATGTCGGCAGCACGTTGCCGGTCTCCTTGAGGTTGGTGTCGTTGGCGGTGTCGAAGTTCTCGGTCTTGTACTCGGGACCGTAGATAGGCTTTACGTCGGGGTTCTGTGCGATCTCTGCGGCGTTGGTGATTTCACGTGCCCAGAAGAGCGGAGCGCCGTTCTCGGGGTTCACGCCGGCGTAGTCTACCATATAGTAGTTGTAGAGCGACGAGCCCTCCTTGAGGATACGCATGCCCGAAATCATCTTGCCTTCCAGGTCGGGGTGAAGCTTGAGGATCTTGTTCTTCAGCCATGTGCCGTTGAGGTTGATCTCCCAGGTGATGTCTTTGGTCACCACGGGGCGCACGTTGATCTCGAACTCGATGCCCGAGTTGCGCATCGAGCCGACGTTCATCGGGATCGACGAGTAACCGTTTGACGGAGCCACGGGCTTGTTGTAGAGCATGTCTTTGGTCTGGCGCAGGAAGTATTCGAGGGTACCGCTGATGCGCGACTGGAAGAAACTGAAGTCGACACCGGCGTTCCATGCGTTAGAGGTCTCCCAGGTCAGGTCGGGGTTACCTTTCTGGAGCAGGTTACCGTCTGACCACGAGTTCGAGCCCTGTACACCATATACATCGGTGTAGTAGTAGTCGTAGGTAAGACCGGGGTAGAGGTTGTCGTTACCCTGCTGGCCGAACGATGCCTTTACTTTCAGAAGGTCGATCCAGGTGTAGGGCTGGAGGAATTTCTCTTTGGCGGCGTCCCATGCTGCCGATACCGAGAAGAAGTTACCCCAGCGGTGGTCGGGAGCGAAACGTGACGAACCGTCGCGGCGATATGAGAAACTTGCGAAATAACGCGAGTCGTAGTCATAGTTGATACGGCCGAAATAACCGCGGGTGGCATAGCCGCCGGCGGCGCCCGTACCGGTGCGCTGTGCGTTGTTGAGGGTGTTGCTTACAGCCCAGTTGTTGGGGTCATAGAGGCCGTAGCCGCTTGCCGACAGAGACTCGCTGTTGCGGTCGTAGCTCTCGGCACCGATCATGATGTCGGCGTGGTGAACCTCGGCGAATGTGCGGCGGTAGGTGGCCAGGGCCTGCAGGTTGAGGCCGCGCAGGCGTGAGTAGCTCTGGCCTGCGGCACCGCCCTGCTCTACGAGCGAGCCGTAGTATTTCGACGAGATGCTGTGGTTGCGGGTGTTGTCGAGGAAGTAACCGATGTTGCCGGTGATGTTGAGGTTCTCGATGGGGGTGATGACACCGAACCATTTTGCGTCGAGGACATCCATCAGCAGCTGGTCTTTGTCGTACATGATGGTAGCCGTGGGGTTACCGTTAGGCATGAAGTTACGTGTGGCGCCGGTGAAGTGGAGGGCGTCACCGAAGTCGTAGATGGGGCCGCCGGTCTGGCGGTCGGTCATGATCTCGCCCTTGGCGTTACGCACGTAGATGGGGTAGATGGGGGCGATGTAGTCGGTGTACATGAACGAGTTGGCAACAGACTGGTCGCCGTCGTCCTGACCCGAAGGTGAGTTCATGTCAACGTGGTTGTAGGCGATAGAGGCGCCGATCTTCAGCCATTTCTTGGCCTGGTACTCGGCGGCCACGCGTGCGGCCAGACGGTTGTAGTTCGAGTTCTTGATGATACCCTCGTCGCCGAGATAGCCCACCGATGCGTAGAAGTTGAAACGCTCGGTACCGCCGGTGATCGACAGGTTGTACTCCTGGCGCAGACCGTTGCGGTAGGTTTCCTTGGCCCAGTCGTCGGGTGTCACATAGTGTGTGCCGATGGGGAGGCCGTCGGCGTTATAGGCGGTATATGTGTTGCCCAGTGTGGCCGAGGGGTTGAGCTTGCCGTTTGTGCCGACAATCTGCTGGCCTGCGGGCACGTTCCATACCTGGTAGCCTGTACCGAAGGCGGTGTAGAGGGCCTGGTTGGCGTTGATATGGGCGGTGAGGGGATCCTGGTTCATGTGGTAGAGGTAACCGTTGCGCAGGGCCTGGTATGCCATCTCGGTGTACATGGCGGGATCCTTGATGGTGTTGTAGCCGCTGATTTCGCGCGAGTTGGCACCCCAGCGGGCGTCGAGCGAAATTACGGCGTCACCCTCTTTGCCTCGTTTGGTGGTGATGAGGATCACACCGTTGGCACCGCGGGCGCCGTAAAGGGCGGCAGCGGCGGCATCCTTCAGCACGGTCATCGACTCGATGTCCATGGTGTTGAGGGTCGCGATGTCACCGTCGAAGGGCATGCCGTCAACCACATAAAGAGGTGATGCCGAACCGTTGATAGAGCCGATACCGCGGATGCGCACCGAGGGCGATGAACCGGGCTGGCCGTTGGTCGACAGCACCTGCACGCCCGCTACAGAACCCGAGAGGGCGCTGACGGCGTCGGTTACGAGACGTCCCTCGATCTGGTCGGCCTTCACTACGGATGCCGAACCGGTATAGGCCGATTTCTTGGCGGTACCGTAGGCGACCACAATCACCTCGTCGAGGTCGGTTGCGGCGCTTTGCAGTGCCACCGTGATGTTGTCAGCAGCGTTGACGGTTTGCTCTTGGTAACCGACGAAGGATACTTTGAGCTTGTTTACATTGGCGGGGATGTTCAGGGTGAACTTGCCGTCGAGGTCAGTCGCGGTGCCCTGTCCTCCGCCGATCGGCATAACCGTTGCACCCGTCAGGGGCTCGTCTGTGCCGGCTTCAACGACGGTGCCGTGGATAGTGCGGGTCGCCTACGGGGGGAGGGGGGGGGTGTGGGGGATGACAAAAGCCGCTGAAATCAGCACTGCCGTGAGCAATAGAAACAGCTTTTTCATACACTAATATAACTTGACATAAATAAATATTATACACACTCGCGGTCGTGGAGCGGGGTCACAGTGCCCGGTGCCCTGAGCGGCCGCTTTCTTCATCTGATTTTTTTTCTGACAAAACTGAACGCGACAAACGGAGAGGTTGAAACCGAGGTTTCTTTGCCGGTTAAAGATCTTAAGTAAGTAAAAGAAGTTATGGAATAATTTTAACGATTTGTTCCAAGTCTGGCTTAAAGCGCCCTACTGAAACAATAAAGTACCGAAGGATTTTAGACTCGCAGAAATGCGTTAAAACGTCACAACGACACTTTATTTTTGCAAAGATAATGCAAAATGTCATACAAATAAAGAAAACTAAGGAAATTTTGTCGGATTTTAACACGAAAAACGCGCGTGTTGTGCGGCAATGTTTAAAAACATGCTGTTATAACAAATTGCTTTTCAGAATGTTATTGCTGCATAACTTATGAATGTTTATTCAAACATATTTTTCTGTGAACAATTTGACTTTTAACGTATGCGGATTTGTTGCATATTTATCACATCGCGATTGTTTTGGTTGCTTTCCGGCAACATCGGGCGTCTCGAGGTTAATAAAAATTTGACGTGTTGCGGCGATAAACGGTGTGTTATAAAATTTTAGGTAAATTTTATAGTGGAAAATTGCCATTAAACAAACTATTTTTGTAACTTTGCGCTAATGCCATCATCCGGGATTACGATCCGTGCCGGATGAGGGGTTTCTGCTTATGGTTCTGGACTCTTGCTTTGATTCATCATGGCTTGCTGAGGCTCAAAGTTCAATGATTCACACCGGATGCTGATTCACGACTCTTTAAAAGCGTAAAAAATCAGTTATATATATTAATGTGCGCTGATAACGAAAGTCGTGAGATTGCCATTTTATGGTTGCTTTACCGAATATAACAGTTTTTCAGATATCAGAATGAAGAAAATTGTAATCTGCGGACTTCTGGCAGCAGGATGCTGTCTCTCCGCCGCCGCTCTGAGCGATAAACTTTCGCCGCAGGCAAAGCTTATGCTTCTCGACAGACAGTCTGCCGCCCAGTTGCGCTCGACTGCCGATACACCTGAGACCATCACCGCCTTTGTGACACTCAATGACGGCGAGGACGCCACGTTCCTCAAGGAGCTTGGCCTTGACGTACTCTATACCGCCGGTCAGGTCAGCATCGTGATCATGCCTGTTGACCGCGCCGAGGAGATCGCCGAAATGCCTCAGGTGAAATGCGTTGCGTTCGGCGAGCGCTCGGATGCCAAGATGGATGTGGCACGCCGCATTACGTTCGTCGACGAAATCAACCAGGGCTATGAAATCGGCGGGAATATGATGTCGTTTACCGGTGCAGGCGTTGTGACCGGCCTGTATGATACAGGTCTTGATCCCAATCACGCAGCATTCCGCAACGCCGATGGCTCAAGCCGCGTTAAAGCACTGTTTGTCGCACGTGGCTATGGCGATGCCACAGTCACTTCATATACGACACCCGAGGCTATCGCCAATTTCAAGACCGATGATGAGACCGAGAGTCACGGAACGCATGTGGCAGGTATCATGGCAGGCTCGCGTAACGTGAAAGGACGTTACGCACAGACCGTCAGCGGCCAGACCACCAGAACTGAGGGTGACATACCTTATTATGGTGTGGCGTACAATTCAGATCTTGTTATCGGTTGCGGCGATTTTTATGACGCATCGATTCTGGCAGGTGCCGCAGCTGTGGTAAACCATGCCAAGCAGCTGGGTCAGCCTGCTGTGCTCAACCTGTCGCTCGGCGGAAATACCGGCTCGCACGACCCCAACTCGCAGACAGCCATTCTGCTTGACGGCCTTGCAGAGGATGCCATGATCTGTGTGGCAGCCGGCAACGAGGGTGAGTCGCCTATGGCTATTCAGAAAAACTTCAGCCGCATGTCGGGGCTCAACCTCAACACGTTCATGACCGGTGCTACAAGCGATGCGCTTCCAATGGTATATTCGGCTGAGTTCTGGTCCGGGAACGCAACGCAGTTCGAGTGCAGCCTTGTTATCTACGACAAGCTCGACCAGAAAATCGTCTCGTCGCAGAAGGTAACCGGCAACGAGACCTATACGGCCAGCAACTGGGAGGCTCTGGGCGATGTTTTCACAGGCTCGGTTTCGGTGTCGAGCGGTATCGACCGGCAGACAAACCGTTTCTATGTTGTAATGAACAACACTCTGCAGTACAAGGGGTCGTCTACCAAGGTGTTCGGTGTCAATATCACCGGCAAAGCCGGCGAAAAATGCTATGCCTATATCAATACCTACATGAATGCAGCTCAGGAGGTATTCTTCACAAGCCAGAATATCACCGGTTATATCGGCGGTACGCCCGACGGGTCTATCAACGGTTTCGGCTGTGGCAAGAAAGTGCTTTCCGTAGGTTCATACACCTCGCGCACCTCGGCTCCCTATATCGGCAACGGCAACTATACCGGCAGCGGCACAATCGGTGCCATCTCGTCGTTCTCGTCATACGGTGAACTTGCCGACGGTCGTCAGCTCCCCGACATCTGTGCTCCGGGTCAGCAGATTGTGTCGTCAATCAGCCAGTATTATTACAACAAGCAGAAACTTGGGGAGAGAGTCAATGCTCTTTCTACGGAGTTTGACCACACATCGGCCTACTATCCTTTCCAGGGCACATCGATGGCCACACCTTTTGCCGCCGGTGTCGTGGCTCTGATGCTTGAGGCAAATCCCGACCTGACTTCAGATGAAATACTTACCATTCTGAGGGATAAAAAGTACGCCACAACTGACGCTCAGACCAACGGCGTGGATTTCAAACGTTGGGGCGCAGGCAAGATTAATGCCATCAAAGCCGTGTGTGCCGCTCTTGGTAAAGATCAGATTAGCGAGACTATGGCCGACAACCTCGAGCGCAACTTTATGCTTGAGCAGACGGCTGCCCGCACTTTTATATGCATTGACAAATTTACCGATCTCCGGTTTTGGCTATGCACGGAACATAACATGGACTGAATGAGCATTACGATCCATTTCTCTCA
>OGQT01003500.1_pt1 | contig 9933 bp, 8 predicted proteins | sample 1553261 | NCBI WGS metagenome assembly OGQT01 (sample SAMEA2579992, study PRJEB22360) | human gut metagenome | biome: human gut; feature: human-associated habitat; material: faeces | place: Denmark | collected 2008/2010
AAGACCACAACAACCAACTCAGCAAGCTAACCCATACGCACAGCCACAGCAACCAGCTCAGCAAGCTAACCCATACGCAAGACCACAACAACCAACTCAGCAAGCTAACCCATACGCACAGCCACAGCAACCAGCTCAGCAAGCTAACCCATACGCAAGACCACAACAACCAACTCAGCAAGCTAACCCATACGCACAGCCACAGCAACCAGCTCAGCAGACTAACCCATATATTAATAATCAATCAACACAAGGCGTAGTTAATTCTGTTGAGAAAAATTCTGCTGATAACGATTTTTCACAACCTATCAATCCTTATGCACCCAGTATGACAGCAAGTGAAAATCTTGTTGCACCTAAAAAACGCTCTAAAAAGCCGTTTATTATTGCGGGTGTATCTGTTGTGGGTGTTGCAGCCGTCGCAGTTGCGGGCGTAATGGTATGGAATATGTTGAAGCCATCGGGCGGTCCTATCACAAAGATAGCCGACAGTGCAAAACAGCTTGCAAAGGCTAACAGTGCAACAATTTCTGCGAGTGTAGAGGCAAACGGAGAAAAAACAAAGTGCGATATAAGCTATGAGCTTGACGCAAGCAAGAAAGAAATTGTTCTTGTTATAAATGGTTCGAGCTCGTATGATAGTTTAAGCTCAAGTGATACATTTAAAAGTGTTATTTACTGCAAAGATGGTGTACGCAAATCAGCAATTACAGCAAACGGCAATACAACATATACAGAGATTGATGAAGAAACACTTAATAATTTCTTTGACAGCATTAATAAAACAAATGCAGAGCAAGAGCTTGATTGGAACTCCTTGCTTGAAGATGCTGATCTTAAAGATTACATAGATACAACAAAAATAGACGCAGTTTCCAACTCGCTCAAGAATACATTTGAGAATGGTAATGGAAAAGAGGCTCTTGGTATAACAGAAAGTGCTGTTGATAATGGTACAAAATACAGCTTTGATATAAACACATACAAGACTCTTTCAGTTATTGTTGATGAGATAGAGCCACTTTTCAAGGATAAGAGCAAGTATAATGAACTTAAAAATGAACTTCCAGAGGCAGAAAGCTATTTGAATAGTATAAATCTAAAATTTGATATTACAGTTGATAACGCAGGTTATTTAAGTGGTTTTGCTTTTAATAGTTTTGGTGCTAAGATTGATTTCTCAATCTCAAAGATTGGCAATACAAAGGTAGAGCTTAGCGAATCTGAAATAAATGATATTAAAAATGCTAAAGCTGAACCAACAACAGGCTATATTCCAGAAGCTACTCCATCAGCAGGATATATGCCAGATAAATATTATTGGAATTGGAAATAACGCTGTTGATGATATTAATCAGGTTTATGACTTTGCATAATTGATTTAAGATAAGTAAAATAAAAATGACGCAGTTTTGAAACTGCGTCATTTTTTGTATAATTTATTCTTCGGAATCTTCTGTACTTGCAGTGAGCTGACCATCAACAACTCGATTATCTGCGTCTTGAGTTATAAGCGTATCAATATTTTCTGCATTACCACCGACAACTGAATATGCTGCCATAGTAAAGAGAACATCTGTTATATCCATATCATTTATGAAGTTGACAAGATTACACTTGAAATATCTCATATCTACAACATAGATTTCTTCAAATGAGTTTGTATAGAATGGAATTTCAGCATTTCCGTAGCTATCCTTAACAACAAGGAGCTTTCTGCCGTTGTTTACACCAGTTTTAATCTTTACAGAGCTGTCATCTCCGCCCATAAAGCGAATATATGAGTTTGCAACATCTACATCATATAAAAGCGAGCCTTCATATTGATAATCAAAGCTTTGGTCATAATAGTATGTAGAGTATTCTGTTTTTGGTTCGTAATAAGTAAAGCTTTCAGGGTCATTTTTTATACGCTCATCGCCATAGAATGCGTAAAGTGTTCCAACATAGCCCTCATCAGTAACCTTGTTATATTTGCTTATATCATCAAAAGAAACTCCAGCCGCCTCAGCAAAGGTTTTAGCAGCATAGTATGCTCCAAGTGGCTGCCAGTGGTGGTCTGTACGGCAATAAATATTTTCTTCAGTGTGCTGTTTTAATACTGAACAAATATCTACGCTTGTGATTTCTGAATTAAGCCTTTTAGCTATGCTCGAAAAACAATCCGCCTGACTTACATAGTTATCAGAAAGGTTTGATGGTGTATAAAATTCGCAGGCAAGAGGAGCAGGCATAGAATAAATCTTAACGCTGCTATCAAGCTTATCTCTTAGGTTATTAAGGCTTTCAACATAGCTATCACCAGAGCCACCACCGAATTGCTCCATAGCTCTCCAGTGGTCATCTTGCTTGACAATAAGAAGTCCGTCATCGGTAATTTCGCCTTCGGCTTTTTCTTTTGTATAATCTCTTGCCTTTGAAACCTCAGCTTCTGAAGATTCCTCTTTTGAAGATTCTGAAGCTTTACTGTTTGTTTCAATTTTAGCTGATGATGTTTGAGAAGCGGTGGAGCTTGATGGTTCTGCTTTTTTATCAGAATTAGAACAACCTGCCACCATAGCCGCTAACATTGCACAAAGCAACAGAGATACTATTTTTTTCATTTTAAAATAACCCCCGCAATATTTTTAGTTTATTCTACTACTATAAATTCATAATTTCAATAATAAAAACCTTAATTGATAAAAAATATTTTTAAAAATAATATAATTTGTAGAAATACATAATTTATATTATAATTTTTTAAGAACTATTCATATGATGTTCATATCTTATAGTTATACTATAGCTTGTACTCAAAATGATGGAGCCGCAACCATCAGGAGTATATGTTCTACCCTCCTCAATGTACCCCTCATAATTTTATTGAGAAAAGTCTGATAGTATAGCTATCAGGCTTTTCCTTTTTTGTTGATAGATTTTTTTAAGAAAATTAAAGGTTTCTTGCGGTGTGTGAGGACAACTTGTTGATGCGGTTGAAGTAATTACCAATGAACTATCAAATAAAACCTCCCTAAGACAATTAAAAGTTTCGCTCAAGGCGGCGAGCCGCCGCAGTCGAGACGCGGAATCGCTCGACAAGTCTCGCTCGTGGTAAGTTAGGTAAGATAGTTGACGCGGTCGAAGTAATTACCAATGAACTACCGATTAGCTAACAAGATTTTTCTAAGACAATTAAAGGCTCGCAGGGTCGAGGGACGGAGTCCCTCGTGGGTTTTAAGGGCAACGCCCTTAACCTGTCTTGCACCCTTAGAGGCGAATGAAATTCGTCTTTTAAACAATTATGTGGTTTTGTTACAGATTTCACAAAAGTATTTGAATGATTATTAAAATTATGATATAATATTTAAAATATACTTTTGCAAAACATAAAATGATTTTGCAATTTTAATTTAACAATAAACTAAACATAATATGTAGTAATGATTTCTAAACCAAATTTAAAGGAGAACAAAATATGAAAACAGAAGATTTCAGCAAAGTAACACCACAGATTTTTGCACTAAGTCAATATTGTATGAGATGTGACCAGATTGACCCAAATCTTTATACAAAACACGATGTTAAGCGTGGCTTGCGTGACCTTAACGGAAAAGGCGTTGTTGCTGGTCTTACCGAAATATCTGAGGTTTGTTCATCTTGCGTGATAGATGGTCAGACTGTTCCTTGTGATGGTAAGCTTTATTATAGAGGCGTAGATGTTGAGGATATAGTCAGAGGCTATATTCACGATGATAGATTCGGCTTTGAGGAAGTTGTCTATCTTTTGCTCTTTGGTTATTTGCCAAATAAAGATGAGCTTAGCGACTTTAATAAGCTTCTTGGTTCATATAGAAGCTTGCCAACCTCTTTTGTGCGTGATGTTATTCTTAAAGCTCCAAGCCCAGATATGATGAATGCTCTCGCAAGAAGTGTTTTAATGCTTTATTCTTATGATGAAAATGCTGATGATATATCTATTCCTAATGTTTTAAGACAGTGCTTACAGCTCATTGCACTTTTTCCACAGCTTTCGGTATATGGCTATCAGGCATCAAGCTATTATCATGATGGTCAGAGCCTTATTATTCATGCTCCGGACCCAAATCTTTCAACAGCAGAAAATATTCTTCATATGCTAAGACCAGACTCAAAGTATACTCATCTTGAGGCTAAGCTTCTTGATATGTCACTTGTTCTTCACGCAGAGCATGGTGGTGGTAATAACTCATCATTCACAACTCATGTTGTAACCTCATCAGGCACAGATACCTATTCAGCTATTTCGGCGGCATTGGGCTCACTGAAAGGCCCTAAGCATGGTGGTGCTAATATTAAGGTTGTCCGTATGTTTGAGGATATGAAGCGAAATATCAAGGATTATAGCGATGAAAAGGCTATCTGTGATTATCTCAGAGCTTTACTTCATAAGCAAGCTTTCGATAGAGCAGGTCTTATATATGGTATGGGGCACGCTGTATATTCACTTTCAGACCCTCGTGCAAGAGTTTTCAAGAAATTTGTTGAAAAGCTTGCTTTAGAAAAGGGAAGAATGGACGAATTTCAGCTTTATTCTTCTGTTGAAAGGCTTGCACCGCTTATTATTTCTGAGGAAAGAAAAATCTATAAGGGTGTTTCTGCCAATGTTGATTTTTATAGTGGCTTTGTTTATAGTATGCTCGACCTTCCACCACAACTTTTCACACCTATTTTTGCAATAGCAAGAATAGCTGGTTGGAGTGCTCATAGAATCGAGGAGCTTGTCAACCAAAGCAAAATTATTCGTCCTGCATATAAAGCTATCCACGAAAGAATAGAATATAAAGAGCTTAATGAAAGATAATTATTATTTTATTTATAAAATATACACTAAAACAATTATACTATGATGCTACTTTTATGTATATAATATCGCAATATTTTCAGCTTTTAGATTGACAGTAAGATTTAGAGAGTGTATAATTATAGCTATAATATTTATTTTTTAGGAGGAAAAATATATGCAGTTCTGTAACCAATGTGGTGCTCAGATGAATGATGGTGCGAAGTTCTGCCCTAAGTGCGGTGCAACTATTGGTCAGCCACAAGCTCCACAATATTCTCAGCCCAATAATGACCAAAGCTTTAATGCCCCTGGTTTCAATCCTGATCCCAATAATTATCAGCAACAAACAAAGGTTCCACCACAGCAGCAGGTTTATGGACAAGTTCCACCACCACAACAGCAGCCACCAGTATATGGTCAAAACACACAGATTCCACCATATCAGGCACCTAAAACAGGTAACTTCTTTAAGGATATTTTAAATACGCCTGATTATACAGCTCAGTATGACCCGGCTGATATAGCAAATAGTAAGGGCATTACTATTGCCTGCTATTTCTGGATTCTTTTCTGGCTTCCACTTGCAGTTAATAGCAACTCAAGATATGGCCGTTTCCACGCAAATCAGGCTCTTCTTATGTTGATTGCTTCTGCGGCTTGTGGCATTGTTAGTGGTATTCTTCAAGCAATCATTAATGCTATATTCCGTACAGAGATTACTTATTTTGGTATTGGCACAGGCGTTTATGCTACAAATGGTTTTGGCTTGTTCCTTTCTGGTTTGTTTGGTTTTATTCTTGCAATTCCGTCACTTGCTTTCCTTATTCTTGGTATTATCAATGCTGCTAATGGTAAGGCAAAGGAGCTTCCTATTATTGGTAAATTCAGAATTATTAAATAAATTCTCTCTCTTTATTTTAATAAAGAAAAGACTGTCAACCTTGTGTCGGCAGTCTTTTTGCTTGCATTTTGTGCCAAGATATACGATTTTTAGTTCTTTATCAGAATTTAAAAGTACATATATGTGTTATAATAACAAAAGTTGGCAGATTTTATAGAATAGGAGCATCTGTTTATGGGATATGTTTATGCAGCTTTGTGGTTTATAGTAGGAATGATACTCGTCTTTAAGATGGGAAAGGAAAATAAAGCGTTTTTTGCAGTTGGAGGCTTTTTCTTTTTTTGGGGAGTATGGCAAACGCTCAATGAAGTTCTTGCGATAGATATGTATTCTGGCATTTATGGCTGGATACATAAGGGCGTAGCACTTTTAGCATTGATACTCTGCATTTTGGTTGTTTATGGTGAAAGAAAGAAGTCTGCTAATTCTGTAAGAAATTCTCAAAGCTCTAAAACAAATGATTCAGAAAAATCTGATAAAGAATAGCCTTAGATGTTGTCAATAAAGCTAAAAACAGCATAGTATGTATTGCGGGGTGTGGAATTCCCCTACCGCTTTTTAATAGATAAAGAGTCATATTGCCGAAAGCCACTCGGCAGTATGGCTCTTATTTATGTTAGCTTTATCAAGATAAAACAATACTCGACATATAAAAACATAGGTCTTGAATTTATCAATCTACAAATATATAATAAGGTCACATAGTATATTAAATGGAGGATATACAAAATTGAATGCTACAAAATCATCTAAGAAACAAGTAGATATGCTTAGTGGAAGTCTTTTAAAGAACATCATCTTATTTGCACTTCCTCTGGCGGCGAGCAGTATCTTACAGCAGTTATTCAATTCGGTAGATGTTGCTGTTGTTGGACATTTTGCCAATAGTCAGGCTCAGGCAGCCGTTGGCTGTAATGGCCCTGTTATAAATATGGTTATAAATCTCTTTATCGGCATATCTATCGGAGCAAATGTAATAATATCTATATATGTTGGTCAGAAAAAGACAGAAAATATCAAAAAAGCCGTTCATACGGCAATGCTTGTTGCGATTATAAGCGGTATATTTCTTACGATTCTTGGTTTATTTATATCACGGCCACTATTAACTCTTATGAATACACCAGCAGAAGTTTTAGATTATGCGGTAATATATTTGCAGATATATTTTCTCGGTATGCCCTTTATTATGGTTTATAACTTTGGTTCAGCAATTTTAAGGTGTATCGGAGATACTAAAAGGCCTTTATACTGTTTACTTGTTTCAGGTATTGTGAATAGTGCTTTAAATTTATTTCTTGTTATTGTTTTTCATCTCGATGTTGCAGGTGTTGCTATTGCAACGGTAGTATCAAATATCATAAGTGCTTGTATGGTTTGGCACTTTCTCACGAAGGAGGCTGAGCCTTTCAATCTTTCGTGGAAAAAACTCAGTATATCAAAGAATGAGCTTTTAAAGATGCTTAAAATCGGCATACCAGCCGGTATACAATCTATGGTTTTTTCTATATCAAATGTAGTTATTCAGTCTGCATTAAATAGCTTTGGTGCAGATGTTGTAGCGGGTTCTTCTGTTACACTCAATTACGAAAGCATAACATATTTTGTTATTACTGCATTTAGCCAGACGGCAGTTACATTTACAAGCCAGAATTATGGTGCGGGCGAATATGACAGATGTAAAAAGGTATTCCGAATAAGTATGATAGCAAGTATGATAACAACAGGTTGTATGAGCTTATCAATTACGGCAGGACACAGCTTTTTTATATCAATTTTTACACCTGATGCAGAAGTAATCAAATATGCAGAGATTCGTATGTTTATAGTTTTGATGATAAACCTGATTGCAAGTACATATGAGGTTGGCGGTGCGGCACTTCGTGGAATAGGCTATTCTACGACACCAGCGGTTATAACCGTTCTCGGAACTTGTGCATTGCGTCTGATATGGGTTTATACAGTTTGTCAGCAGTTCAAGAGCTATGAAACGCTTTTGATAATATACCCCATTTCTTGGGTTATAACAGGTGTCGCAATGCTAACAACATACTTCATAATTCGCAAAAAGACATTTTCAAAGGCAAAGAGCTTAGCATAGCTTTATATGAAAATAGCATTTATATTCCTATTTACATATTCACTTGAAAAAAAGGAAGAATAGTATTATAATAGGGACAAACTCTTCATAAATTGAAAGGATTGATAAAAATGGCACAGATTAATAGACAGACAGTTATCGGAGATATTCTTGATTTAGATGGAACAACAGCACCATTCTTCCTTGAGATGGGTATGCACTGCCTTGGCTGCCCAGCATCAAGAGGCGAAACAATCGAGCAGGCTTGCGAGGTTCACGGCGTAGACGCTGACGAGCTCGTAGCAAAGCTTAACGCACATCTTGCTGATAAGTAATGAATAGCGAGAAAAGAGATTTTTCGATTGATGAGCGACTTTCGCTTTGTGCTTCATTCGTTCGCCCAGGAGCACGACTTGCTGACATCGGCACAGACCACGGCTATCTTCCTATTCGTCTTTCTTTAGACGGAAAAATAGAGAGTGCGGTGGCGGCTGATGTTCGAGTTAAGCCTTTGAAAAGTGCTGAAAGCAATATTCAGAAATATGGTGTAACGAATATAAAAACCGTTCTCTCTGACGGTTTACAAAATATTTCGCCAGAGGACGCATATGATATTGTCATTGCCGGAATGGGCGGTGAGCTTATCGCAGCTATAATCGAAAATACGCCGTGGATTTGCGAGGGTAACAGAAGGCTTATTCTTCAGCCTATGACTCGTGCAGATTCGCTGCGTTCTTTTCTTTATGCAAAGGGCTTTAATATAATTGCCGAGAAAGCCTGCATAAGCTCGAAAAAGGTCTATTCTGTTATTGTCAGCGAATATGACGGAATTATTCGTGAATGTTCACCAGCCTTTAAATACTTAGGCTTATTGATTGATGAAGTCGATTCGGAACGGGATATTTACATAGCATCAGTTGTCAGAAAACTCGAAAAGAAGATTAACGGATTAAGAGCATCTGGAAATATCGCCGAAGCAGAGATTTATGAAGCGGATTTGAAAGCTATAAACGAGGTGCTTAATGAGCATAGTTGAAATTCAAAAGCGGATAATCAAAATAAAGTTGATAAAGGCTTTAATGTTACCGACATAAATAAGGAATTTTGTCTTTTATATGGCGAGATTGCAGAGGCATATGAAGCATACAGAAAAAAAGATGAGGGTATAGGCTCTGAGCTTGCTGATATAGCAATATATTTACTGGGTATATCCGAGATTTTAGGAATTGATTTAGAAAGTGAAATTGAAAGAAAAATCGAAATAAATGAAAAAAGGCAATATAAAAATGTAAATGGAGTTAATACAAGAATCGAGGATTAAGCTATGACTAAAATTGTCGATATTTATAACTACATAGATAGTTTTGCACCGTTTGATACAGCTATGGATTTCGATAATGTAGGAATCCTTGTTGGTGATAAAAACGCAGAGCCAACTCGTGCTATTGTCACACTTGATGTAACCGATGAGGTTGTTGCCGAGGCGAAAGAACAATCTGCACAGCTTATTATCAGCCACCACCCTGTTATATTCAATCCGCTTAAAAGGCTTTCTGCGGATAGCGTTGTTTATAAGCTTGCACAGAGCGGAATATCTGTAATTTCCGCTCATACAAACCTTGATTTAAGCAGTGATGGCACTAATACTGCAATGTTCAACGCTCTTGAACTTCAAGATATGGAACAGCTTGAAATTGACGGTGGGCTTATCGGAAGCTTGAAAATTCCTATGTCTGCAAATGAATTTGCAAATTTTATCAAGGTGAAATTTAATTGCGACGGCTTGCGTTTTTCTGATTGTGGAAAGAAAATCTGTCGAGTGGCACTTGTTGCAGGTGCGGGAGGAGAAGGAATTTTCCTTGCAAAAGCTAAAAATGCTCAAGCGTTTGTTACAGGCGAAATTAAGCATCACGAAGTTTTATTTGCAAGACAGAATAATATTGCGATATTTGATGTTGGACACAGTAAATGTGAAGAATTGATTGTGCCTGTTTTGTGCGAGAAATTAAGTAAGAAATTTCCTGAAATAGAATTTTATCAATCGGAAAAATATACAGACGGTATAAAATATATTATATAATGTTAGTTCGATGAAAATTAAAAGTTTTGCTCAAGCTTTTTCAAAAGCTTGCAGTTTCCAAAGGCAGA
>OGQT01003507.1_pt1 | contig 9924 bp, 10 predicted proteins | sample 1553261 | NCBI WGS metagenome assembly OGQT01 (sample SAMEA2579992, study PRJEB22360) | human gut metagenome | biome: human gut; feature: human-associated habitat; material: faeces | place: Denmark | collected 2008/2010
TTTGCAATGGAGATATTTTGGGCATAGAAGAAATCATAAAATGCATATGATCTTTATCAACTTCCATTTCTGTTATTTCAAAATCATATTTTTTACTTATATCAAACATTATTTGTTTTATATCTTTACCATATTTTATCAGTAACTTCTTTCTGTACTTACATACAAAAATAAGATGATAAGTTAGAATATATTTACTATGGTTTTTACTTTGATAATTTGAATTTGATTTGTTCTTTCTCATATTTAATTATTCTCTGTTTTTTTGTTTCTTTATTAGTCGCATTCATCCAATAGGCTAAAGACCTAGTGGATTTCTGCTCTAAAAGCTTTAAAGAATAGTAACAATAAGAACGCAAATCTTGTTTATATACCAATACTTAGTATGTAAACGTAAAAAATAGGGTAACCAGAAATTAATCTGATTACCCTGTAATTATTTATTCTTCTAATTTATCGTGGTCAAATCCAACACTCATTAATTTTTTATATTTATCATTTACAAATTCCATAGAAGATGTTACTCGACCATTCTCCATCCCGTTTTCTTCCAGAATTTTTTCATACTTAACATATGTATCAATAACATGATCGTATTGTTCTTTGCTACATCTACGATGATTCATAATCGCACTTGCAAAATCTAACATTTCCCAACGCATATCGTCAATTTCTTTATTGATAAATAGCTGTTTTAGTTCTGTCATTTGATTGCTTAAACTCTCTTGATTCGCTTGCAAATTATTACGAATTTCAATACTCTGTCCATGATATGTTTCTTGATTATCCAGAAATGTTGTCTTGACTTTTTTTAATTCACTTTCTAATGTGTCTAGTCGTTCATTTACGGCGTTTTCTCTTAATTCCTTACCAGACTTTAAGTCAAGTGATTCGAGCGTTCCTTTCCATAATTTAGTGCCTTCTACGATCAATAGAAGAACTAATACCACACAGAGAATAATTGTAAATATCCCCTGTGAATTTATTTCATTTAATGTACTAATCATCTCATTATCCTCAATCCTTTCCGCAAAAAGCTAATATCATTTCTTCTTAATGTACTTAGCAGAAGAGAATCCATATTTACCTTTATAACAAATATAATACCATTTATTACCATCTGAACCTGTCGTACTATCACATACGCTAACTGGTGTATTATATTTTAATGGACTAAAGGAACACTCTAAATCTGCATTAGATGTTCCTGGGCTTTTTCTAACTTTTAACCCAGATTTAGCGGTAATAACACCTTTCCATTTTTCTGATTTGTTATATCCTTTTTTTGCAGGTTTACTTGTAGAAGCACTAGGTTTTGTAACAACTGCATTAGGATCTTTGATATTAGATTTCTCAACATAACCTACAAATTTATCTGCAATTTTCACTTGATAACGTGTTCCAGATACACCAATTACGTCTACTAAATTACTTTTATTTAGCATTGGATATGTAGATAATTTTGATGTTCCTGTAGGATTTGCAAATACATCTGTACCATTTTTTGTGGCTGAACCTACCCATTTGTTGTAAGTTGTTTGAGATGGTTTGATATTACTTAAATTAAGTCCTTTACCTGTAAATCTTAGACGGTAGTCCCAATTATGAGAGTACAGATACCATCCTTGAGTCCTAATCTCATTACCAGAATCATCAATAGTATTTGTAGTTCCTTCGGATGATCTTGCATGTACAATATTATCTCTATCAATTGCCATAGCAACGTGATGAGTTACATTTAATTCAAGGTCACCTTTCTGCATCTGCGCATGAGCAGTCTGATTTCTTGCTACAATTTCAAATCCTACATTGAGCATATTCAGCATATTTCCTGTATAACTACAATGAGATTTAAGATAGTTTGCCTGTGTTGTTAATCCATTTTTTAGGAATGCATAATAGTAAGCAGTACAGCAAAGAGAAGAACAATCATATGACTTAGGATTAGTAATATTGTAAAGACTTCTTACTGCTTGACTATAACCATGAGAGTTGTCATTTGCAATTCCTATAGCGAATGAAACAGCGTCATTAATGACGTTTTTAATAATGTTATTTGACATATTATCACTTCCTTGTGGTGTTTTATTTGAATTATTATTAGATGTGTTTGTAGAAGTAGTAGAAGTTTTAGAATAGTCTTTATAGAACACGCTACGGTCAACTTTTGTTGGGATGCCATAAATGGTACTTTTCGAGCTATACTGCCATCCAATAACACCAGTAGAAGCAGGAACTCTTAATCTTTCCTGTAATTCACCGGTATCATTATTAGGATATCGGGCAACCCAACAATCATACTTTTTAGCACCTTCTGGTAACTGGTTCTGATACCAAGAATAACCACAGTAAATACCAAATTTATATCCAGCTTTGACAATAATAGCTCTAAACGCTTCGATCATTTTCATCATTAAACTGTCAGATAAATTCTCCTGACATTTATCCTCTATATCAAGAAATACTGGATAATCCAGTTTTCTTTTATTCAATGTTTTAATAACTACATTTGCTTCATTTTTAATCTGAGCAATAGTAGTAGCATAGCTGTATTTATAGACTCCAACAGGAATTTTATTTTCAATGCAACCTTTGTAATTTGGTTCGAATGTGCTATCAACAATATTCCCTTTTTCTGTGATTCTTAGGATTGCGAAGCCCATTCCATAATTAGCAACAGTTTTCCAGTCGATTTTTCCATTCCATCTGGAAACATCAATTCCTTTAATTTCTGCCATAATATCACCTCATTTTTCTATAAAAATAAAGAGCCTTGCTATCACACAAGACCCTCATAATTTGCTTTAAGTTAGGAAATCTATCTTTCATCTACCAATTATTTCCATATTTACCAATCGTTTACTAATGAAATTGTATCGTATTACATATATAATTTTCCTACCATGACCAGAAAGGAGGTGGAAAATAATGGCGTTATACGAGATTAAAAATTACATCAAGTTACTCTGTATAAGGGTTGACCATATCGAAAGCTATGTAGTAGATGAAATTAACACTTCTGATGAAAAAGAAATTAATGACTTCATCAAAACGTATAAGCATCGAAAAGGTCTAAAGATCCTTATATTTGAGATGACAGATGACGTGCATGTGATTACATATGAACAAATGCAAAGTTTCATACATACGTTGCATGTGTTTGATTACATCAGGCAAATCATTGAGAATGAAACAAATAAACTTGTAGTTGTTAATGACAATGAGATTCCTGATGCGTTGCAAACTGATTCATATATGCACAAATTATTAAACCTAAATAAATAATGGTTTGAGGGTAGGAGAGAAGTCCTACCCTTTTTAATCAATTTACATTCAATGCTTCTCGAATCGCTTCCAGATCATCTGTCGTCAGGGCAGGGTAGTCTGCCGCGATGTCCTCGAATGCTTCGCCGTTCTTAATTCTGATGCGAAATGCTCTTACCATGATTTTTAATTTGATTCCACTAATTGTTTTCATTCTTCTCCTCCTATAAAATCTGCTAACATCAAAATGATATCGTCTGATGTTGTTTCAAGTGTGTCTGTGAGACTTAGCATCTCCGGGAATACATATAACTTATTAGGTTCTATTTCTGTAGTAGTATCTGAAGCTGTTTTTTCTACTCTAACAGTAGAAGATTCTTCAGGTATATTAATAGTAACAGCACCTGAACCATCATATTCAGCAGTTACAGCCCCCTCAAAGGTAAGCTTGTTAGGGTTAGGTAAAGCTGCTGGAATTATACTTTTCTTTTCTACTGTAACTGGAGGGATAACAGTATCATCTGCTGATTGCATAGTGATAGTAATATCGACAAGTTCAGTTTCACTTAACCATGCTCTAAAATATAATACAGTTTTTGGTAATGCACCTGAAGAAGTACCACCAACATCTTCGCTTTTATATAAATTCGCATAAGTTAGTAATTCAGAATCATCTTCAAACATAACAACAATATCTGTTAATCCAAAATTAACGCTATATTCATCAATTTCTTTAATAGTTTTATCAATTGTATAAGAATCCCCACTTTTTGAAAGGCGTATATACATTTTTGCATTGTCTATTAAATCATTTATTACATCAGAAAACACATTGTTGATTGCGTCAAATAATTCTACATTAACTACATCCGTGCTTTTAAAATTATTACTATCATACTTCTCTTTAGTTACAATTCCAGTAATACTATCTAACACGTCTTTATTGCTGTGAGTATGTGTAGCAGCTTTAATAGCATCACCAGTTGCTTTAGCATCTGCGGCAGTCCCACTTTGGGTAAGAGTATTATCAATTGTGACGGAACTTCCACCCTCAGTTGTAGGGAGATTGATCCAATGAGTATCGTAATCATCATTAGTGTTCTTTGCTAATATTTGTCCAGATATTCCTCCTGTTGGAATACCTTCGCCTGGGTTACCTTTCTCGCCTTTTTCACCTTGTATACCAGTAAGACAAGGTAAATACACCCATTGCCCGTCAGAATTTTTATATTTACTTACACCAGTATTAAGTGTTTTCATAAAATTCCTCCTTATTAATAAGTTATTAAATTTACATTCGTCAAATTGCACAAAAATGATTTTGAAATATCGCTATTTTACGTTGCTTAATTTATGTATTTTTATGCGAAATAACGAAAAATACGGATAAAATTTGTCTTTCATCTAATTTGTTTTTTAAACATGAATTAAATAAATAATTATGCTTTAGTTTCTAATGCAGAAATTTTATTTAATACTATTTGTAATTCATCATAAATTTTCTTACTACTCCAAGTATCAGTAGTATTAACCACGTCATCTTTTAACTCTGGTATATTAATTGATTCATTAGATGTTGGATTGATCCATAATCCAGTTTGAGTATTGGTTGGCATACTATCAGTAATTTCTACCCCACATAACAATTGCAATTTGTTATAAATTTCATCTACTGAATTTTTATTTTCGCTAATTAACGTGGCAAGTTTTTTATACTCATCTGTCACATCTCCATCGTATAACGTATATAAATTCATCCAACGTGAATCTGTAATTTCTGTATTAGTAGGTATATCTGCTGTAGCAATATATCCATAACTAATTTTATTAACTTTATTAGTCACTAAATCAAGCTTTGTATAGCTCGATGATTTTTTCCATACACCTTTCGGTGTTATAAAAACTTTTCCGAGATTTTTAACAGCCATTAATATCCATCCTCCTTTACTTATTCATTTATACTTCCAGATCCTAGCTTATAAATATATTTGTTACGCACATCATCATATAGACATAAAACACCATCATCTTTTTTAACTGGAATAAGATGAGATATTAATACATCACCTGAGTAAATTTTTGCATAGTAAATCTTACCTTTTAGTCCAGTTCCAGCGTTAGTTCCGTTCTTTGACATATTTCCAATATAAAGTGGACTTGTAAGAGAAAATGAATCAATAGAGTCTGTATCTACAGAAGAACTTCCGAAATTAAATGTTGCGCCATTTTGTTTAATTATCCAATTACCACCCCAAAATGCAGAGGGTTTAGCTGCACTGTCTATTGTTCCTCTAATCGCATAAAAATTATCAGTGCAAGTATATCCATATTTATATTTATCATCTCTTGCACCGCATATATAAGTTGTTCCAGTGTTTACATACAAACTTACTTCCGTATTAGTATTTTGATTAGGCAAAATTTCTGTATCGAAATAACAATTTCCATCTAAACTCAAACTTGCAATTTCTGTATGATTTTCTGTAATGGATTTTTTATTAATAGTAACAGAACATTGCGCTGTGTAATTGCCGTCAAGTGTTGTGACAGTAACAACCGAATGCCCAATTTCTTTTCCAATTATTTTTCCGTTTTCCACAATAACATTTGAATTATTTACGCTCCATGTAACATTTTGATTTGTTGCGTAACTTGGGAGTACGGTGGCTACTAATTGTACGGATTCTCCGACTTCCAAGGTAATAGCGTTATGATTTAATGTAACTCCTGTAACTTTTACAAGATCTGGTATATCGGATGCTAATCCATAAGCAATTCCAAGGTTTTGAAGAGTTTTGTCAATTACAGGGCAATAATGGGTTCTATAGAATTGTTCATTTGGATGTACTCCATCACCTTTTTTACTGTTTGGATTATATGTATATTTATTTTTGTTTAATTCAGTCATTGCTATTTGTGCATATTTACGCATATCAAGATACGGCATATTCCATTTTTCACAGATTTCAATCGCTTTTTCGTAAATCGAATTTAAGTATGAAGTATCCTTTTTGAAACTGTGCGGAATAATATACAATTTAACTGCTAAAGGATATTTGTCCATAATATATTGTAATGCTCTTTCCATTGCTCCACAGAATGTAGCCGTGTTATAAGAAGCATCATAATCCGACTCAATCGTTCCAATTGGGACACCCGTTGTATTATCATTTACTCCACCATTAAAGATAATCGCATCTGCTTTCCCTGTATATGTTGTAATTTGAGTTACAATTGGTGTATGTGCGGGATTGCTTGTTACTGCCATGTTAGCCCCGGACTCAGCCATATTCAGCCATGTTGAATCGGTGTATTTTTCTTTTAACGGTTCTGTAATGCCTGTTCCTTCTTCCCATCCCCATCCTGCCATAATGCTATCGCCTAATACTAATATTGTTTTTCCTTTATATGGATTAGCTGTTATAACAGTACTTTCATTAGCACCTCTTGGAATTCCTAAATTGAGAACAGGATTTTCTGGTGTTCCTGTAATTGACGCAGTAGCAGATTGTCCAGCATCTAACGTATTAACTCGACCTATTGTAAAATTTGGTGTTGTACCTGAATCTCCATCGTATAACGTATATAAATTCATCCAACGTGAATCTGTGAGTTCTGTATTAGCAGATATATCAGTAGTAGCAATATATCCACTACTAATTTTGCCAATTTTATTAGTCACAATATCTAATTTTGTATAATTTAAAGTTTTATTCCATTGACCTTTCGGAGTCATAAACACTTTTCCGAGATTGTTAACCGACATTAATAATCCTCCTTATATTGATATAAATAACCATTTTGTATATAGTAAGCAGATGAATACGTTTCTAACATACCAGTTTCGAAATTAATCCATATGTCTTCAGTTTCGTCTAAGGAGTCATCGTCTTCATCTAACTCAATCAACTCCATAACATTAAAGCCTCCTTTATTTCTTCCATATTGTTCCGTCTACCAGACTACTTTTTCTTGAAATGAATAAATACTGCTAAAAATACAAGAATAAGCAATATCAAAAGTGCAATAACAACAAACCACAGTTTCTGCCTCCTCCTTTTCTTGTACTCTAACATAAAAATAGACAGTTGCCGAAACTGTCCTCAAAACAAACGGTAACTGTCCTTAAATTTCATATTTTTTATTCGTAAAATAACATCACGTTCATAGTAAATATTTTGTTTTTATAGTCATATTCCATCACACCATGATATTTTTCCACAGCAGATTTTACATTTTGAATTCCCCATCCATGCATGCTCTTATTTATTTTAGTGGTCATCATCTTTTCATTTCTAATAGTCGGCGTTGTGCTACTGCTGTTCTCTATCTTTATGATAATAAATTGATGAATTCTCCGAATAGTCAACTTAATTTTTCGCTCAATTTCTGGCGAACATCTTTCACACGCTTCTATTGCATTATCCAGCAAATTAGTGAGTATCGTACATAAATCCACTGGATCGATTCTACAATTTTTAGGATATTCTGCATGAATACTCATATCTATTCCCTTTTCACTTGCCCACTTTTCCTTTTGACTTAAAATATAATCAACAGCCTCTATTCCAGTCCGTACCTCTATCATATATTCTGTGTGATTTCCTATAAGTTTAAGCAAATACTTCTGAGCCTCTGCTATCTGCCCTTTCTCAAGATATTTTTGTATCAGTAGAAAATGATTCCACATATCGTGATATAACTTTGCATTTGATTCATACGATTCTTTAGCTACTAAATAATTTTGTTCTAAAAAATGATTTTTCTGCTCTATATATTCTTGTTCTTTTCTATTTTCTCTCATCCGAAGGAAAAGATACACAACCCCGGCAAGTAACACACCACTAATTCCTAATAGCATTTGTAAAAAGTCTAATCGTATTCCTAATAAAATTTGTGATGAGACTATCCAGTATACTCCTCCTATACTACCTACCACCAGACAGATCACGGTAATTGTAATTCCACTCTTATTTTTCTTTTCTGCGTCTTTTTTAATAATCTCACAGAATAAGCATACAAGCAGACATTCTACTAATTTGATAAATACAATAAAGATAATCCTTTCTATCCCAAAATCTGATAGTACAATTTCTATAACAGATGTCATTCCTAATTTTGTCATTAGGAAAACTGTCCCCATATCCATTCCTGTTAAAAATGCTATGTAGCCAATAGCAATAAGTAAAAATTCTGAAAATCTCCCCCTATATAAAATTTTTCCTCCTAAAGTATATGATATTGCTGCATACCCCAAAGTTGGCAGGCTAATAGATAAATCTACCATATTTAACATCACTATTCCTATCGCAATAAATGCCGATAAAAATAAACCAAACTTTATTTGTTTTTTCTTTGAAAATTGCGTTTCAAAGATTACGCTGACTATCTTGAAATACAAAATACTTTCTATAAATGCAGCTAACCACTCTGCAATTATATGTACACCTATCATATTTGTTTCCCCCAAAAACGAAGCATTATTGATTTGAATTCCGATATATTTGCTTTGCTAATTTGGATATACTCATTATGCCAAAAAATAACCCCATTTTCATTCACCCCCACTACATTAGCTAAATTCACAATACAGCCTCTATCAGCAAAATAAAAATATTCCTTATTCAGTTCTTCAAAAACCTGCGCCAAAGTCTTTCTAATCGATTTTATCTCTCCATTTTTCAAATGAAAAACTGCATATTTCCCATTCTTCAAAATATAAAGGATTTCCCGGTATGCCACCTTTTCTATTCGATTCTTCACTTGAATCACATAATATTCATCTCGCTCAAGACAATAAAGTTTATAGAAATCTTCCAACGCTATCAACAATTTATCGTCCAATAATTTTTTAGGAATATATCGAAACACTGAAAATTCATATGCCTCAATCGCATATTCCAAATGAGACGTAATAAAAATGATTCTTGCTGAGGGTATATTTCTATAAATCGTTTTTGCCAAATCCATTCCACTTACTTCTGGCATTTCTATATCCAGAAGAAATAAATCAAAATATTGTCCATCTTGCATATCATATAACAAATTATCACTTGACTTATATATTTCAATTCTTATCTCTACACAATGTGTGCGAAAAAACAATTCTGCAAGTTCTTTTACCTTAAGAATATTCGTTACTTCATCATCACAAATTGCAATCTGCAACATTCCTAACACCTCAAAAATCAATTTCTATGCCATTATACTATAATTCTAATGTCTTTTCCAACAAAAGAGAGCAACATTCCACATTCTCAAAGAAAAAAGGAGGTCCGAATATGAATAATGAACTTAGAAAACTTTGGATGTGAAACTGAATATCGACATTGATGGAACCGCTGCATTTGGTATTGTTTTAGCCAGTATCGCAGGACTATGTTTCTGTTTTTATACAGGTACGAAAAGCAGATACTCCGCCCAGATTGGTTCTTTAAATTTATCTCCAGCTCAATCTGCTGTATCTGTCTGACATTCCGTTTCACCCTTTTAGGATAAAGGGCATGACAGTTTCTACTGCCACGCCCCATCCTTCAATTATTCACTTACTCAACATCCCGGAAAAACCGGATACATCTTAAAAATTCTACAATCAATTCCTGATACAGATCTTCATCAAAGAAATCGTTTCTTTTTCACACTTTAACCTTCGCATATTCT
>OGQT01003508.1_pt1 | contig 9923 bp, 7 predicted proteins | sample 1553261 | NCBI WGS metagenome assembly OGQT01 (sample SAMEA2579992, study PRJEB22360) | human gut metagenome | biome: human gut; feature: human-associated habitat; material: faeces | place: Denmark | collected 2008/2010
TACATTTTCTCTTATTAATCTCAAGACCCTTAGTTGTAGATGAGATAAGTGGGTTTGGTGAAGTTCCAAGTGACATGATTACTGTGTCAACGTCCATTGTGAACTCTGAATCTGGAATCACAACAGGTCTTCTTCTGCCTGATGCGTCTGGCTCACCGAGCTCCATCTTCACACACTTCATACCGCATACCCAGCCGTTCTCATCCTCAAGGATCTCTGTTGGGTTTGTGAGGAGATCAAATATGATTCCCTCTTCCTTAGCATGATGAACCTCCTCAACTCTGGCTGGGAGCTCCTCCTCTGAACGTCTGTATACGATATGCGTCTCAGCGCCAAGTCTGAGTGCTGTTCTTGCTGCATCCATAGCAACATTTCCACCACCGACAACGGCAACCTTCTTACCTCTCATGATAGGTGTATTTGAATTCTCGTCAAATGCCTTCATGAGGTTGCTTCTTGTGAGGTACTCATTTGCTGAGAATACGCCGTTGGCATTCTCGCCTGGGATACCCATGAACTTAGGAAGTCCTGCACCTGATCCGATGAACACTGCGTCAAATCCCTCATCCTCAAGGAGTGAGTCGATTGTGACTGACTTTCCTACTACTACATTTGTCTCTATCTTAACACCAAGTGACTTGATGTTCTCGATCTCCTTGGCAACTACCTTCTCCTTTGGAAGACGGAACTCTGGAATTCCGTATACGAGAACTCCGCCCGGCTGATGAAGTGCCTCGAATATAGTTACATCGTAACCCATCTTTGCAAGATCTCCGGCTGCTGTCACACCTGAAGGGCCTGATCCGATGACTGCCACCTTGTGACCATTCATCTCCTTTGCAGGCTCTGGCTTGATTCCGTTCTCACGGGCCCAGTCAGCAACAAATCTCTCAAGCTTACCGATGGATATCGCCTCGCCCTTGATTCCTCTGATACACTTCTGCTCACACTGTGTCTCCTGTGGACATACACGGCCACATACAGCAGGAAGTGCTGATGACTCGCTGATGATCTTGAATGCCTCAGCGAAGTTGCCTTCCTTGACCTGAGCTATAAATCCAGGGATATTGATAGATACAGGACAGCCATTCATACATGGGGCGTTCTTACATCCTATACATCTTGAAGCCTCAGCCATAGCCTCCTCTTCATTATATCCGTAACAAACCTCTTCAAAATTCTTTGCACGTACCTGTGGCTCCTGCTCGCGAACCGGCACTCTCTTCCAAACATCTACTTCTATAGCCATTACTTGTCACCTCCACAGTTTCCACATCCGCCATGATGTGTATCGCCCTCTTTTGCTGCAAGGAATGCTCTGCCCTCTGCAGTCTTGTAGAGCTGCTGACGCTGCATAGCCTCCTCAAAGTTCACCTTGTGACCGTCGAACTCTGGTCCGTCTACACACGCGAACTTAACCTCTCCTCCTACTGTCACACGGCAGGCACCACACATACCTGTTCCGTCTACCATGATAGGGTTAAGGCTGACAACTGTAGGAATCTCAAGCTCCTTTGTGAGCTTACATACAAACTTCATCATGATCATAGGTCCGATGGCAACACACACATCATACTTGTTGCCAGCATCTACAAGCTTCTGGATCTCATTTGTAACGACACCCTTGCTTCCATATGAACCGTCATCTGTTGTGATATACAGGTTGCCGGCTACCTTCTTCATCTTATCCTCAAGAATGATGAGTGACTTGTTTCTTCCTCCGACGATGACGTCAGCTTCGATGCCCTGCTCGTGGAGCCACTTTACCTGTGGGTATACAGGTGCTGTTCCAACACCACCTGCAACGAAGAGAATCTTCTTTTTCTTGAGTTCTTCTATATCCTCCTTGCAGAACTCCGATGGACATCCAAGTGGTCCAACGAAATCCGCAAATGAATCTCCTGCCTTCTTATTCTTCATCATCTCTGTAGCAGCTCCAACTACCTGGAATACTATAGTGATGGTTCCGTCCTCTCTTGAGTAATCGCAGATAGTGAGAGGGATTCTCTCTCCATCCTCTGAACCTCTGACAATTACAAACTGTCCCGGAAGACATTTATTTGCAACTCGTGGTGCAACCACGTCCATGAGGTATATGGTCTCTGTCAACTGTTCAACCTTAGTAATCTTATACACTCTGTGCTCCGTCCTTTCCGACAGCCAAATTCTGACTGTTATGATCATTTTATTCTGTAAATGGGTGCAAACGCCCCTATTTATACACGTACGTACTTAATTTAGCAAAAAATATCAACAAAATCAAGGTATATGTAAAAATAGCACTGTTCTAAAAATTATCCTCAGGTGCAAAAAATCCCGCCAAAAGAGAAAATTTTCTCTCTGGCAGGGACTATTATATCTTACTTTATATTACTGTCTCTTTCGCTTCGCCTTGGCCTTGAGCGCTTCCTCTTTCCTTCTCTCGTTCTCCTGAATTATAAGCTTCTTCATTCCCTCCAGCTTTTTCTGGTTCAGCCTTATCTGCTCAAGCTCGCTCTCCGCTACCTGCTGCGCCTCTTTGCTCTGGAAGGTGACAAACTTGTCAAATGCTCCCGGATAGGCAAATGTCTTTTCTACATTATTATAAGAAAATACAATTCTTATATGGCTTCCATCACATTCCATCACACTGCCTTCACCAAACTTCACATGGTTTACTTTTTCATTCTCAAACATTATTACATCCTCCTATCCATATTATTTCCATCTACAATACTGTTAAAACAAACTCACTAAAATTACGATATGATGCACTTGTCTGTTTCGATCTGCAAGGCTGACTCTGTTCACTATGTGTTCTTCCTACTACTAATTATACTGTAACAAAAAAATCGGCACTTTTTCCAGTTAAAAATGCCGACTTTTTTTATTTTCGTGAAAATAGTCACTAAGAGTCATGGTTTTTGTTCATTATTGATTTCTCAAACACATGAACCATACAAAAATGTGCTCATATTTTTACCAAGCCATATTGTGCACTTTTATCTATCTTGCATTTGCTTTGAGAAGTTCCGCAACCTCCGTCTCTGTTGCAAGTGAGAGTGCCTTTGCTGCCAACTCATCTGCTTCAGCCTTCGACCACTTGGCTATCGTTCCTCTTGTCGCAAGGACTGAAGTGGCACTGACTGAAAACTCTCCCAGTCCAAATGATATGAGGAGAGGTATGAGCAACGGATCTGCTGCCGCCTCACCGCACATGCCTACCATGATGCCCGCTGCATTTGCCGCCTCGATGATATTCTTCATGGAGCGGAGAACTGCAAGATTGTAGGACGAATACAGATACGCAACCTTTGCATTGCCTCTGTCAACCGCCATAGTGTACTGTGTCAGGTCATTTGTGCCTATACTGAAGAAGTCTGCCTCCTTTGCGAGCAGGTCTGCTATGAGACTTGCCGCAGGAGTTTCTATCATTGCACCGACCTGGATATCCTTATTGTATGCTATATTCTCTGCATCAAGCTCCACCATGAGCTCCTTAACAAGAGCCTTCACGCTTCTGATCTCATCAACACATGTGACAAGTGGTACCATGATCTTGATATCGCCAAATGCACTTGCGCGGAGAAGTGCCCTCAGCTGTACTCTGTATGAATCTTTATTCTGCAGACAATATCGCACTGCTCTGAAACCTAAGAACGGATTGTCCTCTTTCTCAAGTCCAAGGTATGGGATATCCTTGTCACCACCCACATCAAGTGTTCTGATGATAACCTCTCTGCCCTCCATGGTCTCAGCAGCCGCCTTGTACGCCTGGAACTGCTCTTCCTCAGATGGGAGCTCCGATGCGCCCATGAACAGAAACTCTGTTCTGAAAAGGCCAACGCCCTCTCCGTCACATGCAGCAACCTGCTTTGCATCCTCCGGATTACCAATATTGCCATACAAATGTACCTTTACACCGTCAGCTGTAACTGTATCTTTGCCTCTATATACCTCAAGGAGAGCCTTGTCGCTAAGATATTTCTCTCTCTTTGCCTGATATTCGTCTATCTCTTCCTGTGACGGATCAAGTATGCAGATTCCATCGCATCCGTCAACTACTGCTGTCATACCATCTGAAACCTTGTCCACTATTCCGTCCACGCTGAGTACCGCCGGTATCTCCAGCGCCCTCGCAAGAATAGCAGAGTGGGATGTCTTGCCGCCAACCGCAGTGATGATTCCTGCCACATTCTCCTTGACGATTCCCGCTGTCATGGATGGGGTGAGATCCTCAGCCACAAGGATAGTTCCAGCTGGAACCTCTGATATGTTCACATCAGGTGTACCTGTGAGTATCTTGAGCATTCTCACCTTGATGTCGCCAATATCAGTTGCTCTCTGTCTTGTGAGCTCATCATCCGCCATCTGGAACATTCCGGCAAACATATCACATGTACTCTCAAATGCAGCCTCTGCACAGGTTCCGCTCATAATCGCGCCCTTTGTGATCTCTTCCATTCCCGGATCTGTGAGGAGCAGTATGTGTCCCTCAAGTATCTCGGCATTATGCTCTCCGACACTCTCTTTCATAGCCTCTGCCATGGCATGTGTCTTCTCTGTAAATGCCGCAACAGCATCGTCATATCTCTTGATCTCTGCATCTGTATCTGTGATTGTTCTGTTCTCATATTCCGGCTTTGCGTCAGATATGATCACAACCTTTCCAACGCCATAGCCGGCTGAACCCGCGATTCCTTTATTCATAAGAAAACCTCCAATTATTCTCTATACAACAAATGGTACTCAATCTGAGTACCATTTGTCCGTAACATTTACTGAAGTCTGATATCAGATTTCACTTATCATTTCCCTGCTGCGACGTCAGAACATCTACATGTCCTACTCGCCGAATCCTGACTCGATGAGCTCAACTGCCTTTGCAAGAGCCTCCTTCTCATCCGCACCGTCACACTCTATTGTAACCTCTGCACCACACTTGATGCATGCTGCAATGATGAGCATTACGCTCTTGGCATTGATCTTCTTGCCTGCTACGTCGAGGGTTACTGCGCATGAGAACTTTGTCATCTCCTTTGCAAATACTCCTGCTGGTCTCATGTGAAGTCCCTGTTCATTTACCACTTTTACTGTCTGTGCTACCATAATTTCTTCTCCTTTTCTAATACGGGCCGCAATGATCATTATACGACTGCAAGTGATTGTATATATCATTTGCAGAATTTGTGTTACATAAGCGGCCCTTGTTTTGTTTAATAATATATTGTGACTTGTAATTATCTGCTTTATGGTTCTGTTTCTTATCAACCCTCGGATTTAGCAGAATTTTGTAAAAACATTTGATCTGCATTTTTCTGTTATATGGTATCACAGCCAGATGTTCCCCACACCTTTTTCGTTATTCCATATATCCGACAGATTTTCACAAACCCCAATTGTATAAATTATAACATTCTGTCGTTTTTTGTGCATTACTTTTGTGCATTTTTTACTCCTGCACTTTTCTCTTGATAAGACCGAGCATGATACATGTGATCGCTGATCCAACAAGCCATGAAATGATGTATGGTAACCAGTTGCCTACTGTTGCGAATACGAATATTCCACCGTGAGGTGCCATCAGTGTACATTTGAACGCTGCTGACATTCCACCTGCAACTGCTGCGCCTACGAGTGTACATGGTATTACGTGGAGTGGATCTGCAGCTGCAAATGGAATTGCGCCCTCTGTGATGAATCCACAAGCCATTACGATGTTTGATACTGTTGAGTTTCTCTCTGCCTTTGTGAACTTCTTAGGGAAGAAGATACATGCAAGGGCAATTCCAAGTGGAGGTACCATACCACCTACCATAACTGATGCCATTGAGATATAGCATGCCTGAACTGCTGGATCTGAGAGCTGTGCGCCGCCTGCGACAAGCTCTGACGCTGTTGCGAGAACCATTGTTCCGTATACATAAGCTGCCTTGTTTATAGGGCCGCCCATGTCTATCGCCATCATACCGCCGAGGATAATTCCAAGTGGGATGAGAAGATTTTTATTTGCAAGGGCTGTCAGCATATCTGAAAGTCCTGTATTGATCAATCCAATAATCGGATTGAGTATAAATATCATAAGTACTGCAACTATAAACATACCAACAAGTGGATATATAAGTGTTGGCTTAATTCCCTCCAGTGACTTAGGGAATTTTGAGCAGATCTTTCTAAGAAGAAGAACTACATATCCTGCAAGGAAACCTGCTGCGATACCGCCGAGGAAACCTGATACTGTATTTCCGCCGCCTTCTGCGACGAATCCAAACTTTGATATAAATGACTGGAAGCCGCCAAGGTTATCTCCTGCCCATACATAACCGGACAAGGCTGCATTTCCGGAAGATGCCAGGATACCGCCGAGGAAACCAACCGCAAGTCCAGGTCTGTCTGCTATGGACTCTGCTATAAATCCTGCAAGCACCGGAACCATCACGCCCATCGCCAGGCCACCGGCATACTTGAAGAATGCTGAGAGCGGGGTCATGGAACCGAAGTTGGATCCACCTGTTGCACCAAATCCGCAAAGTGTATCTATAAGGAATGCAAGAGCACCGCCGATTACGAATGGGAGCATGTGTGATACTCCGTTCATAAGATGCTTGTATATTCTGCTTCCCACACTGCCATTTGCACTGCTTGACTCTTTTCTGCCGCCCTCCTCGTGGTGAACAGGAACCTGACCATCCACGATCTTCTGTATGAGCTCCTCAGGCTTGTGTATTCCGTCTGCCACTCTTGTGAAAAGAACCGGCTTTCCATCAAATCTTGCTGTTTCAACACTCTTGTCAGCTGCAACTATGATACCATCACTGTTTGCGATCTCTTCATCAGTAAGTATATTTTTTGCTCCGCCTGAGCCATTTGTCTCAGCCTTTAATGCATATCCCATCTTGGCGCCGGCCTTCTCAAGTGCCTCGGCTGCCATATATGTGTGAGCTATCCCTGTAGGACACGCTGTAACGGCAAGCACTCTAAAGCCTTTCTTCTCAGGAGCCTTCTCAACTGCCTTTTCCTCAGGCTTCTCTGCTGTCTCCTCTGGGAACTTTGCGTTCTCATATTTGTCAACGACTGCAAGGAATTCATCCTTGTCTGCTGCCTTCAGAAGCTCTGCTCTGAAGTCCTCATCCATGAGGAGCATAGACAGTCTTGAAAGTACCTCAAGATGTACATCTGATCCGCTCTCTGGTGCTGCGATCATGAAGAACAGGTTTGATGGCTGTCCGTCAAGTGAGTCGTAATCAACTCCATCTGGAACTGTCATAGCTGCAAGTCCAGGTCTCTTGACTGCCTTGTTCTTGGAGTGAGGGATCGCTATTCCTTCTCCTATAGCTGTTGAGCCCTCTTCCTCTCTCTTAAGTATTCCTTCTTTGTATGTTTTCTTGTCTGAGATGTTGCCTGCTGCATCGTGCAGGTTTACAAGGTAGTCGATCGCTGCATCCTTTGAATCTACCTTTACACCCAGAGCAATGCTTTCCTTTGATAAAAGCTCTGTGATTCTCATAAGCGTAACCTCCTCTTAAATAATCAGCCGCATCCACATATGCTGCTGTGCGATATCTGAATCTCCTAAGTATTCCCTCTCACGACGGAACACGTACGTTTTACTATAACTGCTTGTAGAGTTCTTCTACTTTGTCCGCTGTGGCAAGGCCTTCTGAAAATGCTGTGGCACTTCCGGTTGCTGTTCCTCTCTTCAGCGCTTCCATGTAATCGTGATCCTTCAGGTAGCTTGCTGTAAAACCTGCCACCATAGAATCACCTGCCCCTACTGAGTTCACAACTGTTCCCTTTGGAACTCCGATCTTGTGAACCTCTCCTGTCTCTGTGATAAGTATTGCTCCATCCCCTGCCATGGATATGAGTACATTTCGTGCACCCATGACCTGAAGCTTCTTCGCATACTCAACGATCTCGTCGTCGCTCTTTAAGACTACTCCGAACATCTCGCCAAGCTCATGGTTATTCGGCTTGATGAGGAATGGATGGAACTTCAATACATTGAGCAGAAGATCCTTTGTCGCATCCACCACGATGTCGATGTTCCTGTTCATAAGCTTCTCCATGATCTGCTCGTATATGTCAGATGGAAGTGAAGCAGGGATGGTTCCCGCAAGTATCAGGCAATCTCCCGACTGGAGCTTGTCCAGCTTGTCAAACATCTGCTGAAGCTCATCTTTCTTAATGTCGGGTCCCTGTCCGTTGATCTCTGTCTCCTGTTCTGCCTTGATCTTGACATTTATCCTGCTGAGACCATTCTTCAGCTGGATAAAATCTGTCTTAACTCCCATGGCCTTGACTCCGTCCTCAATCTCCTTACCGGTAAATCCGGCAACAAAACCGAGAGCTACGGAATCAACTCCTATGTTCTTAAGTACGGTTGAGACATTGATACCTTTGCCGCCATAGAATATGGCTTTTGACTTTCTTCTGTTCACCATTCCAAGCTCAAGGCTGTCCATCTTGACAACATAATCGAGCGCTGGATTAAATGTCACCGTATAAATCATTATCTAAGTACCTCCTTTACAACTGTGGCGTCTATGTACTTATCATTTACAAGTCTGTCCGTGATAATACAGGCTTTTTCGATTGCTGCAAATGTCACCGCCGTCACCTTGTCGAACTTGCTGCTGTCAGCAAGGACTATGCTCGCATAAGATCTGTTCACCGCTTCCATCTTCACCATAGCCTCTTCCACATCAACCGTTGTGAATCCGTAATCCATATGGATTCCATTCGTTCCAAGAAAGCACTTTGTGAAATTGAACTTTTTCATGGAATTGACAGCCTCGGCTCCGATGATCGCCTCTGTGATCGGCTTAACAAGTCCGCCTATCATATACGTTCTGAGGTTCTTCTTCAGAAGTCTCTTGGCATGTGCTATTCCATTGGTGACAAATGTGGCATTTGTTTCGCCGATATAGTCGATCATGAGCTCCGTGCTGGTTCCTGCATCTATAAATATGAAATCTTCATCATTGATCATCGTTGCCGCATATTTTGCAATGGCACTTTTCTCTTCGACGTTGAGCTGTGCCTTGGCTGAAACCGGTGCCTCATTGGTGATATATTCATGCTCGATCGCCTTGGCACCACCATGGAATCTCTTGATCTTACCCATATCGTCCAGAGCTATCAAATCTCTTCTTATAGTAGATTCTGACGCTCCCGTGATCTCCGTGAACTCTGCAACTGTCATAGACTTTCTCTCTTTCAGTGCATCTAAAATCGCTGTGTATCTATCCTCGGTCATCATAATAATTGCCTCCTGCCTTTTAAGTATGTCTCCTGTATATGTGTTTTCGTGTTTGTGTATTTTCTTTTTTCGTGGCTTTTCAGAATGCATATATCTGCATCCGGTGCTTTTAACTTTTCTTTAGGATAACATATTTTTTGACTGTTTTCAATTATTTGTGATTGTTTCAAGGTGGTTTTCACTTGATTTCAGTCACTTTCAATCAATCTATATGCATAATATCATCGCAAATGAAGATTGTCAATCATTATTCTGCATATTTTTGAAGATTTTTGAATTATTTTGATTGTTTTTGACTATTTGCAGGTTTGGTACTCGTTTTGCAGCTTCCAGCACACAAAAATAAGACACAGACCAAATCTGATCCGTGCCTTACTCTGCGTTATCAATCTATGATTATTCTGCCACATCCGCAGGATTGACATGCACCATCACATGCTTTACCTTTGGAAAATTCTTCTCTATTCCCTCATGGACCTCTTCCGCTATCTCATGCGCATGTCTTAATGTATATGAACCGTTTACACCTATCTCCACATCTACATATATTTTGTTGCCAAATATCCTTGTGTGAAGAAGATCAACACTGAGAACTTCTTTCTGGGCGAGCACAAAATCCCTCATCTCTTTCTCTGTCTCTTCATCGCAGGAGTGATCCACCATCTTATCCATGGCATCCTTG
>OGQT01003509.1_pt1 | contig 9922 bp, 4 predicted proteins | sample 1553261 | NCBI WGS metagenome assembly OGQT01 (sample SAMEA2579992, study PRJEB22360) | human gut metagenome | biome: human gut; feature: human-associated habitat; material: faeces | place: Denmark | collected 2008/2010
CAGCCGATACGGCGGAGGCTCCGGTAGACTGGTCGCCGGCGTAGGACGATGAGAAACCCATGTCGGAATAGATGTAGCGGAATACTACGCCCATCGAGAATTTCTCTGAGAGTTTGCGCGAATAACCGACGTCGATCGACATCTCGTAGGGGGAGAGGCTGGTGGTGTTGTCGGCAAGATCCTGTGCGCTTACCTCGCCGAGCGAGAAGTAGCGCAGCGATGCCGATATGGCCTGGTTGTCGCCCGAACCGATTTTCCAGTAGCCCGAGAGGTTTGCCAGGAATATGTCGTTGACCAGTTTGCGCAGCCACGGAGTGTAGTTGAGCGAAACTGCGGCGTTGGAGTATGCGAACGCGTATTTTGACGGATTCCAGAACTGCGAGTTGGCATCGGGCTCGGTGGCGGCACCGATGTCGCCCATGGACGCACCGCGCGCATCGGGGGCGATGCCGAGCGATGTTACACCGGTCTCGATGGGATTGAATTCGTTCTTTATTTCGTTGCCGTCTGCCAGGGCGCTCTGTGTGGCGATACAGACAAAGAGAGTCGCGGCGACAAACGGTGACAGGTTTTTCAGTGACTTGGTCATTGCTGCTGGTGACAAAATTATCGAAACCACAGATGATGGTTTCACTCTTAAATAACTCGATTCGGGGCTAATTATTGTGTGGAGAGGATATAGGATGGCATCGGATGGGCTTGTATGAAATAAAAACGAAGTGCCGGCCATGTGGGCGGCACTTCGTTTTTATTTCTGTGACTGGCGGAGTTATGTAGTGGGGTGGTTCACTGTCGGTATAAGGGTGCGAGAATCTCGAGCACGCGGTCGCGGTCGAGACGGCGGTCCGTCTCAAGCGCGTCGGCTATGGTGGTGACGAGCGAGCCCACGACATGGTGGCCGAAGACCGAGTGGAAATAACCGTAGGCTTTGGAGAACAGGGCCTCTACTTCGTTATCGGTGAGGTCACAGGCATAGCGCCCTTCGTCTTGTAGACGCTTTACCAGTGTCTGACGCAGCTGTGGCGTGATTTCTTCGCGGGAGTTTACCAGGGCACGGCTGAGCACATTGGCTACAAGCAGTCCGAGCCCGATCTGGAATTTGGCCACGCGGTCGTTCCAGACGGCTTTTGCCGAGAGGTTGGAGTTGTGGACGGCAAAGAAATCGGGGGAGAGTGCGAGCCCGTTGTCGGCCTCGGCGTCAAGGTCGAGCCCGGCAAAATATTCCTCATTATCCCACACGACCATGGCTACGGCCATGCCGCCAAGTCCGATGGCGCGGTCGCGGGTGTTCTGATATTTTAGATTCAACATGATCTACAGCGTGTTTGAAACGATGCTGTCAGTTGACGACCAGGATTTTTGTCACGGCACCCGACGAAGAGCTCTCGCCGCTCTGCGAGGCGAAAACGTAGTATACGCCTGAGGGAACGCGGTCGCCGGCTGCGTTACAGCCGTCCCAGACATACATGCCGCCGTTTGAGGTACCGGTGCTGAATACGTTGCCTGCGGCATCGGCGATTTTGACCAGCGAGTTGTCCATCAGGCCGGTGACGGTGATCCATCCGGTGTAGTCGGGGCGCACGGGGTTGGGGTAGGCATATACGTCAGAGTAGTCAGCCGCCGCCGGAGCCGCCGTCGCGCTATACTCGATGAGGGTGGGATTGGTGGCAATCCACACTGAATTTGAAGTCGGATCCACCTGGACCGCGTTCAGATTGTTGGTAGGTAATGGCGAATTTTCTGCGGTGAACTGTTCTATCACAGCGTCGCCACGTTCAGACACATACATTAGGCCTGAGTTATGGGTCGAGAGCCATTTGTTGTTGGCAGCATCTACAGCGATGCCCGATACCATGTCACCGTTGGCAAGGTAGTCGGCGAGATTCGTACCGTCATTACGCGGCACTTTCAGACGGTTTACCTTCAGGACCGGAGCATTTGCCTTGATTGTATTGAAATCGGTTGTGGCTAATTCAAGAATGCCGAGATTGCATGCTATCCAGACTTTACCATTATTATCTTCTTGAATCTCTCCAACCCATATGCCACCGTAAGTAAAGCCATCCTGATCTTCGAAAGACGAAATTGCAACCACTTCGTCATCAGTTGGGTCAGTGTTGTTTTTGTTGTCGATAATCAGCCATCTGTCATTGTAATTAGACATTGTCAAGATAACCAGATTCGACTTCTTCTTGCATGCCAGGCTACGGGTTGCCTGTCCCATGCGCATAGAGTTTTTGATGTGAATCCAGTCATCGTTATTGATAGTTTCATTGAGGACTTTGTCAGCAGACAAGCAATACACGTTATCGTTCTGGGGACTATTGGCATTAGAAAGTACTGCCCAGAGATTAGCTTTGTTGTCGAAGAATATATCCACAAGATAGTTGCTCATGAACGCTGGATTACGCCAGTTTCCTGTAACGGTCTTGTCTGAAAACCGATATACTCCATTTAGCCAGCATGCGGTGAAATATGTGTTCGGATCCTGGGGAGCGGCAACTGTGCGAAACGGATTTCTTATAGCGCTGGTTCCATTGGCATTGACAGGTGCTATGCTTTCAAATTTATTACCTGAAATTACATCGCATTTCATCAAATCATTATTGCGGCCACGACCGAATTCCTGATCATCGCGGTTGCGGGTAGATAAGATGATGCGGTTGTCGGGTGTAATAGTAAGATAGCGTGCATCATCTACCGTCAGGTCGGAGCCGGGGGCGGGTTCGCGGAGGGTGATGGGGGCCGAGGGGTTGGTGATGTCATACTGGCCGAGGCCGGCGGTGACGGCAGCCCAGGTCGAGGCGGGGGTCTCGATGATAGAGACTTTGCTGTTCTTCAAGGCTGCGGGGAGCTGGATGCGGGTCACGGCGCCGTCGGCATCGAAATAGTACACCCAGTCGGCATGCGAGGCCGATACCGAGCCGTTGTGGTTGGCCGTCATCTGGTAGAACTTGCTGATGGCGTTGCCAGCGCCGTCCATGATGCGCTCGAACTTGGGCGCGAAAGTCTCGGGATTGTAGGTGAATTTCCAGATCTGGAAATTATTGTCGGTGCCGTCGGCGAAATAGCCGATGCCGCTCGGCGTGCCCACCATCACCGGTTTCGACATGGTGTTCTCGTATGTGCCGAACAGCTGGAAATCGCTGACGTTGGTCAGGCGTTTCCCCTGCGGAGCATGGCGCAGCTGCTGGTTGAGGTTCACTACAACCAGGTCGCCCAGACACATCACCGACTGGATGTCAGTGGTGTAGAGAGTCGAAACCACTTCGTTTTTATTGTCGTCGTAGTTAAGCAGCCCGAAGTTGGTGAGAACATAGAAATTGTCTTTGCCGAACGCCACAGTCTTCACCGAAGGTGTCTCGGTGAGGATTGCCGACGAGATGTCGGGCAGGTTGATGATCTTGCCCGAGTCATAGATCTTGTCCATGTTGCCGGTCGTGTACACCACCAGCAGATAGTTGGCGTACGGATTGTAGAAGATGTCGGCGATGGTGGCCCCGTTCAGGCCATTCGTCGAGTTCAGACAGCCGCTTATCTCGGTATTTTTCTCGAAATAGAACAGCGAGCCCGACGATGTGTAGTACACACGGTCCTGCGTCTCAAGCAGTTTGTCGACAGTCGAATAGGGCGAGTGTATCGTCCATGAACCTACGGCTTGCTGGGCCACGGCGCACAGCGGCATGAGGGCCAGCAGAAGTATGTAGAGTCGTTTAAGCATTTTGCAATATGTTTTTTTCTTGTCCGGCTAAGACGGTAAGATTTATGATTGTTCTTGATAAATTCGTTTTTGTGGCGCCCGCGGGGGCGTGCGGCTGCTGTCACAGTACGGCGAGCAGATTCCTCAGCGCCCGGCCGCGGTGGCTGATGGCATTCTTCTCGTCAGGGGTCATCTCGGCGAAAGTGCGGTCGAAACCGTCGGGCATGAACACCGGGTCGTAGCCGAACCCGTCGGTGCCGTGGCCTTCGCGGGTGATGTGCCCCTTGACAATGCCGTCGACAACCTGTTCCTGCCCCCCGCGTATCAGCGCCACCGCAGTGCGGAACCGTGCGCGGCGTTCGTCGGGCGTGGCGGCATCCTTCAGGTTCTCGAGCAGCAGCCTCACGTTGGCCGACGAGTCGTGCGACGTGCCGTAGCCGTTGGCCTCGGCATAGCGGGCCGACAGCACTCCCGGCGCACCGTCCAGGGCGTCGACCTCAAGACCCGTGTCATCCGCAAAGCAGTCGTGGCCGTAACGTTCGCTGACCCACCGGGCTTTCTGCAGGGCGTTCCCCTCGAAAGTGTCGGCCGTCTCGGGGATGTCATCGTTGCAGCCGATGTCGCTAAGCGACAGGATGTTGACCCTGTCGCCGAGAATCTGTCGCGCCTCACGCAGCTTGTGGCTGTTGTTTGTGGCAAAAACCAGTGTGATCGGTTCAGACATAGTGATTACAATCGCTTAGAGCGTATTTTACTACACTATAAACGACCGCAATATTCAATTATTGTATCTTCACTGTGATTTTGCTATAGCCGTGCCATGTGAATACTCTTTGTGCAGTACCATTTGTGCCATATGTAAATGCTGTTTGACTGCCGGTTTCATTTGCCTTTGGACTCGCAATTTCTATATCAAACCACAACACATAAGTAAGGCCACCGGGTTATTGCCCGATTATAAAAGTAGGAATTTCTATATCAAACCACAACTCTGGCACCTATCAATAGAGCTGCGGGCAAGTGTAAAAGTAGGAATTTCTATATCAAACCACAACCCCTGATGTCAGATGTTCATATCCAATTTAGTGTAAAAGTAGGAATTTCTATATCAAACCACAACGGCGCGCGTGATAATCATGGCGTTTCACAAAGTGTAAAAGTAGGAATTTCTATATCAAACCACAACTCGAACGCCGCGCAGATACGAGCGCAGTCGAGTGTAAAAGTAGGAATTTCTATATCAAACCACAACGGTATCTGAAAATCGCTCTTTGACAATTCTAGTGTAAAAGTAGGAATTTCTATATCAAACCACAACGCTTTAGCCGATATCGAGTCGACTTCAGTAGTGTAAAAGTAGGAATTTCTATATCAAACCACAACTACTCGGAAAGGCAAATGTTGCGCGATATAGTGTAAAAGTAGGAATTTCTATATCAAACCACAACTCTATTCTTTTATACAATCTGTCTCTTTCAGTGTAAAAGTAGGAATTTCTATATCAAACCACAACTTACTTACGGATCGTTCTATCTATTATTTAGTGTAAAAGTAGGAATTTCTATATCAAACCACAACAAACTCTCGGTAAGGGCTTTTGCCGCTAAAGTGTAAAAGTAGGAATTTCTATATCAAACCACAACCCGCCAACATTGCCACCGCCAACATTGGTAGTGTAAAAGTAGGAATTTCTATATCAAACCACAACGATTTTTGATAATATATTTGCTGTGTCTGAGTGTAAAAGTAGGAATTTCTATATCAAACCACAACGTCACCTTTGTCGTATCAAACCAGGGAACAGTGTAAAAGTAGGAATTTCTATATCAAACCACAACGGCGCAAATAAACTCCCGTAACAAACTGGAGTGTAAAAGTAGGAATTTCTATATCAAACCACAACTGTGCCCATCTGCGCCTCCTCGTTGAGGTAGTGTAAAAGTAGGAATTTCTATATCAAACCACAACTACTGCGAGTGATATTTTTTCTGGCCATCAGTGTAAAAGTAGGAATTTCTATATCAAACCACAACATTAAGTATCTTTCGCTGCATCGGCCTCATAGTGTAAAAGTAGGAATTTCTATATCAAACCACAACAGTTTGCTCATCTAGGAGAGCAGGAGATCAGTGTAAAAGTAGGAATTTCTATATCAAACCACAACAGGTTAAAGGCGCCCTGCAAAAGGGCAATAGTGTAAAAGTAGGAATTTCTATATCAAACCACAACTCGCTCAGCACTTTTTGTTCTGCGGCATTAGTGTAAAAGTAGGAATTTCTATATCAAACCACAACCTTGGTGAGGCATTGCTCTGTGAAATAGAGAGTTATGCGTCTTTGGCGCAAGGAGAAAACTGTCCTTTCCAAGGAAGTGGATGTTATCTGATAGAAATTTTTAGCAAAGATATTAAAATAATTCCAATTGACGAGGTGTTTCGGGTAGAAGTTCCCGCATTTTGCCTGAATAATTAATAATATCGCTGTATTGTTTGTCGGTTATTTTGAGAATTGAGACTTTCCCGGCCGGTGGAACGGTCAGTTTTATCCGTTTTACCTGAGCCGCAAGACTCTCTTTTGACGGACAATGCCGCATATATACAGAATACTGCAACATGGTGAACCCGAATGTCTCAAGTGATTTTCGGAATCGCGCTGCCTGTTTGCGCTGAATTTTGGTCTGTACCGGCAGGTCGAAAAATACAATAAGCCACATGATGCGGTATGAGTTGAGTACGATGTGACTCATGGTTGAGGGATTCAGATTAGTTCCGGAGTTCGCAGCTTTGTCTGCTCCCCGTTCATGACTGCAACTACAGAGGCGCACAGCAAAGTCATGGCTATCGACAGCGGATGACGGCGCCCCTCAACACAGGCATCGGCATACACCACATTGACCAGCCTGTTCTTGGTCTCGCGAGTCAGGTCATGGCACGATTCACGCGTGAGCGACAGCACAGTCTCATCTACCCACGGGCGGAACGGTTCCATAAGGTCGTCGGCCAACGGAAAGGCGTTATACCGGCTTTTATGATGTATGCCGAGCGAGGGCAACAATCCCGCGCTCACTATGGCCCTTGCGGTTGCGGCACGTAATATGGCATAGCCATAATTAAGCAGGTTGTTTGGCGAGGCGCCGTTGCGGTCTCTCAGAAATTCATGCCCGAACAGCTCTTTCCAGTAAAATGAGGCGGCAACGCCCTCACGGTTGTCGGAATCTCCGCTTTTCACGTTGCGGTAGTATGGTTTTAGCGGCTCACCGTCAAGCCCTGACTTGTCAAGCAGGATTGACTGATTTCTGATTTTTGACTCGATAATCTGTTTCCATAATGATTTCTTGACCGGCAGTGATGCCTCGACCTGCAGGCGATACCGCTCACCCTGCAGAGAGTTCCCTTCGAGAGGAAAGAGCATCCCCGACGGCATTGATTTCCTGTCACATATAGTTACGCAGACATTCTGCCTGATCAGTGTGTTCATGGCCGGGAGTGTGATATGTGTCTGCTGATTCTCGATAATGACATTTCCGAGATCTTCCACCGGAACAGTCGAGACTGTTCCGGTTTCATTCTCGATCAACAGCTGGGCATTGCGGATGTTGAGTCGGCAGGGGGTGGTGATGATTATTGTGCGTTTTAGCATTACCGATGCAGGAAGTGGATTTCACCGGTTGACGAGATTCGGAAATCCTCACCCTCGACCAGTGCCTGGAATTGGGTGTTTCGGATGATTATACCCGGACGAATTATTTCATCGTTCGTCCACTTACCGTTTTTATATTTGATTTCTGAGGCAGGTTTTGCGTCTTGGTGATGACGCAGGGACATGCGGCAGTAAAAATTGTTGCCTTCGCGTGATGCGGCAATAATTGTTAGTTTATACAACCTTTTCACAAGTTCCTTTTTTGATGCTGTGAAAATCTCCTGAGGGGAATTCTCATAGAACAATACCATTTGGCCGGGTTTCAGGACATGGCGTAGCGGCAATCCGTTGTCATCTGAAAGCGGCAGAATATCCTGCCCGGATTTTTTACGTCTCACCGCCTCAAGATTGTTGATGAGTTGACAAGAGCGCACGGCCTTTCCGCGGTCATTAACTCCTTCGTACAGACCCACGCAGTAGTTTGAGTCGTTGACTACATGGTAGTCACGTTTATACGGTTTGTCTGACAGATCGCGGTGCTGTTTCAGGTGGATGGGCTGAGTGACAGACGGCGCGTATATCCTCACCTTTTTGATTTCGACACCCTTTTCGCGGTTCATATACACCGGTTCACTGCACAGATTCTTGAATCCGCGTTCGCTGACGGCTTTCTGCACGGTTTCCCTGACGGCTGGATCAACAATCTTGTCGATGTCTTTTTCGTCAAGCGACGACAGCGGTTTGCGGATCACATATCTCACAGCCCCATCACGTTTGATAGCGCCGTAAAATGTTTCCTGATGCAGACGTGCGCGCGCCGTGTCTCCCTGCTGGTAAATCTTCTCATTGGCGGCATTGCGCACTATGCGGCCGCGTTTTCGCAGGCATCTGCGCGATTCTTTCAGGCGCCGGTCATCGGTGTGGTGTGCCACCAGCAGGCCGTCGGATATGCGCCTGACATCCGAGGCGAACGTAGGCCATGGCATATCGAACCGTGGCCTGGGTGTGCCCTCGAACTCATGGCGGTCGAGCGCACGGTTGTACTCGGCCCATTTGTGATATTCATTGCGGCCGATGCACGCTATGACTATGGCGTCAATGGTGTGATGGCAGTGATTCACACGCTCCTTGCGTGTGTACTCGTCCTGCAGTCCCCACATCACGCGGAATTCGGCGGTTGTCGCGCCCTTGACGGTAAATACCTGGCGGTTCTCGCTCTTGAAGAGCGATTCCAGGAAAAGTTTCGCATATTTGCCGATTATGCCGATGTCTACACCCTGTCGGTTTGTGAAACCTGTGGGAACTTCGGTCATTGTGAAACGCTCTACTTTGCCGCGCCAGTAATCGAGTTGCAGTTTCAGATAGTTGCGTTTCTGGATTATCGCGTCGCGGGCCTCTTTGGTCATATAGCCCGATACCCGCAGGCGCGATACTTGTTCGGCAAGCGATGTCACGCGGTCCATCCATCCGGCCTGCCGCACGTTCTCCAGAATCAATTCGCTGTCGGACAGATTTGCCGGCAGGATGTCACGTTTGGTGTTGCGGTTGTACGAGAGGTCGCAGAGTGTCTTGTTGGCCTGGGAATTGTCGCCACCGAGCGACCGTGCGATGGTGTGCTCTATGTCGTAGCGCGGCATGTCGCCGAGAAAGTCGGCGATGCCGATCTGCCTGCCCGTATAAAGGCACCGGTGGTTCTGCTCGGTCCACAGGGTGTATTTCGGTATGTCGGTCGCCGACGGCTCGATATCACGTCCGGTAGTCTCGCGGTACAGCTGGCGGATCTCTTCGGCATACTTCTTGTGCAAGGATTCCCTGTCACGTTGTGAGCGTTCTATGGCCTTGCGCATATTGGCGTCGTTGAGCATGCGCGAGAACTCGATATTGATGCGGGTCGTGCGGTCTATTTTCTTTTCACGCAGAAGTGTGTTTACAAGATCGCGCAGGCGGAACAGCGCCCGCATGGCCATCGGATTGCGTATGGCCGATATGCGCGGACTCCCGAGCAGCAGTTCGCCGTTGACATTGACAGTGGCCTCGGGATACTGCTCGATCTGTGACGGGTGGTAGAGCTTGCCGAGCCGGTCGAACCGCACGTCGGGCAGATCTTCAAGATACTGCCGCAGCGCGCTTTGCTTTGTCATGCCGTCTTTCGCGCTGTCATGTTCCGTTATCATGGCGCAGGCCTCGTCGATGATTCTCTGGCGTTCGTTCTCGTCCCTGTCGTTCCACCTGGCCAGCACTGCGGGGATGTTTGCGAGGAAAGCGGCCTCGTCGTAACGCAGCCCCTGCCGCATGAACGGCACAATCCTGCGGATTGCCTTGAGACTCAGCGATGCATACCCTTGTGGCACGCGGATTGCGGCAAAGGCTTTTGCCGCGTCATCATCGAGCGCGAGGTTTGATTTGCCCCATTCCATCAGTTTCTCGTCAGAGTCGAAGGTGGCGAGCACGTGCCAGATGTCGGCGACGATGTCGCGGTCTGATTTACCCCCGGCATGTGTGTAACGGGCGCGCAGAGAGGTTGCCGGATCTTCGCCGAAGACCGATTTCAGTCCGGCTGTGACCGGACAAGCCGGCACGCTCT
>OGQT01003511.1_pt1 | contig 9917 bp, 9 predicted proteins | sample 1553261 | NCBI WGS metagenome assembly OGQT01 (sample SAMEA2579992, study PRJEB22360) | human gut metagenome | biome: human gut; feature: human-associated habitat; material: faeces | place: Denmark | collected 2008/2010
TGAAGGAGAAAATTTTCATTTTGCTAATAATGTATTTTGTGTTCTGAATGAGACAGAGTGGCAGAAAGCACGTTATGAAGAAAATATTGTAAATGATGAGAAGTGGAGGGAACTGTTGCAGGATGAAATAAGAAATTCAAAGTGGAGAGACGTCGTAATGGAAAAGCTTTGCAAATTAGTCGGCGTAAAAAGATAGTTTTGCAAGTGTAGATGTTGTCGCTTCATTCCATTTGTGCGATGTTAATCTGCCATATAAAATAAGATAAGATTTTGTCAAAACTGGGATTCAAAATAATTTGCTTGAAATACAGGCCAGAGTTCGTTATAATATAGAGCGCAAAAGAATATGTGATGCAGTAAAAATCTGCAGTTAGGAGTTTTATGAGAAAGTATCAGAAGATGCAGGCAATTATTATGTGTGGAGCACTTGTGGCGTCAAGTACATCTGTATTGGCAGGCAGGCGAATCTGAGGAGTCTGGCGAGGTTAGCTATCCGCTTACATTAACTGGAACAGACGGCACTGAAATTACAATTGATGAGGAGCCTGAAAAGATTGTATCCATGGGACCCAATATGACAGAGATTCTGTATGCAATCGGTGCAGGTGATAAATTAGTCGGAAGAACCGATTACTGCGATTATCCGGCAGCAGTCAGCGAGGTTGAGTCGGTTGGAAGTATTTCAAATGCAGATATTGAGAAGATTTTAAGCCTGGAGCCAGATCTGGTTCTTGCCTCTACTCATTTTTCAGATGATGCAGTAAAGCAGCTTGATGATGCTGGTGTTCCTGTTTTGTATCTCTATGATGAGGGCGATATGGAAGGCGTTTATGATATGATCAGCTTGGTTGGCGAGGCTGTAAACTGTGAAGAAGCAGCAGAAAAGACCGTTGATGAAATGCAGACAAAGATGGACTATGTTTCTGATCGTCTGGCAAATGTTGATGAGAATCCGACAGTTTATTATGTAGTTGGATACGGTGAGTACGGCGATTATACAGCTGGAGGAGATACTTTCGTAAATGGTATTCTGACAGCGGCAGGCGGTGACAACATTGCATCAGATGTGGAGGGATGGTCATATTCCACAGAGACACTTCTGGAGAAGGATCCGCAGTATGTTATCTTAAATGCTTATAATGAGGAAGGTTTCTGCACAACAGATCCGTATACTGAGCTGAGTGCAGTAAAGAATGGTTTTGTAGAGACTATTGATACTAACATGCTTGATCGTCAGGGACCGAGAAATGCAGATGCTGTTGTAGAGTTAGCACAGATGCTTCATCCAGAGTGCTTCCCATCAGAGACTGAGTATCCGGTTAATGTAAAAAGTGGTGTTGTAGAGTACAATATCGAATCTTGCCCAGAGAGCGTTTACGCTGCAAGCGAGGAAGTTTTCGATCTGTTAAAGGAAATCGGTGTAGTTAGTGAGGATGCCGAGTATGAACAAAAAAGTGTTGAGGACGTTGTTTTAGAGGCCCCGGCAGTTGTTGTTGCAGATGCAGAGTATTCTGCTGAGGAAAAGGCAAAGTTTGACGATGCTAATATTCCTGTTATCTATGTTGATGCAGAGGATGATGAGAATGTAATCACACTTGGTCAGATCTTTAACTGTAATGCAAAGGCCGATGAGGTTGCTTACGTAAAGGCAGCATTAGCAAAGTAATGGAAAAGAAAAAAACATATTTGTATATTTTAATTTTGATAAAGCAATATCCTTTAAAGTACCATCATAATATTTACCTATTTCCTTTTTACTAACTTTTGTTACTTTTTTCTTTTTTAAATCAATAGAATATTCAACCATATTTTTCTTATCAAATAAATAAACTTTATTTTTATAATAGCCTAAAAAGTATGAGTCAAATGATATATCATATTTAGATTCAATCTTTTCACTTGTTTCTTTTTCTATATCAATATAGTAAAAGTCACTGAAAGATCTACCTGCATCATAATCAGCAAATAAAATAAACTCATTATAATTAAAACTTAAACTATTATCATAATGTTCTTTATCTAAAAAATGAATTTCTTTTCTTGACAAAACATTTTTTATTCCGTAGCCATCCCATACATAGTATTTATTTGATTTATTATAAACTGAATAATTATCATAGTTTTCTTTAGAACCAGTGTTAACAACATCTTTGTTTTCAACAAAATAATTGTTATCATCACTACACACATAAGAAAAAGTTAAATACTTACTTATTGGTTTAACACAAGTCGTACCATCAGTTTCTTTTACATCGATATTATCAATTATATGCCTTTTATTACTATATTTCTTAGAAGAAACAAAAGAATAATTATTTAAATTATTATAAACATTTATGTAATAACTATTATAAGTTTTATCGTATACTTCCTTTATTGTATACGTATTGATTACATATTCTAGTTCATAATTTTTTTTCTTATTAACAACTAAAAAATATGTACAAAATAATATAACTAAAAAAATTACAAATACAACATTTTTCTTCATATTCACCTTCAAAAAAAGAAGATTATTCATCTTTCTTTTTAGCATACTTTTTCTTTGCTTCTTGCATAAACATCGTTATTTCAGTTTCAATCTCTGGTAAAGCTTCTTTATCTAAATCAGATATATATACTTGTTCTCTAACAGTGTCTATCATAATTGTTCCCCAAATAATACCAGATTTTACAGTTAAATCGTTATATAAATCAGGTGTAATTGATGAAAATTTATATCCAACAATTAATTTCTTTTGAGCTATTATTAATCTCTCACTTGTAACAGCTATTACTCCAGTATTAAATAGGCTTAATGGTTTAATATCCAACTGACCAGCAAAAATAAAATTAATTGTCTCATTTGGATTTAAATGCATGTCAATAATTTTACAATGCTTTTTTACCCTCCATGCTACAGAACCAGAAAATTTATTTGTAAATTTTTTTAATAATTCATAACTACTTTGCTTCATTTTCAGTACTTCCCTTCTTCACTAGTTTATATTTACCAAGTGTATCCATCAATTTTTCTTCTTTAACATATCCCTTTACACAATCAACTAACTTACCATTTTTAGTAATCAAAGTCATAGGCTTAGCAAATCCTTGAGTCATCGTTTTAACCTCTCCTTTAGTATTACATTTTGCAGGAATTTCAAAATCAAGATTTATAACTTTTTGAAATTCAGTTTCATCATAATTATCTGAATCAAAATAATATATTGATAAATTATTCTCTTTAGCTACTTTATTGATAACTGGTAAATATAAATTGCAATAAGAACAACCTGCATAACCAATTACTGCAACCGTATATTTTTTTGACTTGACTAAATCTATATATTCTTTAGCGTTCTTTGCAACCTTATAGTAACGATCTTTCTCTGCTATTTTGTTATAGACATTCTCTTCAAAGAAATCAACATAATTATCATAACTGTCTTCGTTAATTGAGGCTTTATAAGTACCATCTACAAACAGCAATTGAGTTTTATCATCTAAAATAATAGATAAAGCTTCTTCAATTTTACTTTTTGTAAGATATGTATAATAAGTATTTACACGATATTCCTTTTTAAAGTTTTTTGCCATAGTTTTAAAACTTTTTGATGGTTTTCCATAACGGATTAAAACATAATCATGCTTTTTAATAACTTCACTTATATTATCTGCTGTAACTTCTTTTATCCCATATTTTTTATACTCAGTAAATAAAAGAATAAATATTAGAAGTATTATAGCAGTAAAAAGTATAATAAATCCTTTTTTCATAATTTCACTTCCAACTACCTATATTTTATAATAGACAAAAGAAAATAACAATCTATTTATTATTTAAAAAATTTATAGCTTTACTAGCAGCAATTGCACCATCACTTGCAGCTGTAATAAGTTGTCTAAAACTTTTATTTCTTGTGTCTCCAGCCACAAATATATTGTTTGTTTTAGTTGACGTATCATCTGACTCAATAAAGCCATTAGAAGATATATCCACAAAATTTTTAAATATTAAATTACTTGGCATATAACCAATTGCAATAAATAATCCTTCAACATCCAGCAAATCATGATTAGTAAGTTCTATACTAGTTAATTTACTTTCACCATTTAATTTAGAAATTGAATTATTGTAAATTATTTCTATATTTTCGGTTCCCTCAAGTTTATCCAACATAGTTGCATCACATTTAAAACTATCACTTCTATTTATTAAATATACTTTTTTTACAATATTTGCTAGATACAGCGCATCCTCAACTGCTGTTGCACCTGACCCTAAAACAGCAACATCTTTACTTTTATAAAAATTACCATCACATGTAGCACAGTAGGAAATACCTTTACCAATTAATTCATTTTCACCATATAATCCAAGTTTTCTTTGTATAAGACCATTAGCAATTATAATAGTTTTTGTTCTATAAACATCTTTATTAGTTTTAAGCGTATTTGCATCAATTATTTGAATTACTTCTTCAAACTTTACTTCTACTCCAAGATCTTTTATTTGATTATATAATTTATTTGCAAATTCATAACCAGATGTTTTACTTATTCCGGGGTAATTTTCTACAACACTTGAATTAATTATTTGACCACCATATACATTTTTTTCAAGAACTAATACCTTTTTCATAGCACGAGCCGCATAAATAGCTGCCGACATACCAGCAGGTCCTGCACCAATAATTATAATGTCATACATAGTTTTGCCTCCTAATAATATTATAACATAATTTCATTTTTTAATTTATATAATGTAAATGACATGATATAATAAAAAGAAAGAAAGGCAATAACATGCAAAATAAATTATTTGAAAATTATTTAAATGAATCAATTGAAAAATTAAGTGATACTTACGAGATTACGAAAGCTTTACAAGAATTGGAAGAAAAAAGTAAACAAGTTGTTGGCATGGATAATAAAGTTTTAATTGGTGGAACAAGAATATACGGATATCAAGGAACTTACTATAGTAGTCCAGAAGAAATAATTCAAGCATTAAAAGGAAAAAGAATCATGATTCAACAATTACAAGTTATTGAATATATCGGTGATTTTGCTGGAGAATATGATGTTTTAAGATTAACAACACTTGCTGGAACTCAAATGATTAAAGACGAAAACTACCACTCACATAAAGAATATAACGAACAAAAAAGCATCTTTTCTAATGAACCTGTTTGGGATATAGAAGAAAGCAGCATACACAATATAACAGATGAATTAAGAAAAAGAGGTCAACATTTTCATCAAGATGATATTGATTTAGAAAATATAAGATTACTAAGCCTACTTAGATATGGTCTAAGAAGAAGATAAAATAACCTACTTCTTATTTGAAGTAGGTTTTAATTTGTAATTTTAAAATAAATTATTATCCATAAATAATATGATATGGATAACCTCTTTTATCAATGTTATCCAAATTTAAATTTAAATCTTTAGCTAATTTCAATATATTATTATATTCATCTATTAGCTCTTTTGTATATTTTTTTACTTCAATCTCAATAAAATAGCCCAAAGTTTTAACAAAGTCTAAAGAAATTTCATATTTTTCTAAATAAAAATAAATAATTCTTTTTTTATCTACAACTGCAATTTGCTCTAAATCTAAAATTTTAAATATTCTATCTAAATTATCTTTATTATCAATTTCAACTTCATATTCATCACAGTACATATTATCATGCCAATTTTTATAATTTAATATCTTTTTATTACCACGTTCACCTATTCTTAACCATTCATTTATTTCTTTATCATTTAAAAATTTTCGATATGTTGGTTGATAATAAGTATCAACTTGATTACTTTCCTTAATAAATTGGGCTTTTTGTGTCATAAAATTCAGTAAACGTTTATAGTCTTTTTCACTAATTTTAATCTTTATCTCGGTTTCTACTGAACTTTTTGGATTATCTCCATAAACTAAGTATCCGATGCTGCAATCAAATATTTCAGAAATTTTAACTAACATTTCCAAGCTTGGCTCTGTTCTATTTTGTTCCCAACTTGAAATAGCTTTATCAGTAATAAATAACTTATTTGCTAAATCAAGTTGAGTAAAACCTTTATTTTTCCTCAATTTACATATTCTGTCTCCAATGCTCATTTCCTCACCTCAATAAAATTATAGCATGAGCAATAACCAAACTTACTCTAAATTTTGTAGAGTGGTAACGAAAATTCAAAATAAAAATATAATTTCTTATTTGCTTTTTTTTACACTACTATTAGATTTTATTTATAAAAAAATCATTTTTTATATTAACAGTGCATAACCTTTTACTAATTTACTAACTGATTAAACTTTTTTATTATAAAACAAAAACGCACCCTAATGGTGCGACAGCAAAATTATTCTTTTAAATTGTATATTTATTAATTCAATTTTGGAACATCATTTATTAATGAATCTAAAGATTTTATAAAAGAATTATTATCATATTCTCCTTCAAATATTTGACCTCCAACATTTAATGATACCTTATTATCATTAATTAAATGTTTTGCCATAATATGCAATAGAAAATCTGGAACTATCACATTTGCTATTTGCTTTGAGCCATAAAATGATTTTTCCGCCAATGAAGGTTTAATAAAATCTCCGTATTCAGTATTGACCAAAGAATGTACACCTAAATCTGGGATGTATCTATGTTCAAAGTCATAATATAATTCATCAACTTGGCTCTTACTATCATAAACAAATGAAATTACCCAATCAATGGAGCCATCCTCTTTTTTGCCATAAACTTCCAAATTTGCTTTTAACGGATTAACCATTCCTAATTCCTCTCGCATATCATTGTAATTTACTTCAAACATCATTTCCTTTTTACCAATTTGCATTCTGGCACTTGGAATTGAAATCAACTCGTTTAATACCGAAAATGAAACAACTTTTGGTATTTTAACACTTGCAACTTCGTTTTCATCTTTCAATTTAGTTGTTATATAACCTTTTCCATCATTTTGTACTTCAGAATTAGGACCATATTCATCAATTAATCTTAATTCAAACATTTGCTTAACAGCCCTTTTTTGAGCATCCGATCCGTAAACAAAAGAAGCAATACAATAGTCCGAATCCAATTCTTCAACAATAATTTTCAATGGTCTTATAAAATAATCTGAATCTATTGTCTCCATTGCATCGGACATTTCTTTTCTATATTCATTTAAAAGGTTAATCTTTCTCTCATAATCCCTAGCTTTTTCAGCATTAGTTGGTGGATATTTTGTGGATATCTCAAGTTGATGAATAACTTCAGGATTTGAATTTATAATATTTCTTCTGTTTTGATATTTGATTTCTTCATCAGTATACAATAAAGATCTTAGTTCTCTTTTTGTTTCTTTCAACATTTTTTCTTTTCTATCCAAATCTCTAAATTGATCTTCTGTAGTAGGTTGACGTTTCATTGAAGTTTCTAAATCGTTTATTATTTTTTTCAAACTTTCTATTTTTTCTTTTCTAGTCATAATAAAACCTCCTTAATTTATTATAGCACCTTAATTTTAATAATCAAATTTTTTTTATAATTGTCTTCTACTACTTGGCACAGAGTGGTTAGACAATCCATTAACAAAATTTGAACCATTATATATTATTTCTTTATTTCTTGCATTTATTTTATATGATATAGCCGCGTTTTCAAAATATGTTTTTTCTACTCCTAATGGCCTCATTTTTATATTTATTATTAAATCATTTTGATCTAAATCCTTTTCAACTTTAGTAATTATATACAAATTTAATCTATCTTTTAAAACTTGAATATATCCAAGTAATGAAACTCCAGTTAAAGGAGTAGCAGCAACTAAATCATTAAATAATATATATTTATCTATTGAAGTCATACTATCTAACTTCTCTTGACTAGGTAAGAAATAATTAGTTTCTTCATCTGTTTTTTCTTTTTCTAATATCATTTCAACTTTCTTTTTAGCTTGATTCACTTTATTTTGTTTTTCTATGTTAAATTGAGAACATCTTAATCCATTAATTTTATTTTCTACTTTTAGTGTAGTTAAATCACCTATTTCAGCACCTGCATGAGTAGAATCAGCCATTATAACAATATTATCTACTACGAATTCAACAGATGCATGTTTATTAACAAATTCTCCTTTATTAATTTTCGCTTCTTTAATTTGATCTATTCCAATTTCTCTTAATAATCCTGAATAAATATATGAGAAAGTATAACAAACAACATTATTATTAGATAAATCTACATCAGAAATACTTTCTTCGGCAATAAATTTTTTATTTGCATTATCATTATAATACTCCATATCATAATCTAAAATTTTACATAATTTAGAATATATATAAATTGCTTTTTCTAATTTAGTTAAATCGCTAGGCATATCTTTCAAAATAAAATTTTTAATATCAGCATTAATTTCAAAAGAATGTTTTGTTTGATTAGAAGTTATGCTATTAATCATATCCTGATCTAGTCCATTAAAGAACTCATCATAAGCTTTTAAATAATTAGGTTGTGAAAGTAATCTTTTATAATAAACAACTAATTCTGGTAAATTATCCATTTTAAAGTATTCACATGAATCCATAAAAGTAATTAAAGTAGCAACATCATAATCATTTTGAATTTTACCTTTACCTAATAATATTGACCCTACACCATCTAAAAAACTTACTTCATTAAAAGGTATATTATTATGTTTAGGCTTATACCAAGAATTTTCTTTATTAAATAATTTTCCTAATTCTTCAATACTCTTATACATTCCCGATAAGTTTTTAAGATTTAAAAAACTTGAACTGATTTTGATTTTTTCATATTTACTTGAAAGATCACTTTCTAATGAATTAGGACTTAAAATTAAATCAGGTTTCAATGTAGATATTTTTTCCATATCTGGTGTCATTGCATTACCAATCTTTGTTGTTTTTTGATATTTTTTAGGAACTGTATAACTATCACTTTGAGGAATTCCTACAACTTGTTTAGCTGGTATATTTAATTGATCTAAAATTTCTGTAACAGCAATAGAAGTAGCAGCAACTGTAATTTCTTGATCACTTGTTACTTCTTGATTTTGATTTACACATCCTGTTAATAAAGATATTAAACAGATAAATACTAAACTACTTTTTAATTTTTTTAACATAGAATATTCCTCCTAAAATAAATACGATACATATTCCTACAATAAGTAATGTATTATCTTTTTTGGTTGTACTTTCCTTCGTTGTTTGTTTTAAATTTTTAACTGTTAGTTTTAATTTTTTATCGACTTTTCCTTTTGAATTAATAATGTGATTACTTAATCCTGTCGCATTTTCCATAAGTGATTCTTTTGTAATTGTTCCTACTATTGCTTGTTGGATTTCAGTAGTTTCTGGTGTTTGTGTTTCCTCAGTTGTTTCTTCTTGAGTTGTTTGATTTGTTGTTGATTTAGATGTATTTGTTTGTGTATTTTGACTTGTTGAGGTTTCTGTATTTTGAGGGATCATTTGACTGTTATAAATTCCTGTTCCTGCTATTGCCGAGGAAATATTAGGTTTAATAAAAAACTGTACATCTCTTCCCATTGGATTTACATACATAATAGGACTTATATAAAGTTCCAAAGAACTGACTTGTAATCTATAATGATTAACAGTATCTCCATTAGCACTACTACTTCCAGTTTTAGTTGCTGAAACTGAACTCATTGATCCACTTGATGTCATCACTTTAAATCGTACATTGCTGACATTAGAAGCTAACCCTAAACCAACAGTGATATAATACTTTCCATTAATTTGTTCAACCAATAATTGACTTTCGACAATATTACTTACCATACTTTCACCTAAAGCAATATTTTCTCCACCATCTTCTGTTTTCCCTGTTAAAGGATTGGTATAGCTTGTAGAACGACTTACTAAATAAGCTCCATCACTT
>OGQT01003519.1_pt1 | contig 9904 bp, 10 predicted proteins | sample 1553261 | NCBI WGS metagenome assembly OGQT01 (sample SAMEA2579992, study PRJEB22360) | human gut metagenome | biome: human gut; feature: human-associated habitat; material: faeces | place: Denmark | collected 2008/2010
TAGATTACAGCGAAGCAGAGGCAACTAAAATTCTGTCTGAGCCGGAAGTTACAGCAATTGCAGATGTGAAGATGGGAGATAAGACAGCAACAGCATGGGGATGTGACCTGACTCACGGATATATTGAGATTAATGCAGATTACAGAAGCTAATTTAGAATGCAAAGATTAAAGTATACAGATGCAGCAAACAGACAGAAATGAAAAGACAGGAGATCAAAAGATGGAAAAAGCAATGCAGAAATACCTGGACAAAGCAGAAGTACTGATTGAAGCCCTTCCATATATCCAGAGATTCAACCGTAAGGTTATTGTAGTAAAATATGGTGGAAGTGCCATGGTAGACGAAGAGTTAAAAGCAAGAGTCATTCAGGATGTAACCCTTCTCAAATTAGTTGGATTCAAACCGATCATCGTTCATGGCGGTGGCAAGGAGATCAGCAAATGGGTTGGAAAAGTCGGCATGGAACCACATTTTATCAATGGACTTCGTGTGACGGATGCAGAGACAATGGAACTCGCAGAGATGGTTCTTGGTAAAGTTAACAAAAGTCTTGTTCAGTTAGTGGAACAGCTCGGTGTAAGAGCCATTGGTATCAGTGGAAAAGACGGCGGCACAATGCTCTGTGAGAAAAAAACAGCCGGTGGAAGAGATATCGGTTTTGTGGGAAAAGTAAAATCTGTTAATTCCGATTTAATTGACACTTTGATTGCCAAAGATTTTATTCCGATTATTGCGCCGATTGGTATGGATGAAAATTATCAGGCATATAACATTAATGCTGATGATGCGGCAAGTGCAGTTGCAAAGTGTATTCATGCAGAAAAACTGGCATTTATGACAGATATTGAGGGTGTCTGCAAAGACCCGAAAGATCCGGAAACATTGATTTCTGTATTGACAACTGATGAGGCAAAACAGTTGATTGAGGATGGAACCATTGGCGGTGGTATGATTCCGAAAATAAGAAACTGTGTAGAAGCGGTAGAAGAAGGTGTAAGCCGTGTCCATATTCTGGACGGACGCAGACAGCATTGTCTGTTACTTGAGTTCTTTACCAAAAAAGGTATTGGTACAGCAATTATTGATAACCACACAACATTGTATCCGCATGAGCAGGATTAGGAAGGAGCATGTGATATGAAACAGATGATAGATGAATCAGAGAAGTATTTAGTTCATTCGTATAACCGTTATCCGGTTGTGTTAGATCATGGAGATGGTGTGAAATTATACGATACAGACGGAAAAGAATATTTGGATTTTGGTGCCGGAATTGCCGTTTGTGCATTGGGCTATGGAGATAAGGAATACACAGATGCTTTGAAAGCACAGATTGATAAAGGAATTTATTTTTCTAACTATTTTTATTCGGAGCCATTATTGCAGGCAGCGAAAGGTCTTGCAAAGGCAACCGGACTTGACCGTGTATTTATGGCAAACAGCGGTACGGAAGCCAATGAGGGCGCTTTGAAAATGGCACGAAAATATGCCGTTATGCAGGGACATGAAAATCGTCATGAGATTATCTCGATGAATAAAGCATTTCACGGACGAAGCATGGGAGCATTGTCCGTTACCGGTACGGCAAAATACAGAGAGCCTTTTGAACCGATGTTACAGGGTGTTACATTTGCTGATTACAACGATTTCGAGAGTGTAAAAGCAGCGGTTACAGAAAATACATATGCCATCATTGTGGAAGCCGTTCAGGGCGAAGGTGGAATTTATCCTGCAAACGCTGAATTTTTACAGGGAATCCGTAAATTGTGTGATGAAAATGATATCGTTATGATTTGTGATGAAATTCAGTGTGGTATGGGACGTTCCGGTAAGATGTTTGCGTACCAGAAATATAATATTGTACCGGATATTGTGACGATGGCAAAGGGAATCGGAAATGGTATTACAGTAGGTGCAATCGCGGCAAAAGAAGAAGTGGCAAAATGTCTCGTGCCGGGAGATCATGGTACAACATTTGGCGGGAATCCACTTGCCTGCGCAGCAGTAGCAAAGACATTGGAAATTTTTGAAAAGAGAGAAATTCCAAACCATGTAGAAGAAGTTGGAGAGTATCTTAGTGAATGTCTGCAGAAATTGGTGGAGAAAAAAGAAATTGCTGTTGAGACACGTGGTATGGGACTGATGCGTGGCTTGGAACTTTCCGTTCCTGCCGGTCCTTATATTACAAAGGCATTGGAAAAAGGCGTCATTTTTATGAGCGCAGGCGCAAATGTTATTCGTTTTATTCCGCCGCTTATTATTGAAAAAAGCGATGTGGATAAAATGATTGCGATTTTAGATTCTGTACTGGATGATTAAAAATGGATGAATAATTGCACCTTTCTTGGGAAGACTTTACGGTAGAATCGTTTACCGTGAAGTTACTAAGGAGGTGCTTTTATGTTGGGGATTTTAGTGGCTGCCATTTCAGGTGCCATTATGAGTGTACAGGGTGTATTTAATGCGGAAGTGACCAAACAGACGAGTATCTGGCTGTCATCTGCATTTGTACAGATTAGTGCATTTGTGGTCTGTGTACTGGCTTGGTTTATTACCGGAAGAGATGGTGCAATCAGCAGTTTGTGGCATGTTTCGCCTAAATATATGCTGTTAGGTGGAGCGCTGGGGGCTTTTATTACTTATACGGTAATTTACAGCATTAATGCGATTGGTCCTGCCCGTTCTGCGATGTTTATTGTGTCGGTTCAGATCGTCATGTCGTATCTGATTGAACTTTTTGGGCTGTTTGGGATTGATAAACAGCCGTTTGAGTGGAGAAAGTGTATTGGTGTAGCTGCGATTGTTGCTGGAATTGCCATTTTCAAGTGGAAGTAAAAAATAAGTAAATTTGCCATTGTAAAAATGGAATAACATTGGTAAAATAGTTAAGTAGCACTCTTTTTTTCCGGCCAGAAAGGAAAGAGTGATGAAAGATAACAAAAATAAGTTAAAAATGGTTCTCTTGATTGGAGCTTTCTTTTTATGCGGTGTTTTGTATTTTTCGCTAAATGCCGGTTCTAAAAAAGAAGCAGTTGTGACGGAATCGTTTGCTGATCAGTCGGGAGAAACAAAGGGTAAAAAAGAAACATCGGATTCAAAAACAGAAGCTGTGGTGTATATTTACATATGTGGCGAAGTGAAGAATCCGGGAGTATATACTTTTGCAAAAGAACCTCATTTTATCGATGTTGTGGAAAAAGCAGGCGGCTTTACCAAAAAAGCAGATAAACTTTCTGTTAATTTAGCAGAGGTTGTCAAGGATGGAACACAACTTACGATTGAAAAGAAGAGGAAAAGGAAAGCCGCGCAAGAGGAACAAAGTTCCCACGGAATGGCATCAGCAGATGAAGCGGGTAAAATTAATCTGAATACCGCTTCCGCAGAACAACTGATGAAATTAAGCGGGATAGGGGAATCCAAAGCAGCACAGATTATTTCCTACCGGAAAAAAAACGGTGCGTTTAAGAAAATTGAGGACATTATGAACATTACCGGAATTAAAGAAGGAGTGTTCGGAAAAATCAAGGATGATATTACAGTATAACTGTAAAATTTGTGGAGGCAGAGCAGATGGCAAAAAAAGTCTTAGTAGTGGATGATGAAAAATTAATTGTGAAAGGAATCCGTTTCAGCTTAGAGCAGGATGGAATGGAAGTGGACTATGCATATGATGGAGAGAGTGCTTTAGAGGCGGCTCACGAAAAAAAATATGATATTATTTTGTTAGATGTGATGTTACCAAAGATGTCAGGGTTTGAAGTTTGTCAGCAGATTCGGGAATTTTCAGATGTTCCGATTATTATGCTTACAGCAAAAGGCGACGACATGGATAAGATCCTTGGACTCGAATATGGAGCTGATGATTACATTACGAAACCATTTAATATTTTAGAGGTTAAGGCGAGAATTAAGGCGATTATTCGACGAAGCAGTAAGAAAAATCATAAAGAATCCGATGGACTGGAAGTTTATGGAAGCCTTAAGGTGGATTCGATGGGTAAACGTGTTTATATCAAGGATAAGGAAATTAGTCTGACAACACGTGAGTATGAATTATTGAGTCTTTTGGTTCGTAATCCGAGAAAGATTTACAGCAGGGATAATCTGCTTCATGAAGTATGGGGAGCTGCTTATCCGGGGGATGCAAGAACCGTGGATGTTCATATCCGAAGACTTCGTGAAAAAATAGAAGAGACACCAAGTGATCCGGCATTTATACATACAAAATGGGGTGTTGGTTATTATTTCGAGAATAAAGAGTAAAATTCAAATTTTTAAAAGCCTGCGGGCACAAAGCATGGCCGTATTGATTCTGATAGGAATCATTCCGCTCGTTGTATTTACGTTGATTTTTATCAATACATACCGGGCAAAGGCTATTTCACAACGTATCAACGAATTGCAGACGCGAGGTTCCATTATATGTAACCTTGTTGTTTCTTCTGCTTATTTTACCAGTGATTCAGGGGCAGAAGTAGATTCTGAACTGACACAGGTTGCGGATATTTTTGGAGGCCGTATTTTGATTGCGGATTCTGATTTGAATATAACCCGTGACACATATGGGTTAGAAGAAGGTAAAGTAATTCTTTTGGAGGAAGTTGTCCGGTGTGTCAACGGTGCAGACAGCAAATTTGTAAGCCAGAGTGAAAACATGGTAGAACTGGTCCTTCCGGTGCATAATCCGGAGAGCAATTCGATTGATGGTGTTGTCGTAATGAATTTTTCGCTGAACAGTGTGAACACTCTGTATGATTCGATGCAGTCGATTGCTATTACGCTCGTATTGGTGCTTGGACTTATTATTCTTGTGATTTCTGTTTTGTATTCCGGTCAGGTTGTAATGCCTATGAAGGAAGTAGCCGGCTCGATTGCGATGATTTCTTCCGGTGATTTTAATGAGACGATGCAGATAACCGGATATTCGGAAGCAGAGGATATTTCGGATAAATTTAATTCAATGCTTAGTGTGCTGCAGAATCTGGAAGATGCAAGACAGGAATTTGTGTCGAATGTCTCACATGAGTTGAAGACACCGATTACGTCGGTTAAAGTTTTAGCAGAATCTTTGATTGGACAGGAAAATGTTCCGGTTGAACTTTATCAGGAATTTATGGTGGACATTAATGAGGAATTGGAGCGAATGAATAAAATTATCAATGATTTGCTTACCCTTGTAAAAATGGATAAAAATGCATCGGAAGTCAATATTTCCGAGGTCAATATTAATGAATTTCTCGAAGCAATTTTGAAACAGCTTCAGCCGATTGCGGATAAGCGGAATATTGAGATGATTTTTGAAAGTGTTCGTTCTGTTACAGCACAGGTGGATGAAGTAAAATTGGCTATGGCATTTCGCAATCTGATTGAAAATGCGATTAAGTATAATTACGATAATGGCTGGGTTCGTGTTTCTTTGAATGCAGACCATAAATTCTTTTATTTGAAGGTGTCGGATTCCGGGGTTGGTATTCCGGAAGAATTGCAGGATAGTATTTTCGAGCGTTTTTATCGTGTGGATAAGGCACGTTCCAGAGAAACCGGTGGAAACGGCTTAGGACTTGCAATTACGAGAAATGCAATTTTATTGCACCGTGGCTCAATTAAAGTTCACAGTATAGAACAACAGGGAACTACGTTTGCCGTACGAATTCCTCTGATGTATTCGGAATAGGAGGCTGCTATGAAAAAGATTATAATTTCCATGTTTCTTATTATGGCGGCGGGAATTTTAGTTTCTTGTGGAAAAAGTAAGGAAGAAATGGATTCATATTTGGTTTATTATCTGAATCAGGATATGACAGGACTTGTAGAAGGGACGATGGAATCTCCTCATAAAAAAAAGGATACGAACGCAGTTGTTGCCGATTTATTAAAACAGCTTCAGACTACGGGGGAGGATGCCAACTTAAAGAGTCCGATTAGTGAAAATGTAGATGTATTAGATTTTGAACTGAAAAATCATCAGATGTCAATTTCTTTTTCTGCTGCGTATTATGAGAGAAGCGGCGTGGAAGAGACATTGTCCCGTGCAGCAATTGTGGAAACATTATGCCAGTTAGATGAGATTCATTATGTGGAATTTTATGTAGAAGACCAGCCACTCATGCTTTCGGGAAATGCCGTAGGACCGATGAGTGCCGATGATTTTGTGCAGAATCTGGATGCTTTGGGAAAGGAACAGAGCAGACAGGTTACGTTGTATTTATCGAACCGCACAGGAGATAAACTGCGTGCGGTAACGACATCGGTAACTTACAATGCGGCAACACCGTTGGCGGAACTTCTGATTAATCAATTGATTCAGGCAGATGAAGTGATAGCCGGACAAAAAGGGAAATTAAAGGATGTCAAACCGGCAATTCCAAAGGAAACGGTAGTGAATCACATAACAATACGCGACCAGATTTGTTATGTGGATTTGGGAAGCGGATTTAATGATTTGCTGGCAGAAATCAGCAGTGAGGTAACAGTGTATTCAATTGTAAATACATTGTGTGAACTTTCTAATGTCAACCGGGTACAATTTACCATTGATGGTGAGGCACAGGAGCAGTACGGGGAGATGAATTCGTTCCATTCAGTATTGGAGCGGAATTTAAATCTTGTGGAAACGGTAAATGAGAAATAGAACATGAAATAAAAAGGGAGGAATCGGGTGAGGAGAAGACCACTTTGTGTGGTATTGGTATGCATGATTTTGGGGATTCTTTGTAATGCGTGGATAAATACAAAGGAACCGGTTTCTTATGAGCGGGAGTCGATTCATTTTCTTTGCGAACTTGAAGAATTTGTAAAAAAAGATAATGGATATACGCTTGTCGTTCGTGACGTAAAAGGGGAGAATTCATTTTCGTGCAAAAAAATAAAATTATATGCAAATGAGAATACGGCGATGCCAAAGGAGCTGCATATTGGTAATCTTTTGGCGGTCACAGCCTCCATCCATTCGTTTGAGAAACCGGGAAATCCCGGACAATTTGATGAATATAAATACAACACGGAATTAGGAATTACCGCGCAGGGATTTGCCGGTAAAATAGAAATAAAAAAGAATACGGTTAAAAATCCGGAAGATTTTCTGCATCGATTGAGAAATCAGTTACAAGATGTGGTTTCTTTGTGCTGTGATGAAAAAACAGCGGGGATTGTATCCGCAATGGTTTTGGGCGATAAAAGCGGGTTGTCTGATGAAGTGAAACAGTTGTATCAGGAGAATGGAATTGCACATGTGCTTGCCATATCCGGACTGCATATTTCACTCATTGGTGCCAGCCTGTTTTTTGTACTGCGCAAATATTTTATGCCAATGCAGGGAGCGGCCGTTGTAACCATGGTGCTTTTGTTCCTTTATGGTATTTTGACCGGCTTTTCCATTTCGACACAGCGGGCAGTTATCATGATGGGATGTATGCTTTTGGCAAGACTTGCCGGAAGACATTATGATGGATTGAGTGCACTTTCGTTCAGTGCGATATGTCAGCTCTTGATTCATCCTATGGTATTGTTCCAGACCGGTTTTTTGCTTTCTTATGGAACGGTGCTCGGAATCTATGTTTTTGTGGATGTGTTCTGTGATGCGTGGGAAAGTAAAAATCCGATTTGGATGGCAGTTGCCGGAACGGCTGGTATTGAGCTTGTTACACTTCCTATTCTTTTGACGGCTTATTATGAATTTTCAATTTTAAGTATTGTCGCCAATGTACTGTTTCTGCCGTTTATGGGAGGAATTCTTGTGACTTCACTTGCTGGAATCGGACTGGGGAGTATTACCATTTTTGCAGGAAAATTCTGCTTTGGATTTGCACATTTTTGTTTTATGTTATTTGAGTGGATTGGAAATTTGTTTGTAAAGATTCCGGGGGCTGTTGTTATTACAGGAAAACCGACAGACTGGCAGGTGTTCTTGTATTATGGATGTGGTGTTTTGTTTTTATTTTTGCAGAAATGGAAACAGAAGAAAATATTTTTATTGACTCTTGCCTTTGGCGTTTTTGTATTATTTCTGCCGGTTCATAATAATTTTGATTTGCAGATTACCAATCTGGACGTCGGTCAGGGAGATTGCAGCTGCATCCGCACAAAAAATCATACGTTTTTAATTGATGGAGGTAGTTCTGATGTAAATAAAGTAGGAAAATACCGTATGATTCCTTTTCTGAAATCGCAGGGAATTTCTTATGTGTCGTATCTTTTTTTGACGCACAGTGACAAAGACCATACTAATGGTGCCGTCGAATGGCTGTGTGCTGCCAATCAGATGGGAGTAAAAATTGGAACCGTAATTCTACCGAAATTAAATGAAAAAGAGGAGGCGTACTGTACGCTGTTAGACGAACTCCGAAATAAAGGATGCAATCTTATGTTTATGCAGCGTGGCGATACGGTAACAATTGATGAGTTACGAATATCCTGTCTGCATCCATATCCGGATTATGAATGGAAATCAGTGAATGATTCTTCGCTTGTTTTGAAGGTGAATTATCAGAATTTTACAGGATTATTTACCGGAGATTTAGAGGAAGCGGGGGAGAAAGAAATCATCAATAAACTTTCCCATGTAAATTATTTGAAAGTTGCGCATCATGGCAGTAAGGGAGCGAGTTCAGAGGCTTTTCTTGAGCAGGCAAAACCAGATGTTTCCGTTATTTCGTGTGGAAAAAAGAACCGTTATGGACATCCGCACAAAGAGACGTTGAAACGTCTTGAAAATATAGGTTCTAAGGTATACCGGACGGATAAAGAAGGGGCGGTATCCATTGAATATCAAAACGGGAAATGGTACCTTTCTTTGTGGAAAAAAGAAAGTGGTAAAAAACGCTTGCTAAGTGACTGGTGATTATATTACAATAACGGTTATAGGAGGAATTACAAATGAACTTTTTAGAGGAACGGATTCAAAAAGATGGAGTAGTAAAAGAAGGAAATGTATTAAAAGTGGATAGTTTTCTGAATCACCAGATGGACATCGAATTATTTGAAAAAATGGGTGAAGAATGGAAAAGCCGTTTTGCCGGAAAACCGATTAATAAGGTAGTAACGATTGAGGCGTCCGGAATTGGAATTGCGTGTATTGTTGCTAAATATTTTGGAACGCCGGTTGTTTTTGCCAAGAAATCAAAAAGCATCAATATTGATGGTGATATGTATGTGGCAGAAGTGGAGTCATTTACTCATAAATGCAAAAATCAGGTAATTGTATCAAAGAAATTTTTATCACCGGATGACCATGTGTTAATTATTGATGATTTTTTAGCAAATGGATGTGCCCTGCAGGGGCTGATTTCGATTGTAAATAGCGCCGGGGCAACGGTTGAGGGAATTGGTGTTGCGATTGAAAAAGGATTCCAGATTGGCGGACAGACTATTAGAAATCTTGGTTATCAGTTGGAATCACTGGCAATTGTGGATGCCATGGATGCAGAGACCGGTTCGATTACATTTCGTGAGCAATAATTACACAGGAGAAAGAGGATAAAATGAATAAAGAGAAAAAAACAAAAGCTTCCATTGACAATATTTATACATTAAATGGTAAAGTGCCGCTTGGTCATGCCGTGCCGTTTGGATTACAGCATATTTTAGCGATGTTTGTGGCAAACATTGCGCCAATTATTATTGTGGCAAACGCCTGCAAATTATCAAATGGGCAGATTGCTATGTTGATTCAGAGTGCTATGCTGATTGCCGGAATCGGTACGTTAATACAGTTGTTTCCAATTTGGCGTGTTGGTTCGGGACTGCCGATTGTAATGGGAATTAGTTTTACGTTCGTATCCATTTTGTGTTTTATTTGAACAACTTACGGATATGAGACGATTGTGGGTGCCGTTTTGGTCGGTGGTATTTTAGAAGGAACGCTGGGATTATTTGCAAAGTACTGGCTGAAGTGGATTTCACC
>OGQT01003521.1_pt1 | contig 9902 bp, 6 predicted proteins | sample 1553261 | NCBI WGS metagenome assembly OGQT01 (sample SAMEA2579992, study PRJEB22360) | human gut metagenome | biome: human gut; feature: human-associated habitat; material: faeces | place: Denmark | collected 2008/2010
TTTTTGCAGGTGGAGCCTGTGGAACAACCTGCGCTTCTTCAGCCGCCTGCTGACTTTTTTCAGATGCCTGATTCATCTCTGAATCATATCGATCAATAGACCCTTTTGATTGTGCCTGATTTGCAGACTGATCTGCCTGAGCTGTTTTTTCCTGTCTTTCTGACATTCTGCCAAGGAAGAGCTGTATCCCCTGACTTCCCAGTGTTTCCTGCATATACCCTACAATCTGCTGATAAAATGCTTCTCCCTTCTGATCTGTCAACAGCCGATATCCTGTCAATCCGCTTTGACATAGCGTAAGCTTCTGACTGTTCTGCTTCAATACAGGATTCATATAAGCTTCCAGTTCATCGCAGACAGCAGCCAGATCCAGCTGCCCACCTCCTCTGGAACCATCCAGGGCAAACAGATCATAATCTGTCAGCAGCTCTTTATCATATTGTCCAAACAATGAATATAATCCAATATCCATACCATTAAGGATCTGGGTTCTGGCTGATGCCATGCGTACTGACTCCACGCAGTTGAAATTTCTTTTGCGACTCAAAAACTTGATGATTTCTTATAACTTCCAGCCTAAACTGGTTAAGAAGATGGGATTGGAGAACTTGAAAGTGTATTTCACTTGTGATAATCTCTTCACGATTGACAATTTGCCGGACGTATTCGATCCTGAAACCTTGAATCAGGTAAATACATGGGCTGGGGGTAGTAACGAAACTGCTCCGGGATTGACTTCCCCAATGAAGCAAAATGGTAACGGAAAGGTATATCCGTTGAATAAAAACTACGTATTTGGTATTGAATTTACCTTTTAAACCCTAAGATATGAAAAGAATATATATAATGGCTTTTGTAGCCGCTTCAATATTACCATTTTCATCCTGTTCAGATTTTCTGGATAGAGAACCGATAACCAAGCCGGAAGCCGGTAATTTTCTGACAGGTGCTATACAGGTCGAAAACTATATTAACGGACTATATATGCCGTTGCCGTCTTTTAGTAAGTTCGGTTTGGGAGTTCGCAGTGAAGAAAAGAATAGTGACAATATTATTGCAGAAAAGTATGATGCCCGTTTGCATGGACAGAATAACCAGTTTAGCGGAGCTTCCGATTGGCAGACTGGTTATCAGAACCTGCGTAAAGTGAACTATTTTTTCCATAATTATAAAGTACCCGAAGCACAGGAAAACGAAGATGTACTGTCGTTGAAAGGGGAGGCTTACTTTTTACGTGCCTATTGGCATTTCGATTTATTGAAGAAATTCGGTTCTATTCCGGTAATGGATGCTTTTTGGGATGAGAATGCGACAATCGCAGGATTACAGATTCCCGCAAAGACACGTAATGAGGTAGCCCGATTTATTTTGAGTGATTTGGTTGAGGCGAAGAATCTGTTGCATTCGCGCGGTAAATATTCCGGAATTCGTATCAATAAAGAAGCTGCCATGGTTTTGGCAATGAATGTGGCGTTGTATGAAGGAACTTGGGAAAAGTATCACAGCAGCGATGATTTTGCATCTTCCACTAACGAATCAAATTATTTCTTGGGTGAAGTTATTAACTGGGGAAATGAACTGTTCGGTTGTGGCATTGATCTGTATAAAACCGGGCAAAATCCGGGAGATGCTTTTGCGGCATTGTTCAATAGCAAAGATTTGTCAGGAATGGGCGAAGTGCTATTGTGGAGGAAATATTCGAGTGATGAAGGAGTCTTTCATGATGTCAACGGTAATCTGAAGGCAGGTGTTGTCGACTCGGAAGGAGCTGCCGGAATTACTCAAAGCCTGGTGGATAATTATCTGAATGCCGATGGAACATTTATTGATCCGACAAATGAGAAATTTAAGGATTTTAAGGAAACATTTGAAGGCCGTGACCCTAGATTGATTCAAACGGTGATGAATGAAGGTGCCAAATTTGCTTCTGCCACTACTGCGACCCCAATGCATCTGGAAGAATATACGGATGAGAAGAAGAATACTATTAGTCCTCCTAAATTGGCAGGAGATGGAAACACACGTTCTTTGACGGGTTATCACATCCGTTTGGGAATAGATACCACCTTTGTAAGTGGTAATGGTGAGACTGCTTTACCTATTATTCGTTATGCCGAAGGTCTTTTGGCTTATGCAGAAGCTGCTGCTGAACTGGAAATGTGGAGCGATGATATAGCGAATAAGACATTGAAAGCGCTTCGTGAACGTGCAGGAGTGAAATATCTGGCACCGGCAAAGGATGCTAATTTCACCGATTTCGGTTATACATTGACTCCTGTTTTACAGGAAATCCGTCGTGAACGCCGTTCTGAACTTGCTTTGCAAGGTTTCCGGCTGGATGATCTCATGCGTTGGAAAGCCGATAAACTGATTGTTGGAAAGCGTGGTAAAGGTGCTTATGTAGGTGATGAATCTATTTTATTCAAATCTTACAGTCCGGATAATCAGAAAAGAATCAGAGAGCGTCTGACCCTTGATGATAACAAATGGGCGGATCCGATGGCCGGGACTCTGCCAAGCGGATATCAATTCCATGCAGATAGGGATTATCTGTTACCGATCCCTCCTTCAGAATTGGAATTGAACAAAAAGTTGAAACAAAACCCGAAATGGTAATCATTAATAATGATATAATAGGATAGATTATGAAGAAATATTTCTATAGATTATTACCAATTTGCCTGTTTATCCTTGTAATGACAGGCTGTAATGACACCGAGACGGTTATCTCTATCGGAGAAGCCCGGAATCTGGTGGCCGAAATCAGTACTCAAAGTGCTGCTATCGGAGATAATGTGACCTTTACTGTGAAGGTAGATCAGCAAGACAATCAGTTGGCACTCGAAGAAGATATAGACGTTGTTCTGACTTTTGCAGGTAAGAATGTAGAAGGAAAGGATGTCCCTGTATCTGATGTCTTTGAAGGCTTTGCCGGTCATCTTTTTATGAAGAAAGGTGAGAAACAGGGATTTACCGAATTTAAGGTAAAGAACGATCTGGCTAAATATCCTATATCGGGTACTATCACCGCTTATGTCAGAGGATACAAGATCAATGCGGCTGAACGTCCGATTGTGGTATCTGATAAACACTACACCATCTTGTCATTGAAGAACAATTCGGACAATACGGTGAAAGAGTATGGCTCATTTATTCTGGTCGCTACGGTAGGAGCGTCAGCTAAGGAAGATGTAGTCGTTCATATTGATGCGGGTGAAGATGCGGATAAATATGAGAATCTGCCGAGCGAATTGGTGGTGAAAGCCGGGTATAAAACAGCTGAATCTGAACTTATATGGGTGAAAGGAGAGAAAGGACCGAATACTTTCACTTCTGTGTCTATGTCTTTTGCTACCGATTCTGAAATTCATCCGGTATATGGGGACGAGTTGGAAATTAAGGTTACTGATACGGATGCAGGTTTGACTCCGGGCACCGAGTTAACCAATGAGCAATGGGTTTATACAGATCCGGATCAGATATTTGTATCAGCCAGCAATAAAAAGGCTGTAGAAAAATGGGATGAGGTCAGAGCTGCGTCAGCACTATTGATAAAGGAGGGTGATCCGCATCCGAATGAAGCGTTAGCTGCTGAAGGATGGACATTCCTGAATTCTTATGAGTTCCATCCGATTGATGCTTTGACAGAAGGTACCGGACTCCCCAATCAGTATGGTAATCGTCCTCCACGTTTTATGGCGGCACAGAATGTGGCTAACACACAGAAAGTACAAGCGGTTGTAAATGAGAAATATGCAACGATGACTCAAGATGGATATTTGAAAATGTGGTGTGCGTATGATCCGGGAATCAGTGTGACAGGGGAAATTACGGGAACAAGAGATTTTGGAGTTTCCTCCCTCTATGCAAGTAAGTTTGATGGTGTGCCTACGGGTGCTGATTCTTGGGAATCCAGCAATGTACGCATTTTGCCGGGCACTCGTGTGGAAGTTAGAATCCGTGTGCGTGGAAAGAAACACTCTTTCAACTCGGCAGTCTGGTTCCAAGGAAATATCAGAGGTGTGCAATGGTCTACCTATGGTGAGGTTGATCTTCTGGAAAATCCGGCTACCAATGCGAATCCGAATGGCGCTTGGCAGACTTTCCACTGGAATGATATATCCACTTCATCCGGTGATAAGTATAAACCGTCTTCAGGACAGTTGATAATATCGGATATGGATGAATTCGATATCTATTGGATGGAATGGAGAGATAATAACGAGATTGCTTTAGGTATTAATGGTAAAGAGAATGTACGCATGAGGACTGACGGCAGCTATACCGGAATAGCTAATGGAACGGCTTCATGGAACTCGTCTACACATTGGCCGTTTACGGACAAATACAATACGGAAGGGTTACATTTACTATTGACATTTGCCGGATGTAATGAATGGGCGCTTGGTGACGCTGCGGCAGAACAGGCTGCTAAAGATGGTAGTTGGGCAAACGACTTTAAGCATATTTCTTATCAGGAAAGTAAGTCTAGCAATGATACGCCACGTATGGAAATCGACTGGATACGTTTCTATAAGAAGCCAACCTACGACTATTTTGGAAGTGGTACTCCAACGCGTAACAAACCAATGTATTAATGGTTGTTGAAATAAAGATATTTAATCGAACAAACTTTTATATAGTTATGAAAAAGGTTTATCACTTATTGAGCGTTGCACTGCTGGGCGCAATGGCACTAACCTCTTGCGAAGAGGACAAGATAGTGAATGAAAATAACGGTGAAGGGAACGAAACCGACAAGAATCTGACTGATTATTCATTTATAGCTTCTATTAAACAGTCCGCCCCTTTGGGTCGCAGCAATTTGGAGTGTATACATGGAATAAAGGAGATGCTGTTACATTATGGAATCGCAACTTCGGAGCCGGCTATGATTTCTCTATCACCCCGGGGTATAATGACAACCAACCTGACAAATCTGCTGAATTCACAGGAAAAGCTGCTGTAGAAAATGGCCATAAGCTGATTGCGGTATTTCCACGGAAAGAAGCAAAAACATTTAATGACCTGGCTACCTTTTCTATGCCGGAGACATTTACTCAGACTGGAAAAACAGCAGAACTGGCAGCCACTACCTATATGGTTGCCACCGGGGATGTGACTGATAATAAGATTCCTGCATTAACGTTTTCACCATTGACTGCATTGATACAGTTTGGTTTGAAAAACACGTCGGACCGGGAACTGAAGATTCGCTATATTACGCTGGAGAGTGATGATGATGTATTTCCCGCAGAGTTGAAGATCGACGAAGACGGAGTGGTACAGAGTCTTTCAGGTATGCGTAACAAACTGACACTTGACATGAGTGGACAAGCATTGGCGCAGAATGAAACATTAAACGGGTATTTGAATATATTACCTACAACCTATGGTGATACCCGGTTGATGAAAAGTACGACCGAACTGAATATTACAGTAAGCGTTTTGAATAATGAAGTGGAACAGGATATTATCCTGCTGAAAAAAGTAAAAGTCAAAGATTTGGAGGATAACATCGGACTTGATATGGATGCTACTGCCAATCAGTTTGCAGCCGGCAAGCATTATAAAATGGATTTTGAGGTAGATTATCGTTTCAAAATTCCTGATGAGGGCTATATGATCGATGATGATGGAAATATTCATATCTATAATAAGACTGGATTATTCGGATGGAATAAAATTGCGGATGAATACCGTAAGGCAACTGTTACTTTAGAAAAAGAATATATCGATGAACCGGCAGGGGATGGAATAAAAGTGATTGATATGGGTAATGAACTTTGGGAACCTATTAGTGCGTTTGGAGGTGTATTTGAAGGTAATGGTGTTACCATCCGCAATTTGCAAATAGCTAATAAAGGTTTTATTGCTACCAATACGGGAACTATCCGGAATTTGACTTTGGAAAATGTAAGTTTCTCTGCTGATATCACAGAGGGAGCAGGAGCATTGGCTGCCGAAAGTTCAACGAGTGTCATTCAGAATTGTACAGTCAAGGGAGTGACTGCAACCGTTATAAAACCGGTAGTTTTTGGTGGTTTGATCGGTCGAAACTCCGAAGGAAGAATAGAAGGTTGTCAAGTTATCAGTGGAACTATTAACCTTAATTTGAGTGGTGCTGGTAATTCTAATTATGGTGGTTTGGTTGGTGAGCATTTTAATGGAACGGCTCTTATTATAAATTCGTATGTCGGTGCAGATGTAACAATCAAGCATCCTAGTAACTCTAGTGGTGCATCCTGTGTCGGCGGACTTGTTGGCTGGAACAACTCCGGTAAAGTCAAAGGTTGTTACTCATTAGCCAAACTTGAGGTTTCTTGTTCCGGACAAGTAGGAGGACTTATAGGGGCTAATAGTAACGGTACGGTTCTGGCCTGTTATGTAGCCGGTTCAATTAGTGGAACTATCTATAATAATACTGGCGGGTTCATTGCACAGAATACCATTAATAATGCTGATGCTACTGTGACGGCTTGCTACTCGACCACGCAGATAAATGTGACTAATAATGCTGGAAGTAATAAATTGGGAGCTTTCGTCGCTTCGAATTCAACAGGAATCAACCAGTGTTATTTCGTAGGCGAGACGGTGACTAATCCTATAGGAAGCGGATCTGTAAATGGAATTAGTAAGGTAACAGCTACTCAACTCAAGGATAAGAAACGTCAGGTGAATCTGGCAATAGAAGCCAAGGATCCAGAATTTGGTTTTAGCTTTAAAGTGAATGAGGATGCCGGAACTAATATATACTGTCCGTTGATTCTACAGGGGGCTGTGAAAGAACCTGGCTTCGGTGGATCAGATTTTGGAGATGGTGGTGATATTTAAATAACTGATAACAGAAAAAAAATAAATCATGAATAAAATCTATTCTTTATTAGGGATCGGGCTGCTAAGTGCAGCCACCCTAAGCTCTTGTAAAGAAGATGTTTTCATTGAAGGTGGGGATGAACTGCAACGGGGAGAATCACAGACTTATGTGGCTGTTGCTTCTATCCGGGGGTATGAAAATACGGACAAAGAATCGTCTACACGTGCCAACGTACAAGATGACGGTAGTTCCTTTATGTGGAATGCCGATGATAAGGTTACACTTTGGAATGGAACAAATGGCTATGATTTCACAACCATAAATTATGATGAGAGTGAACCGTCTGGAAATGTGGAATTTGCAGGGAATGGTAACTTTGAAGAGGGAGCTACTGTTTGGGGAATCTATCCGAAAAAAGATGTTCCGACTTCAGGGAATGTTTTCACTTTTACGTTGGGAGATGCTACGCAAAGTGCCCAAAAAGCAGAGCTGCAGAATACGATGCACATGCTTGCTAAAGGCACGGTGAATGGGACTACCGTCACCAATCTTAAGTTTGAACATTTGACAGCTCTTTATCAGTTTAAATTCACCAATCGAAGACCGGATGCCTATAAAGTGACAAAGGTGGTTGTTTCGGCTGATGCTGCTATTTTCCCAAAAACGTTGACAGTTTCGGGAGAAGAGAAAACGTATGGTGATAAAAGTAATAGTCTGACTTTGTCTATGACAAGTTTGGAAATGGCAAAGAATGAAGTTGCATACGGTTATTTGAGTTTCTTCCCGATGGCAGACATGACAAAGGATACAGAATTAACCTTTACTGCTACGATAGAAAAAGTGGGAGATTCTTCCTCTACGGAAACAATAGAGAAAAAAGGAAAGATCAGTGAACTTTATAATGCCGAATCGGTGGTAGCAGGAGATGAATATAAATATGTGGCTGGAAAGCGATATGGTATATCATTTATGCTGGTGGCAGACTTGGGATATGAGGAGACTGAAGCGGGTAAGTATTTAGTCAAGAAAGAAGACGGGTTGATAAATTTGGCAAGTGAACCGACTGTTATGACGAATGCTGCTACGGTAATTACATTAGATGCTGATCTTGATATGTCGACTAAAGAGGCATGGGTACCGGTTACGGAGTTTAAAGGTATATTGGACGGCAATGGCAAGACTATTTCCGGTCTTACAATTGAAGCAACAGGAAACGATGCCGGTTTGTTTATAACTAATAATGGTATCATTAAAAATTTAACCCTTAAAGATGTAACGGTGAAACAAGTGTCAGGCGCAGCTGGAGCATTTGCAGCAATAAATACCGGAACGATTCAGAATTGCGTCATTGATGGAGGAGCGTTGACTGTCAATGGAACAGATGCTAAGTTGGGGGCTATTACCGGACATAATCAGACTGGTGCGTCAATGATAAAGGATTGTAAGGTAAAAGGTAATGTGGTACTGACTGTTGCCGGTGGTAAAGTAAATGCTGGTGGATTGGCAGGTGTGAACGGATGGTGGTCTAAGGCACAAATACAAGGTTCTTCGATTGACAAGGAGGTATCCTTTGTATATAGAGGTAATGGTGAAGGTGCTATCGGAGGACTTGTGGGTTGGAATGTTCAGGGAACCATAACTGGCTGTTATTCTTTGATGACTATTACTGCATTTACAGCTGTGAATGCCGGTGGTCTGGTGGGAGGAAACGAAGGACCTGTAACCGCTTCGTTTGCTGCTGGTGAAATAGTGGCCAAAGCGTCCGGAAATATTGGCGGTTTGGTGAAAAATGGTGGAACTTTGACAGGATGTTATTCAACTTCTGTGCTTTCTGGCACTGCTTCTGTTACCATTTGTGGAATATCAACGGGATCAGTGACAGCAAACGAATGTTATTTTATGTCCGACGGAGTTTCGAATCCGGGTGGAAACTTACCAACTTCAACTAAGGTAAGCGATGCTGCTGCCCTGATTGATAAAATTGCATCCATGAATCAAGCGATAGCTGGCTCTGGTTACAAGTATGTTGAAAATACAGGAACCGATAGTGCCAGAGTACCTTTACTCATTCAACCGGATGAATAATAACTGACAGGTATTAGTTTGAATCCCCTTATTTATCCTTGTTTTGTATATGAAGAGGACAAATAGGGGGATTCGTATCTGGAATATACTATCTTTGTATGTCGAAGACATCTTTGGGTTGATTGCGACAGACAACATGACATTCATTATAAAATAAAACTTTATATGAGACGAATCTTTGTTAGCTTACTGCTTTTATCTCTGTTTTTTATGGGCTATGCCCATGAGCCGGAATTTTCAACAGCCGGTTTCTTCCGGTTGCCGGATACCGGGCGTGATGTGTACTCGATGAATCCTGCCTGGCGCTTTTATAAAGGAAGTGTGGTGGGTGCCGAAGCAAAAGAATTTGACGACAAAACCTGGCAGGTGGTGTCTTTACCTAATGGTATCGAGTATCTTCCTACTGAGGCTAGTGGTTGCATCAATTATCAGGGGGAAGTATGGTATCGTAAACACTTTACTCCATCCGAAGCATTGAAAGGAAAGAAACTGTTTCTCCACTTTGAAACCATTATGGGTAAAAGTAAGATTTATGTAAACGGTAAATTATTGGCAGAGCACTTTGGAGGCTATCTTCCCGTATCGGTAGATGTGACTGATGCATTGAAGTGGGGAGAGGACAATGTGATTGCGGTGTGGGCTGATAATAGCGACGATCCGACCTATGCGCCTGGAAAACCACAAGATGTGTTAGATTATGCCTACTTGGGAGGTATTTATCGGGATTGCTGGCTGATTGCACATAATTATGTGTTTATCACGGATCCGAATTACGAGAACGAAATAGCAGGAGGCGGACTGTTTATTGCCACCGATCGTGTATCGGAGCAATCGACAGATATTCTCTTGAAAGCGCATATACGTAATGAAGACAAACAGGGCTTTGCAGGAAAAATTTCCTATTCTTTAGTAGACTGTGAAGGAAAAGAAGTGGCATCGTCAGATGTGAAACTGAATATCCGTAAAGGGACTGCGACAAGTCATAATGGAAAGATGAAAG